>Ga0268262_10005837_pt1 | contig 12050 bp, 10 predicted proteins | sample TergutNc150P3_FD_190354 | JGI IMG/M metagenome (GOLD analysis project Ga0268262, IMG submission 190354) | Nasutitermes corniger P3 segment gut microbial community from laboratory colony in Florida, USA - Nc150 P3 (SPAdes) (version 2) | ecosystem: Host-associated > Arthropoda: Insects >... | reverse complement strand
CCACGGTGTTGCGCAGAATTTCGGGGAAGCCGTGAAGTGGTTCCGCAAGGCTGCAGAGCAGGGAAACGCCCAAGCGCAGTGCAATCTGGGCTCCATGTATGATAACGGTCGCGGAGTCGCACAAAATTACAGGGACGCTGTGACCTGGTATCGCAAAGCCGCAGAGCAGGGGCACGCCCAAGCGCAGAGCAACCTAGGTTTTATGTACGAGAAAGCTAGAGGTGTCGCGCAGAATTTCAGGGAGGCCATAACCTGGTATCGTAAAGCTGCAGAGCAGGGGCACGCCCAAGCGCAGTGCAATCTGGGCTCCATGTATGAAAAGGGCCGAGGTGTCCGCCAAGATTTCAAGGAGGCTGGTATTTGGTATCGCAAGGCGGCAGACCAGGGCCACGCCAAGGCACAGACCAATCTGGGCGACATGTATGAAAAGGGTCTCGGTGTTGCACAGGATTACAGGGAAGCCGTAAGGTTGTTTCGCAAGGCTGCGGACCAAGGGAATGCCTATGCACAGGACAAACTGGGCCACATGTACTTGCAGGGTATCGGTGTCGAGCAGGATGACCGCGAGGCCGCAATCTGGTTCCGCAAGGCTGCCGAGCAGGGGGATGCTGGGGGGCAGTACAATCTTGGATACATGTACTATTACGGCCGGGGCGGCATCGAACAGGATTCTGGGGAAGCAGTGGCCTGGTTCCGCAAAGCAGCAGACCAAGGTCTAGCCGAGGCGCGAAAAGCCTTGAGAGAAATCCAGCAAGAGAACACAGAGGAAGAGGAGGAATGACAACATGCGCTTCCTCACGCCGTGCTCCAAGTTGCACTATGGGACAAGCCGCCCGATGTGCCAGCTACTGTGCGGCTCAATGGGTCTAAGACAAACCTGGAAAGAAACCCATGGCCAATGACCCAAAAGACTATTACGGCATCCTCGGTGTCAAGAGACACGCCACAGAGGACGAAATCCAAAAGGCCTACCTGAAACTGGCGAAAAAGTACCATCCAGACGCGAACCCCCGCAACCCTGAAGCCGCTGAAGCGAGGATGAAGGAAATAAATGAAGCGAAAAGCATCCTGCTTGACACAGGTAAACGGCGTGAATACGACAGCGAAATAGAAAGGGCAGAAGAGGCAAGAAGGGCGGCGGAGAACGAAAGGGCCTGGAGGGCAGAAGAGACCAGAAGGGCAGCGGAAGGCGAGAAGGCTTGGAGGGCAGAAGAGCTCAAAAGAGCGAGAGAGGCCGAGCGGTCAAGAAAAGCGGAGGAAGCAGAACTGGCTAGGCTGAAAGCAGTAGGCTGGGGAATACTTGGCAGCCTAGGCGAATTGCTGGAAGGCATCGGTAAGGTCGTGTGCGGATGCGCCGTGGGTCTGATAGTAGTAGCTGGAATTATCGTTTGGCTGATAATTCACTCGAGCTGCAATTCTCAGAAACCATCATACGATTACGAAGATACTTACGAAGAGTGCGTGGGGCAAACGCCAACATATTCGTCCTCTGATATACGAGACATTGATGCAAAAATCCGCGCCCTCGGAGACAAGATTGTTAAGCAACAAGAGGAATTGAAATCAACAACAAATGTTAAAGAGAAAAGGCGGCTGTTGGATGCCCACATAGAAACTTGTGAATCGGCATTAAAACTAATGGAAACGGCTGACAACATAATCCAAAGCGGTATTAGGGGGGGAAGATGGACAGAAAAGGACTGCCGAGAATTCTTGGAAGCATTCAGATACGCTAGACCGATTCTAATGAATAGAATCGCGGAAACAAAGAAACAAAGATCGGAGTTATAGATGAGCGGAATCAACAAGGACTACTACGGCATCCTCGGTGTCAGCAAAAACGCCTCGGCTGACGACATCAGGAATGCTTACCTAGAACTGGCGAAGATGTACCATCCTGATATGAACAGGGGCTTCCGAAAGGAAGCGGAAACCAAGATGAGGGACTTAAACGAAGCCAACTCTGTCTTGTCGGACGAACGGAAGCGGCGAGAATACGACAGTGGGCTGACAAGCGCCGAAGCAGCAAGAAGAACCAGAGATGACCGTCCGTCCAATGGACCGCAGGCAGACTGGCGGCGCAGTAGCAACAACAACGAGCACTCCTATCGTCCCAAACGGCCCGAAGCAGTTGAAAGGATCATTCACCTTCTTGGCGAAAACAACAAGGAACGCTTCCGTTGTTCCAAGCCCCACGTAAACATCGGGACTATCGGGCACGTTGACCATGGCAAGACCACGCTTACATCCGCCATCACCTACGTGCTGTCCAAGTTCGGAGGTGTTCCCAAGAGCTACGAAGAGATCGACTCCACGCCAGAAGAGAAGGCTCGCGGGATCACCATTCACACAACCCACGTTGAGTATCAGACCGCAAAGAGACATTACGCCCACATTGACTGTCCGGGCCACGCCGACTACATCAAGAACATGATCACCGGCGCCGCGCAGATGGACGGAGCCATACTGGTGGTCGCGGTCACCGATGGCCCGATGCCGCAGACGCGCGAGCACATCCTGCTGGCCCGCCAGGTCGGTGTGCAGGAGTTGGTTGTGTTCCTGAACAAGATAGACATCGCCGACCCAGAACTGACCGACTTGGTCGAGATGGAGCTAAAGGAACTGCTCACGAAGTACAGTTTCCCGGGCGATGACACCCCAATAATCCGCGGCTCAGCCAAACGCGCTCTCCAAGCCGCAATGGTCGGCAGATTCGACCACCCCGACGTCGCCTGCATCTACAAGCTGATGGACGTGGTTGACAGGCTCATCCTCACGCCGTCCCGACCTGTGGACAAGCCCTTCCTGATGCCCATAGAGGACGTCTTCGTGTTTGCAGATGATGCCACTGTCGCCACGGGCCGCATCGAGCAGGGCGTCATAAAAGCTGGCGATGAAGTTGAGATTGTGGGCTTTACTGACAGAGTAACGGTCGCCAGTGTCGAAACGTTTGGGAAAACCTTGGATCAGGGCAAGGTCGGCGACAATGTTGGTATTCAGCTTTTTGGTTACGACTGCGAGTATGATGACAGTGAGCCAAACATTTGGGTACCAATACTGAAACGCGGCCAAGTGCTGGCCAAGCCAGGCACTCTCAAGCCCCACACAAAGTTCAGTGCCAAGGTCTATATCTTGACCAATGAAGAGGGTGGCCGCAGAACGCCGTTCATGAACAAGTACCGCCCGCAGTTCTACTTCCGCACCACGGACGTGACCGGCTCCATCACCCTGGAGGCCGGGCGCGAAATGGTCCTGCCAGGCGACAACGTCACACTGACGGTCGAGCTGATTTATCCTGTTGCTATTGAGAAAGGGCTTCAATTCGCTATCCGCGAGGGCGGCCGCACGGTCGGCACTGGGCATGTGGTCAAGATCATCAAATGATCCAGTTTCTCTGAAAGGGAGGGGTCTACCATGAGCACTCAAACCACACACAGCGGCGGCACCATCTCTGGCGCATCCCTGTACGTTGCGGGGTATGAGAAGAACGCGCAGGGGTATCGGGTTGCGGTGCTGTGGAAGAACGGGGTGGTCCAGTGTCTGTGCAATGGGGGCAGCGATTCTGAGGCCAGTTCCGTGTTTGTTGCGGGCAACGATGTGTACGTGGCGGGGTATGAGGAAAACGTGCATGGAAACGGCATGGCCACTGTGTGGAAAAACGGGCTGGCAACACACCTGACCAGCGGTGGCACTGTCGCTGCGGCATATTCCGTTTTCGTGGCGGGCAATGACGTGTATGTGGCGGGGTTTGAAACTAACGCCCAAGGGAACCGCGTGGCCATGCTTTGGAAAAACGGCTCTTGCCAACGCCTAAGCGATGGGAGCAGCGACGCCGGAGCCGAATCCGTTTGGGTCTTGACTAGGACAGAGGGTTTTCTCGGCACATTTTGAGTATCAGCGGGTAGAGGTCATCGTGTCGGTGGTTGAACCTGAACTCGCACTCCTTCAAGTGTAACAGGAAGTCTTCTTTCCGCAGACCCCTGAAGCGTGCAAGCCTGGTCTTGGCGTAGCCCCAGAAGCTCTCCATGCCGTTGATGTGGCAGCGTCCCCTTGCGAACTCGTTGGCACCGTGCATGACCCTGTAGTGCTTCTGATAGCCCATGTCCACAAGCCCGTTGTAGCCAGCCCATCCGTCGGAGTGGACGACGCTCTCCGGGTCAATGCGCCCCCTGATGACCCCCTGCAGCGTCGCCCTGGAGCAGTCGGGGACTATCTCCGTGTAAACGCCGCCCTCCCTCTTGAATATGCCGAAGACGATGGTCTTGCCCGATGCGCCGCGCCCCCTCTTCCCGCGCACTCTCCTCGCCCCGAAGTAGGACTCGTCCACCTCCACTTCGCCCCTCACCGGCGACCCGGCCTGGCACTCGGCCATGATGCGCTCGCGCAGCCCATGGAGGAGCCTGTTGACGGTGTTGCGGTTCAGGCCCGTCACTTGGGCAATCTGGGTGGCGTTCAGGTCCACGCAGAACAGCCTTGCGAACTGCCTGAATCTGGCCTCCGAAATCTTTGAACGCAGGATGTACTTGTTTTTTGCCGCCATGACTGGATTCTAACTTCTTTCTGGTTAGCTGTCCTAGTCAAGACCCTCCGTTTTTGTGTCGGGTGCAGACGTGTACGTGGTCGGAAACGAGGAGGATGCACAAGGAGACACGATAGCCACCCTCTGGAAGAACGGCAGACCCCAAGACCTGGGCGACGAAAACAACTGGACCCAAGCAGAGTCTGTTTTCGTTTTTGACGGTGATACCTACGTGGCTGGGGAGGAAGCCAACGCGCAAGGCAACATGGTTGCTACACTGTGGAAGAATGGCGAGGCACTGCACCTATTCGATGAAGACAGCAATTCCTTTGCAAGCACTGTTTTCGTAACGGGCACGGACGTGTACGTCGTCGGGCAGGTGTTTAACGCGTATGGGTACAGCGTGGCCAAACTGTGGAAGAACGGTGTGCCCCAGCGCCTGGGGGACGTGGATTGCAACACCGAGGCCTGCTCCGTTTTCGTTTCCGGCAATGATGTTTCGTGACCAGGCACAATGTTGCAATAGTCGTAGAAGAGCGAATTGAAACTGCTGCCTCTGTTTGCATCAACGGCCTGCCCCATGATCTCAGCGGCGAAGGCGTTGAGGCTTCGCCAGCCTCTGTCTTCGTGAAGTAGCTGCCCTGCCCTGCCCGCGCTATTGGTGTGGCGAAGGACAAACCATTGTAACGCAATCCCGTGTATCATATCACTACAGGAGGTGAGTACGTCCATCTGGAGCATGCTCGCAATTTGCGCCATCGTAGCCAGCGTTGTCACCTTCGGGTGGCCCAAGATCAAGAAGCCGTGTATCGAATTTGTGCTGTACTGCATCATTCCGCCTCTCAGCGCAGTTGTGATCGTAGTAGAGTGTTTCTTTCTATTACGCCACCGACGAGCGAGGTGGACATATACAGGAAAAAGAGACAAGCACGGGATACCAATATTCAAGCACGTCCTCAGGCGCGACTACAACTTCCGTATATGGAGGATTTGTCGTAAAATAAGGACATGGTCTGCACGACGGTTTAGAGAACTAATCAATGATTAGCAATGGGGGGCTATCTTGAGCGATCAAAGCACAAATGGCGGCACCGCAGCGTCCGATGTCTGTGTGTGCGTTGCGGGGTACGTGGTCAACCATGGGATGAAGGTGGCGACGCTGTGGAAGAACGGCGAGGCGATACGCTTGAGCGGCAGGGATGGCGATGCTTGGGTGCAAGCTGTTGCTGTGTCTGGCGACGATGTTTACGTGGTCGGGACGGAGACAAAAATTGACGAGTTCGACAGGAAGCGCCGCGTGGCCATGCTGTGGAAGAACGGTGTGCCACAAAAACTGAGCAATGGTCACGATAATGCCACTGCAAACTCTGTCTTTGTGTCAAGAGACGATGTTTACGTGGCAGGGCATGTAGATAGAGGGGGCTGGCACACGCAGGCCGTGCTATGGAAGAATGGTGTGCAGCAGTGCCTGAACAAAACGCTCACAGCCCATGCCGACGCCTTTTCTGTTTTCGTGTCGGGCGAGGACGTTTACGTTGCAGGGTTTGAAGAAAACGAGCGAGGGCGCTATGTCGCCACCCTATGGAAGAATGGCGAGGCCCACGAGCTGAGCGACGGTACCAGCCATGCTAGGGCCCTCTCCGTCTTCGTGTCGGGCGAAGATGTGTACGTGGCGGGGTACGCAGAGAACGCGCATGGGGCCAAGTCTGCCGTACTGTTGAAAAACGGCGTAACCCAAGTATTGAGCAAAGAGAGCGAACCAGCGGAGGCACAGTTCGTCACTGTGTCGGGCGCGGATGTGTACGTGGTCGGGCATGTAACCAACGGGCGAGGGTACACCGTGGCCACGCTTTGGAAGAACGGCGTGGCGCAGTGCCTGAGCGACCAGGAGAATCGTTCCGAGGCCAGGTCTGTTTTTGTGTCGGGCGAGGACGTGTATGTCGTCGGTTGGGAGGCAACCGTGCAGTGGCACTGCGACGTCACAACACTTTCTGGCCAGGTTGACATCTTTGACGATGCGCGAGCAAGTGTGCAACGGCAATGGCACAGGGTAACCACACTTTGGAAAAACGGCGTGGCCCATCCCGTAGGCAATAACGGCAACTGGGTGGAAGTGAACGCTGTCGTTGTGCTGCCGCACGATGTCTGTATAAGCGACTTCTCCGAAACGGTCAAAGACGAAAGAAACGATGCGCAGGTTTACTCGCTTTTCGTGTCGGGCGAGGACGTGTATGTGGCGGGGTGTGAGAAGAACATGGAACGGCGCGATGTCGCCACGGTGTGGAAGAACGGCGAGGCGCTTCGCCTGTGCGAATGGAATGGCACATACTTAGTCGAGGATTTTGATGATTCGGGGGAAGAGGAAGGAGAATGGGAATTGCATGATGGGTTTTACTCATCACACGCACACTCTATCTCTGTGTCTGGCAAAGACGTGTATGTGGTCGGCAGCGAAGCGAGCTTTGATGAAAGTGGATGCAATGGCCCCAGACTGTGGAAGAATGGCGTTGCGCAGTGCATAGGCAACGTAAACGGCAATGCGCACCAGAGTCCCGCTTGCGACATTCCTGACTTCAGTTCCGTCTTCGTTTCGGATGGGGACGTGTACATTGCTGGCGCTGAAAACAACGCCAAAGGGGTGCCAGTGGCCACAGTGTGGAAGAACGGTGTGGCACAGCACCTTAGCGACTCGAACAAAAGGACAGACGCAAAAGCCGTCTTCGTGTCAGGCAAGGACGTGTACGTGGCTGGGCGGGAAGTAAACTCGCAATACTACAGCGTCGCCACGCTCTGGAAGAACGGCGTGGCACAGCACCTGAGCGACGGGAACAGCGACGGCTCGGCAAGTTCGGTTTTCGTTTCAGGCGGTGACGTGTACGTGGTGGGGCACGGCAACAACCCACAGGGGAAATACGTTGACATCGTTTGGAAGAACGGCGAGGCACTGTGCTACGGCGGTGCGAGCGGATATCCCAGCTTCCGTGATGTTTTCGTTTGCGGGGAAGACGTGTACATCGCCGGCTCCGAATTGGACGCGCAGCAGAAAAGAGTCGCCACAGTGTGGAAAAACGGCGCGGCACAGCACTTGGGCGACGGTAGCAGGCCCTCCTCTGCCAGCTCCGTTTTTGTTGTGGGCGAAGACGTGTACGCGGCGGGGGCTGAAACTAACGCGCTGGGGAACTGCCTAGCCACGCTGTGGAAGAACGGCGAGGCGCAGTGCCTGAGCGGCCCAAAGCTCTACTCGGAGTCGGGTTATGACTATGAGCTTGACGACGACGATGATGACGACGTGACCGAATGCGACCCCGCAGAATGAACGGCAGCACAGCCAGTTTGCAGTGACCTACGGGGAGAGGGTCTCCCTGTGAGAAACCCGATTTACACAAAAATCGTTACAGGCTCTCTGCCAGTGCGCCAAGGCGGACACTTTAGGGGTTTGCCGCCGCCCCTTTCCCCTTCTTCTTGTCGGCCCTCTCCTGCTTCTCCTTCGCCTTCTTCTCCTTGGCGAGGTGCTTGGAGTAATCGGGGTCGTTCCTGATGAGTGTGTCGGCCATGAGTCCGAACACCTGAGCCTGGATTTCCTCGACCGATTCGTCCGGCCGGATGTCCGTGTGCAACCAGCCGATATAGTGCTTCCATAGGGCTGCGTCATCCGCGTACGCGCTGACGGATATTTCCTCGTAAACCTTGCTCTTCTGGGCCTTCAGGAGGGTGGACGCATAGGAAAGATTGTGGTGGTGTCGCTCGGTCATCGATCCTTTTGTTGCATCATTCGTCGGTGCTTCGGCGGTTTCGATTTTCTTCTTCTTTGGCATGTCGATCCTCCATAAAAGGACAAGCGTACCATGAAAATAATGCTCCAACATCCCAGCCATAGGGTCGCATCGAGGAGGGGTCGATGGGCGGAAATGACCCTGATTTGACGTTACTTTCGCCGTGCTTTTGGGCCCCCCCGGCTAGGGGCCCGCAGACAAAAATTAGGCGACAGCCGGCCACGTAGTGGAATTTTTGTCGTAGCGGGTTACAATAAATCTTGACAGGGCGCTTTTTGCCTGTCAAGATTTATTGTAACGGGGGGAGGTGACGGAGCAATGCCGGGCGTCGGTATTATTCGGGTGAAGAAGTACACGGTGGGCGCTCTTGGTGGCATCGGCAGGCACAACGAAAGGGTGTCCGCCGAGGAGGTCGTTGAAAGCGAATCGGTCATGGACGGGGCTGGTGAAGAGGTGCCTGTGGGGAAGGTCTGCCGTTCAAACCCCAATATAATACCAGAGCGCACAAAACACAACTACCACCTGCGCGAATGCCTCGACAAGTCCTATGAAACCGCCTTCAAACTTGTGTGTGCCAAAAACGGGGTTGACCTCAAGAAGTCCCACATAAGGACGCAGGGCGACAAGAGCAAACAGAGCAAAGTCATGTTCGAGATTCTGGTCGTTTCGCCGTGGGCGTTCCCCGGCGAGTATAAGAAATACGTGGACATGACGGAGGCAGAAAAGAAAGACCACTGGGCATACATGAACGAGGATCGGCATCGCAAATTCTTCAAGGCGGCCTTGGAGTCCCTTGCCGAAAAGTACGGGGAAAAAAAGATCGTTTCTGCCGTCGTGCATATGGACGAGGGGCGGCCGCACATGCATGTCGAGTTCGTCCCCATCGTGACCGGCACCAGTTCAAAGACGAACAAACGCTCGGGCTCCGTCAAACAAACAGAGGTCAAGAAAGTCAGGATGTCCGATGTATGGAAGGGCTTCAATAGCTATGGCCTTTTGCAGGACTGGTTCCACGGCGAGATGGTGTCCAAGGGCTTCGACATTGAGCGCGGTCTGAGGGCCGATCCACTCAATCCAAAGTATCTGCCTGACTTCAAGGAATTCGTCAGCGCGAAAGACGAATTGAACAGGCTCCTGGCGGTTGAGTTCACTCCCACGAAGATTCTCCACAAAGGCAAGGTTCTGGTTGACGAAAAGGAAGCCAGGTATTTCTTTGAGCGCGTCAAAGAGTTCATCAAGACTCTGCCCGATGTGAGGGGGCTGCGGGCCCTGCGAGGGGCCATGAGGAAGAAGGACAAAGACCTAGAGGAGGTGGCGAGGGAACTACAGAAACTGGAGCGGGCCATCGAAGCCCAGGAGCGGGACGTCAGAACCAGAGAGGACGAGGTGCAAAAGGCGGCCAAGGAAGCCGAGGAAGCGCAGCGCAAGGCCGATGAACAGACCAGAAAAGCCGATGCCGCAATCGCCAACGCAGTGCCCATAGCCAGGATGCAGATCGAGGGCGAATACGATGAGCGCGAGGAGGCTGTCCGCAAGCGCGAAGAGGAGGCGAAGCGCAAAGAAGAACAGAACAAGATTGACGCGGAGCGGGTCAAGGAGCGCGGCGCCGAACTGGAGACAAAAGAGAAGAACCTCGGGGGACGCGAGGAGAAAGCGAATGAGATCCTTGGGCGCGAGGCGGACGTGGCCGCCAAGGATGCCTCACTGACAGAACGGGAGGGCAGGATCAACGAGGAGGTCGCGAATGTCAACGCCTATGCAAAGGATGTCGTAGGCTACGCCGCCGCCGTGGAGAAACTGGAGGGGAGGCTGGAGAGGTCGGCCAAGGCACTGACCGCTCTGCGGACGGTCTTCCAGACGGTGTGGTCGTTCCTGACTGGCGAGGCCAAGAGGCGCGAGGACAGGGTGGCGGGACGCGAGGAGACGTTTATGCAAAAGGTCGCCGTACTCGTGGAGGACAAAAAAGCGGTTGACGCGCACAAGGCGAAATGGGGCACGGTCGAGGCCCTGAACGGTGTCTTGCGCACGATGATGGCGACGCTTGAAGAAATGGCGGCAGGCATAGTCTTGAAGGGGATGCGTATTGGTCTCACCAACGAAGGCATCCGAGCGGTCGCCAAGATCGTCAACCCGCTCGCAGAGCAGGTCGCCAAAGCCAACAAGGACAGCGGCGGCGGCCCGATCCCGCCCCTCTCCGTTGAGCGCATTGTCGCAAGGGCCAAGGAGAAGGAAAGAGAAATGCCGGGGCCATAGCGCCGATGTGCAACCTGTCTGCTTGGCTCTCTCGGTGCCCTTGGAACGCATCCTGGCGAGATTTTTTGGGGGATGTCGCTCAAAACGTCGGTTTTCGGCAGTTCCCGAAGTCCTGGCAGCCGGCGAGGGGGCCGGAGGCCCCGGCGCCGGCTTTCGCCGTTCCGGTCAGCCGCCCGGCCGAAGGGCGAGGGAGCGTAGCGGACGACGCCCGAGGCGGGACGGCGGGAATCGCGACGGACAAAAACCAAGGGGACGGTTGCTGCCGCCTGCCGTTCTCCCTGGTACGCGGGGGGCCGTTGCGCTTCCACCGGCAGGGTGGGCTGTCTAGAAATCCGTCCTGAAATACAGCGCCAGCGCGGGTACGCTTCTTTGTGAAGGTTGCAAAACACTGGTTCTTGACAAGGAGGTGACGCTCTGCGCGTTCCAGCCATGGCAAACTTTTCGTGTTGACGGCTTTTCCTTGGTTCCGATACAATTTTGTCGAGGAGGCGTGGACATGGAAGACGGATCGCTCTTGTGCGCTACGGCTGGGGCGTTTGTGCTTGGTGCCTCTTGCGCTGTTTCTATCCCTACTGAAACACAGGTCAACATCGTTGTGTCGCCCGATGACGTGTATGAGGGATGTGACGAGGTAACCGGACTGCCTCTGGTAGCCCCCCTTAACAATGAGCAGTGGGAGTGGTTGAACAACATGCTCGATGAGCCTCCAAGGGATCTGCCGTATTTGCAGAAACTCTTTGCGGAATCAGGGGTTCGTGGTTGAGCGACGAGCTTTCCCCGATACGCAAACTCGTACGAAACGACCCCACAGACGGCTTTGTCTGTAATCATCACGCCCTAAACCACTATCTCAGACAACACGCGTGGGGAAACCAGGAAGCGGGACTCGCCCAGACGTATGTCATTTTCTCAGGTTCTGACTTAGTCGGCTTCTACAGCATGTGCGCCGGCAGCATCGCCTTCGATGCCGCACCAAAGAATCTTACAGACGGGGTGCCGAGATTTCCGATCCCCGCAATACTGCTGGCAAGAATGGCTGTAGATAAGCGTTTTGAGAGTGTTGCAAATAGGATTATGAGACAGTAGAATTACCGCAGGAGGCATCACCATGAGATGCAGCAAATGCGGCAGCGAGGACAGCGTCAAGGCGGGATTCAACCACGGGAGGCAGCGCTACAAGTGCAAGGGGTGCGGCCGCCAGTTCACCATGGAGGAGGACAGGAACGCGCAGAACAGGGCGCGGGCCCTGTACCTCTACGTCACGGGGTTATCGATGCGCGCCATCGCCCGCGCATTCGGCGTCGCGCCCTCGACCGTCCTGTACTGGGTGCGGAACTTCGCGCTCAGGGCGTACGAGAAGCCGACGCCGCAGGGGCCGGTCGTGGTCGAACTGGACGAGATGTGGCACTTCCTGGGGTCAAAAAAAACAAGGTCTGGATCTGGAAGGCTTATTGCCGCGATACCGGCCAACTGGTCGACTGGGAGTGCGGGGACAGAAGCGCCGC
>Ga0268262_10005836_pt1 | contig 12050 bp, 9 predicted proteins | sample TergutNc150P3_FD_190354 | JGI IMG/M metagenome (GOLD analysis project Ga0268262, IMG submission 190354) | Nasutitermes corniger P3 segment gut microbial community from laboratory colony in Florida, USA - Nc150 P3 (SPAdes) (version 2) | ecosystem: Host-associated > Arthropoda: Insects > Digestive... | reverse complement strand
TGGAGCAGGCAGTCAAAGAGTATCGTCGTATAACAACGACAGAGGAGTTCAGAGAGATAGAGCGTTTACGTTCACGGGCTCGTCATAACGAAGCCTCAGCAGTGCGTCACGCAAAGGAAGAAGAGCGTGAGAAATGGCAGGGTGTTGTGGCCGAAAAGGAAGCGACTATTGCCGAACAATCCGCTACTATTGCGAACAAAGACGTCGCACTTGCGAACAAGGACACTACTATTGCCGAACAATCCGCACTAATAGCCAAATTACTCTCACAACTCGGCGAGGGCAAGTAAGATATTCAGAGACATTGCCGAAAAAAAACTTTCATATCAAAAGCGTAGAACGCCATTTTGTATAGAACCGGATGGAAAGTGTGGGTATCAGTGATGGAGCAGGCAGTCAAAGAGTATCGTCGTATAACAACGACAGAGGAGTTCAGAGAGATAGAGCGTTTACGTTCACGGGCTCGTCATAACGAAGCCTCAGCAGTGCGTCACGCAAAGGAAGAAGAGCGGGAGAAATGGCAGGGTGTTGTGGCTGAAAAAGAAGCCATCATCGCGAACAAAGACGCCGCTCTTGCCGAACAATCCGCACTAATAGCCAAATTACTCTCACAACTCGGCGAGGACAAGTAAGATATTCAGAGACAGCGCCGAAAAAAACCAGATAGAAGGATGTGGGTATCAGTGACGGAGCAGGCACTCAAAGAGTATCATCATAAAAAACCACCCACAGATCATAGTCCACAGCGCAACAATTTACCTCTTGCAATTTGTAACTAGTGAGCCACTAGCAAAAAATTAGTTTTGCAAGTCCAACGGAGTTGGTAGGCTACGCCCGACCGGAGCAGTCTCTGGCGTGAAATATTGCCAGCAAGTTATACCAATTTGCATTCATAGGGATGCAAATTGGTATGAGGCAGCGGGAACCGATGCCCGCATAATGAAGTTGAATATTCAATCTGGTCAAATAGTAAAAGAATGCTGGCATTTTCAGCAAACCACAACGGAGCGACCTTGCGTATTCGATGGAACATCGGATACCAGGAGATTTTTGAAAAAGCTGGGTTTCCCCGACGGATGCGGCATCGCAAGCGCTCCAAGTGTTTTTCAAAAACTTTGGCGTAAAGCGTTCGATGTCAATCGAACGCAACTTGGTATGATATGCGGTTCAACCCTACTTTGGTATTAATCAAGCTCATTGATCTTTTGCCACATCTGGTTTTGGATTCAAGCAAATGTGGCTGTTGTCAACTTTGACCGAAGTTGTTCCATGAGTTCCCTGTCGTGTCTCTCTTGTTCCTCTGGAGTTCTTGCTAGGTATTCGAGGGAGAGGCGTTTCTTGATTTCCCGCAGCTCGTCCATCTCTTCGCTGGTTTCGTAAGGCTCGTCTAGGCAGTTAACCATGATGTGTCTCCTTCCAGGAACTTGATTGGTGACAATATATCAATATCATTGTACCCGAATTTCAGGCTGACTTCCTTGAATTTTGGTATCAGGGCTTTATTTACCATGTGGTGGAAGTTCCATGACAGTACCACGTTGCATCCGCTTGTAATTGCGTGTGCGAGGTGCAGCATGTCGTTTGCCGTTTCATCAGGTAGTCTGCATTCCGTTATGAGTGTTTTCCCCAGACGCTTGATTTCTTCGGTGTTTTCGTGCAGAACGTATTTGATTTCTTCCATGCTTCCTTCCATCTTTCCTCTTTTTGGCTGGCCACAGGCTTTTATCTCATCAAAGAGGACTTGGGAAGTATGGACTGAGTAGCCTTCCTCTTTGATTTCACGCCACACCTGTTCGGTTGCCTTTTTCCACTCCTGTCTGTTCGATTTCACCAAGTGATTCACGATTGATGTGTCAATGTAGATTGCTGGCGTGGATGGAAGTATCCAGCCGATCTTGCATGACTTCTCATGGTTGTTATCGGTGAGCGTGTAGCCTCGATCATCTGGATAAGTTGTTTTATTCAGCCATCCTCGCACTCCTGCAATTTCGACTTCTGTGTGGTCGTACTGTTCCAGGCTTTTGTAGTGTTTTGGCAGCATGTGTATTTCCACCTTCTTGTGTGAACCGTCGTATGTATCTGCCTCAAAGCGGATTACCTTGAACATAGGTATGTCCAGTGTTTTCATTGGTGTCTTTCCTTTTACGTCAGTCATCAATATATTGCAAGTTGGTATAAGGTGGACATCAAATTGTCGCTAAACCGTCTGAAAGTGGATTGTGCTTTGCAAAGTAATCGACTGCCGCTTTATACCAACTTGCAATCAAAAGAGCCACTTGCAAAACGTCAGTTTTGCAAGTCACCGGAGGTGTAGGCTGCGCCCGACCGGAGCAGTCTCTGGCGTGAAACACTGTAAACAAGCAAGTTACGAAATCAAGCCAGAGACAGCGGAAGGTCGGGAGCAGACGTACCGCCGAGTTTTGCAAGAAGCTCAATAGACTGGACATATAAACAGCTCGTAGATTCCCATTCTGCATGTATCCCAGAATTTTTTCGTGAGGTCGCGTCTTTCTGGTGTGTCATCATCAAATATGCCGCGTAGCACGGATGTGTCTATCAGCAGCCGTTTCTTCTTAGCCGTCATCTGTCTCTCCCCGAAGCAAAACAGCCAACTCCTTAGTAGCATATCACTTTCAGCATTTCAAAGCCGGATTGCTATCCCGGGATTCCTTGCGGTACGAGCCACCAGCAAAAAATTAGTTTTGCGAGTCCGGCGGAGTTGCTAGCTTGCGCCCGACCGGAGCAGACGTACCGCGGAGTTTTGCAAGAATCTCATTTTTTCTGAAAATCTGCAAATTCTTGCAAACCAAGAGCAGAAGCAGCAATCGGTACTGCCTACAATAGTGAAGTAAGTAGTTCCCAAAAAAAATCCCCCCCCCAAAAATTCCCAAAAAAATTCCCCAAAAAATTCCCAAAAAAAATTATTGAATTTATCATTCAACCAGACGATACTATAGAGATATGGCATTAGCTTCCGGGAGCTATTGCTTTATCCTGTTGCTTGTAATTACTGGTAGCGAGTGACTTGTAGTATCCAGTTCATGGGCCTTTTTGTTTTTTTCCGTTCTTTGCGATTTTTGATCCATGGGAGCGGCGGCCATAAAATCCCCAACCTCGGAGTGCTTGTCATCACAAAAAACGAGAGAGATGAAAAAAAAATTAAAAAAAATGAAAAAAAGTGTTGACATGTTCTCCCCAGCATCGTACTTTTACCATGTCCAAGGATGGACTTTTAAAACTTGAGAAGGAACGAAACTTCTCCAAATCCTTTTAGGAGGCAGCATGACAAATCGTTTTATCCGCAATCTCGCTGGTGTTTCAGCCATTTCAGGGTTAGCCCTGGTGTTGGCTTGCGGTGGCAGTGACAACACGTCTGACAATGTGAGTAACCTTACACCAACCACACCCGTTGCGCATGGTAATGCTCCAACGAGTGTAATCGGCGGTCACAGTTACATAATCAACTTCTCTTCATCAGGCGGCACAGGCATTACATATACAGCAAGCGTCCAGAACAGCGCTTCATCAGTCTCAGTAGCCTCCACAACCGGCGCCGTAACTTACAAGCCCGCTCTAACAGGCAGCGGTCCCGATGTAATTACGGTCAAAGCTAAAAACACCGAAGGAGCGGAATCCCAACCCGGCACCCTGACAGTCAGCGTCACGCCGAACACCAGCCCGGCATTGCCGGAAAGAGCCCAAACCGCGACTTTAAGCGCGGGCGACGGCATCAAGGTTTCAACCACCAGAGCCGTACCTCTCAGCGGTTTCCCCCTGACAGACTCTGACGGAGACAAAATCGAATGGAGCGTCACAGGCGGCACACTCGGAACAGCCGGCGGCGTATTCAACCAAACCGGCAACACACTGACCATCAACACCAACAACAAAGCCAACGGCAACTACACACTGGAGATCAGAGGAACCGAGAAGTTTAACGGAGTTGAAGTCACCTCAAAATCCTACACACTTAACGTCATAGTAGGCGCCACAAGCGAAACCGGCGGCGGCGGCACACAAGTCGAAGGCGAAGCCACAATAACGACAGAGTTGCCAAACAACCTGATGCAAGCGGTTCAGGGTCTGGCGAACCACCAGGCATTCTGGGCCAGAACCTCAGAATCAGGCACGGTAAACGCCACAAAGTGGGAAGTAAAAGCCGGCGTTAGCCCGGAAGGCGAATTATTAAACGGCGCCGACTTTGAAGCATGGATTTCAACACGCGGCGATACAATGCCCACCGCCGCGAGAGGGTACACCGAAATATTTATAGCCGCGGTACAAGCCCAAAACACGGAAGACGGCGTAAGCGAACGTCCCTTCGGCGAACTCTGGCTCAGGCCCAAATCAACAGTGGCGGTTGGCGACACAACCAAGTGGCTTTGCGTAGTAGCAACATTTGAAGACACCAACGTCAAAGCCAACAAAGCCTGGCAGATCAACATCGGCGAAAACCGACCGCCCACACTTAGCCAGGGCAGTAATCACGTTATAACAACGACAGTCAAGGACGCCCCCTGGAACAGTAATCAGGACTACACGTATCCCAGCGCTCAAGATGCCACCGTCAGTCCCCATGTTGTGTTCCAGTCAGCCAAGGACGGCAGCAGGCCCCTGACTTACAGTATTAGGCTGGGCAACAACAACACTAATGCCCCCACAGTCACAGACGTAAACTTCCCCGCAGGTGACAGAGTAAGCGTTGACCTTGTGGACATCAAGCTCGGTTCAACTTCCATCAAGAACGACTTCATAGCAAGCTGGAATAAAGGAACCATACTTACACTCAACGGCAACGTAAAGGCCGGTGACACCACACGCAGGATCGAAGGCCCGATCGAGTTCCAGGTTCCAGTTGACAACTATCCGGGCGCGGGCAACGACCTCGTGTTCACATATAAAGTCACAGACGGCGCTGGACTGTCGCCCTCCACCGGCAATTTGATAATCACGATTCCCACATCCAAGAACCCCGAGCCGATAATTGACGCTTATGACGCCACAGATCGCGATTGGCTTCCCTCAAGCGGCGACATGAGATCAGTCAACGGATTAACAGGTTGGGTGAGCAGCCAGCCCGCAGCCGGCCAGTCAAACCAATGGACAATTCAACATAATGGCGCCACTCCGCAGAAGCTGAGAGTCGCGAATCCGATACCAAGCGCCACCCCGACTATCGCGACCGCGTGGAAAGTTTACATGCGGACAAACGATGACAACGCCAGATGGCCGGTATTGCCTGCCAGCTTGATTACCCCCACAAGTAACTGGACGATTAACTGGACACCAAATGATCCGGAAGATGCCCGCACGGACTACACTTTCACGCTGAACGCATGGAACCAGTACGGCGCCAAGGCCCAGCCATTTACAATGAGCGGACAGGTCTGGGGCAGAGTCTTAGGCGAACCCGTCACTAAGAAAATCTATCTGGCTTCAGCAGGCGAAGCAAATGACCGCAATCCTGTAATGAGCTATCCGGCCAACTTCGCGTCCTGGGTTGACCTCAAGATCGCCCCGCGATTTGACGCAAAAGACGCCTTGTATCCAAACCAATACGGATTTGACCACGGCGATCCACTCAATCCTCCCGGATACTGGAACGTTGAAAAGAAGCCGGGCAACGATGCCTCCGCGTGGAGATCATCAGCCGTGCCTCCCGGTTATTACCTGATCAGTGCCCGCGATTTTGACATTGTCGGACAACCCATTATCAATCCCGTAATCGGCCCCGCTATATCAGGCACATACGTCACAAATCCCGCCAACCCCTACCAGGTTCCGAGAACAAGACCCACATACGCCTACATCCAGAACGACCGTCCCGACCTCAGCACCCACGCGCCCTACGGCGCGCTGGCGGGAGTGATTGACACGTCCATCACCTTCAACGTGAACGGCGAACTGGACGCCAATGAAGAAACTTGGTATCCCGGCTACTGGATTGACGCGCAAGTCCCGATGCACTTCACAAAATTCGATGACGACAATGATAAAAATGATTACGAGGACGCGACCTACGCGGATTGGACTGGCGACAACGAAGGTCTTGTGAAGCTGAATAACGTACCGTTCTCCGGCGCTATGACGCTGGTGGGTGAAGGCGACCTGACAGGCAAGGGCGGAGTGATTCAGTTTGTGTTCAGAGACGCCAGCCAGAAAGGTTTCTTTGACGTAGTGAAACAAGAAAATCTGCCGGTTGGCTTAGACCGCTACCCAGTGGAAGCTTACGACAAGAAAGACTTCACATGGACAGGCACGCCCGGTTTCGCCACAGAAGTGAGGGTTGACCCCTCTGACGGCGGACTCAGTTACCGCAACATCGCCTTCACACTGGGCGACAACAGCGAAGACGCTGACGCCCCCGGCACCGGCCCACTGCAATACCAGACTTACAGAAGCGACAAGATGACACTGCTCGCCATGAAGCGGGAGCCGTCCAACATAAACGGATTCAATTACTGGAGAGCCTCGCGCACGGCATCTCCGGCCGCTATACCGAGCATCACGAATGTTGCTGACCCGGCGCATCCTGAAGATGGTATTGTCAAACTCTCCTCGTCTTTCGCCCCCGTGGGATCAGCGGGCGTGTTTGGCGCCTATATCAACCGGAACTCCTTCATCGCGGATCTGCCCTTTATTAATGGCACAAACATCCCGGCCACCACACTCAAAGACACACTTCAAGTAGTGGCTTATACAAGTGGCACGGCGCTAGGCCCGGTTGATAACGTCAACGGTCTGCCCACCTTGATCGAGTTCGGTCAGCTTGCGGGCAATGCCGGCATACCGTCCAATTTCAGCGGAACATTGACTAATCTCGGCGAAGTAAGCGTGCCAAGACCGGATCGCGATTATTGGTATGGCGACACCACGCCTGTAGTTCATTACACAGTCAACTACACCGGCACCAACGGACTCCCCGGCAGCATGGGCGTGGCCACGACCAAACTGGATTACACCTCGAACAACCCGTTAACCAGAGGTCTGCCCCCGATCACCAACGTCAAGATCACAACCAAAGCCTGGGATGCCAACAAATCAACAATAGACGCCTCCAGCAGCCCGATCACAGTGTATAAGGCCAACGCCAACTCAACCAGCGGCGCGAATATCACCGCCCTGGTGCCTGTCAGATCCTTTAACAACGAAGGAAACGACTTCCACTCAGTATGGCTCACCTGGAAGAACCCCAAGGACAACACCGGCAAGACACTCAACTCTGGGACAATCATTGAAATCTTCGACCTCAGCGATGACACCATAGAAGCGGCGGGCGGATCACCAGAAAACGTAGCCCCGCTCTTCAAAGTTCACGTAGCGCCGGAAGTGGAAGAATTCCCAATTCCCAACGAGTGGGTTGCTGCGCTCAGCGGCAACACGATCAACGCTGGTACCGACTATGAATACGTGCCGGCGGCCAACGGCCCTGTGGCCCAGGACCCGTCAAGCATCGTCATCCGTATGCGCGCGGTCAGGTATGGCGACGAGAGCGCGGGTAACTTTGTCAACTTCGACAAAACCCCATTCAAAGCTGCTTTCCCCGCTTACTGGATAGACACAATCACATCCAGACTGGACTTCGACGAAACCGAGATCGGCAAGATCACCGTCTGGGAAGACAACATGACAGTCAACCTGAATCATGCCCTCATGGGAACCTTCTCAAAGGGATCGATCCAGCTTAGAACAACCGATCCGCATGACAACAACCTGCACTTCACGATTGACGGCAGCACCGCCTCAGACCGCAACGGCGAGTTCGAATACACCTGGACGCTTAAGAGCGTCACGCCCGTTGACGGCGCTTTCGTTGGCACACCTACCGCGGATAACCAAATGCGCAATATGTTCCAATTTGTCGGCACCGGTAACGCTGGAGACGGCAGTGACGGAACGACAAACAGATATAGATTTGTCACCACTACCCTGGGCATTCCCGCCATTCAGATAAGTGGTGTCGGCGACACATTCCTGGCGAATGTCAAGAGCGCCAACCTGGTTCTGACACTCAGTATAAAGAAACAAGGCACTGCGATTTCTAACACCATTGACGTCCCTGTAGCCCTGGAAGCCGCCTGGTGGCAGAACCCGGTCTTTACGCTGAATCCGACGCCCACGGCGACAACCGCGATTACCAACTACGTGACCGACCTGCAACCCACTTCAGGTAAGCAGATCACTTGGAGAGGGCCGGAAACCACCACTATGCCGTCGCTTGTAATCACGGACAACACCACCAACGTGACCCCCGGAACGACCGGCCTCACCTACAGGTGGGAAATCGTGCCTAATTCTGTGGCCGCTTTCACCGGCGCTTCAGATACCAATAACGGCACTGCGGTCACCAGAATAGTCTCAATGCAGACAGACGTAGTGCTTGTTCCTTCCGTTGACGCGGATAAGACCACACAGTCGTCACTGGCTCTGCCTAAAGTCTATATAGTGAACAACAACAATTTGTGGACTAGCAATCCTACCGCTATAGTCGTAAACCGCGTTACATTCAACCTGAGAGCCAGAGTTTACTGGAACGGCATGGACCTTGGTTTAACCACCAATAACTTGCCTGTTGACTTCAGACCGGCCGCCGCGCCTAATGCGTGGACATCCGTCACAGGTATTATGCTTAATACAAGCATACTGGACGACCACGGACTCACAAGTACAATGGATGTGGCTTATGGCACTGCCGTGACGAACATACCGACACAACCCGCGAATCTGTTGGTCACCAGAAGCGCGACCTCTGCCAACGTCGTGTGGGAGACAACCGAAGCGGCCAACCTGGCGAACTTGGTATCCACAGATAACAATGCCACCACAGGCAATGGTTCCAGATGGCAGTTGGCCGCCACGCCGGTATTCTACGATGCCAACGATAACATCGTGAATAATGTTGCCTGGAATTCAGCCTGGCTGACCGGACTGGATACAACCTGGGTATCTGGTGTGGACGTAACCGTACCGGCCGTCACACTGACATCAAACGCGGGCGCGAACACGGATGTTAAGGCGGAACTTGAATCTAAGGACGTCCGCAAGATTGAACTGAAACTGCAATACCAGGTCAAACCTACAACGGGTTCGACACCGATCCTGACCTCAGTCAACGCTTACACGCTGAACCTCAAGATCCCGATGAGGACCCTCACGGTAAATGACTGGACGACAGTGTCCACCGTCAGCTTCCCGGTCGGCGCGTCCGCCTTCGGACATCTTGAAGCAGGCGATGTTACACCTGATGACGATCCGACCATCACCTATGCCGGACTCGTCTTTAAGAACGCAGCCGGCAATCCTCTGACCGGTATGTCACCCGCGCCCTCCGCCACCGACTACCTATGGACTGTCGTCAGCGCGCAGGGTTACGGCGAGACCGGCTCAGCAGTCGGCGGCAACGCTAAGAGCAGTTTCACTGTTAAGGACGCGGATAAAAATAAAGTCACCATCCCGACAATAACTGTCGCGTCTGGTGCGCTTACCAACAACAACATCGTCAAGTATGTGGTCGGCCTCAACCTCCGAGTCACCGCCGGCGGCAAGAACTTTACAACCGGCGTGCCGCTTGAAGTGACATTCGGGCCTGATATGACGGACGTAGTCTCCGTTGCGTTCCCGACAGAGGGCGCATGGGGCGGAACAGCCACGAATGATTACAAAACTGCCGTGGCCGCGGTGCCTGTTGGCTTGACCTTGCCTACCCCGTCCGAACTTGTCATCTTGAATGCCGCCGGGAAGAATATCGCCGGTGCCATGCAGCTTGATACCCTGACTTACACTTGGGTGCAGGATGCCGCTGGTATCATGGCTTCCTTAGATGGTAATGATGATCCTGTTAACCTCCCGACCTTCGCGTGGGATTCCAACGGTGTCGTTTCGGTTGCCTTCCCGAGTCTGGCTATACCGTCTCTGAAATTCACCGAAAAAACTGCCTCTGACTTCCCGAATGTTGTTAATAAGGTTGGCATCCCCATGAATCTCAAACTGGATGACGGAACTAACAACAAGACAACAACGACCCCGATTGTTATATCAGTCAATACCATAGCACCGTAACACAGTTCTTACCACCGAACTGCCGCGCAAGTCGCGAAACCATAATTTTAGTACTTGATCTTTTTAGTACTCTGTAGCCAAAAGCCCTGAAAGATACGCCCCAAGCGCCTTTCAGGGCTTTTTGATTTTGCTTGCCCCGCCCCAAAAGCCGCCGCCAGACTGGAAGACACCAACTTGCAATCAAATGAGCCACTTGCAAAACCTTAGCTTTGCAAGTCCAACGGAGTTCCTAGGCCGCGCCCGACCAGAGCAGTCACTGGCGTAAAATAAGGTCGGGAGCAGACGTTCAGCGGGGTTTTGCAATTACCTCCACCATAACGTCACAAAGTTGAAATGCTATAATTTGGCGTGGAGCATAGAAATGGAAGCAATGCGAAAACTGAGGCTTTACTTGGATTCATCTGTGGTCAATCATCTTTTTGCGAATGATACGCCTGACAGAATGAAAGATACTGCACGTTTATGGGATGAGTGCATGGCCGGCAAGTATGATGTCTTTATTTCCCCTATGGTCTATGAAGAACTGGAAGAATGTCCTGAACCAAAGCGAAGCCTGTTGTATGAAAAGATGGCATTGCTTGATCTCATAGAACTGCCGGCAACTAATGTGGTAAAGATGTTGGCTGACGAATACATCAAATACGGTGTGCTTACAGACAAGAGCCTAAATGATTGTTTGCATATCGCTTATGCTACTGTTAATAACTGTGATGTGCTTGTTTCCTGGAATTTCAGGCATCTTGTAAGATTTAAGACCAGCGACATGGTTAAGATAGTAAACACAATCAACCGATACAGAGAGATAATCATAGCATCGCCCGCGATGCTCATTGATGATGGGGATGAGGAATGAAACCCAGCAAAGTCATGGATGAACTTTACAAAATAAAAGAAGAGCTTTCGCGCCGCCATCTCTCGCAGAGTACAGATGAGTGGATTAGAGATTCAAATCAAATCGCCGCAAAAGCCGCCGCCAGACTGGAAGACATCAGAAAACGCCAAAGCGTCGCGCAACTTTGATCTTGCCATTTTGCTTGAACTGCAGTACCGCTACAAAATGTGTGGCAAAAGTATAATCATTGTGCTACATTTGTACCGAGGTTGTAGCTATGCCAAGAACAAAAGTGCTGAATCTTAGAATCGAACCTGAAATCAAGGCGGACGCCGAGAAACTCTTTGGTAGCTTGGGATTGACAGTTACGGATGCTGTAAATGTTTTTTTGCGTCAGTCGCTCATGCGGGGCGGATTCCCATTTGAAGTTGTGCGCTATAAGCCCAACCCTGTGACACAAGCCGCGATGCTTGAAGCGGAAAATTTAGCGCGTGACCCGAATGCCCGCTCATTTACAAGTATGGAAGAATTACGAGCCGATCTGTTGTCAGATGACGACGATGATGTATGAATTACCAAATCCGGCGGACTTCACAATTTAAGAAAAATTACAGACTTTCAATAAAACGTGGCCTGGCAATCAACAAACTCGACAGGGCTATTGAATTGCTCGCCGAAAATGGTTGTTTGCCGCAGGAATACAGCGATCACCAGCTTGCCGGAAATAAAAAAGGGTTGCGCGAGTGCCACATAGAGGCGGATTGGTTGCTTTTGGAGCTTCTTGCAAACCCCCGCGGTACGTCTGCTCCCGACCTTCCGCTGTCTCTGGCTTGATTTCGTAACTTGCTTGTTTACAGTGTTTCACGCCAGAGCCTGCTCCGGTCGGGCGCAGCCTACACCTCCGGTGACTTGCAAAACTGACGTTTTGCAAGTGGCTCTTTTCTACAAGATAGATCACAAAATACTGCTTCTTGTGCTTATTTCAACAGGGAGACATTCAGATCTGTTTTAATCATGCGGTTCAACCTGCAAAAAGTTGGGGAACTATATACTTAATTCCACAGAGATGAATAACAAATAATTCAATTTGATTTGACAGTTGGGAATGCAAATGAGGGCGAAGCATGATGGGGAAAAAGCGATTAGCTGGTAATGACCA
>Ga0268262_10005835_pt1 | contig 12050 bp, 16 predicted proteins | sample TergutNc150P3_FD_190354 | JGI IMG/M metagenome (GOLD analysis project Ga0268262, IMG submission 190354) | Nasutitermes corniger P3 segment gut microbial community from laboratory colony in Florida, USA - Nc150 P3 (SPAdes) (version 2) | ecosystem: Host-associated > Arthropoda: Insects >... | reverse complement strand
AAGACTTCTAAAGCCCATTTGCAAGCTATTCAAAAAGGCAGAAATTGTGGTTGGTCCAGCTATGGTAACTTTATGTGTGGTCTGAATGCTCTCAAACAAACCCGGAATGCGCAAAACTTCTGCATACAAACCTTCAAATGGCAAGAACATTATGCCAAATTCCGTGGTATTAGGCGCAGCGATATATTTTTGATGTATATCCTGTGCGGCCTCTTCTATCTTTGCTTTTAGCTCCTCTTGTGCCTTTGCAATTTTTTCTTTTTCTCCGCCTTCATAAGCATCCAACAGGGCTTCGTAATCAGAGGTTGGGAATTTTGCATCTATGGGCAACCAAATTATTTTGTTTGAATCTTCTTTGCTCGGAATTTTCACAGCAAACTCAACTTTTTCGCCGCTACCGCTTGTTTCCACATTTTGAGCATATTGCTCAGGTGTAAGAATCTGACCAAGTATAGCCCCTAGCTGATACTCGCCCAAAACTCCTTTTGCTTTTACATTGGATAGCACATTCTTTATGCTACCAACTTCATTTGCCAGCACTTGCATTTCTCCGAGATTTTTTTGCACAAGCTCAAGCCTGTCGCTTATGATTTTAAATGATTCGCCAAGACGTGTTTCAAGTGTCTTATGCAATTTCTCATCTACGGTTTGCCTCATCTCGTCTAATTTTTTCTCGTTTCCTTTTTGCAATGCTTCCATTTTCGTCGAGAATTTATCTTCAAAGGCTTTTAGAGATACCGTAATCCCGTCACGGCTGAATTTCAAGCTGGAGTCTGTGGTTTCTTTCATTTCCTCTAATTTTTTCTCATTTCCTCGCTGTATCTCGGCTAGCTTTTTTTCAACTGAATCCTGAGTTTTTTCAAGCCCTTCTTTGGTGGTTTTTGTTAATGCGTCAATTTTTACCGAAGATTTTTCCTCAAAGATTTTTAAAGATTCTGAAAGTTCCTCGCGGCTGGCTTTTAAGCTGGAGTCTGTGGTTTCTTTCATTTCCTCCAATTTTTTTTCATTTCCTTCCATTATATCGGCCAGCTTCTTTTCAACCGAATCGCGATTTTTTTCAAGTTCTTCTTTGGTGTCTTTCGTTAATGTTTCAATTTTTTCCGAAGATTTATCCTCAAAAGCCTTTAGAGATGCCGCAAGTTCTTCGCGGTTGGACTTTAAACCCGAATCCATAAATTCCTGAATGGTCTTCATTTTATTATCAACTAATCCCGTGAAATTGGTAATTATTGTGGACAACTGCCCCGAAACAGATTTTAAGTTTGAGGACAACTCTTCCCTTGAGTCCCTTGCGGATTTGCTAGTTTCTTCCCTATTCTTTCCAAACTCGTCCCGCAAAGCAGTTTCATTTTTCTCAAGGCTTTGTGCATATTCTGCAAGCCTCATAGATACATCTGCCTGTATATTTTGCCTATTCTTTGAGAAAAGCACGATAATTACGATAAATTGTATAATTGCAATCAATATAACCGCAATCCCAAAGGCAAGAACTATATCTTCCATAGCATTCTCCTATATTTCACGTTGGTATAAATATAGAAAACTTTTTGGAAATTTGCAAATTACTCCGCTGACTGGGTTATTAGAATAGAGCCCTTGCAATTTGTCTCTATATATATTTTTCTTTCAGCTTTTGTTTTATTTTGATTTACCGAAATATGCAACACACGGTCACTTACTCTCGTTGCGGTAAGCCAAGTATCTTTTTTGGGATATTTTAATTTTAAATAATTATTACCTTCGAAATACTCTCCTGAGTAGTCTCGTATGCCTCTAAGCGAAAAAAACCTGCTGTCCGTAGTTGTTACGCATCTAACTCCTCCTTGTGCATTAAACGACAGTTCTTCTTTTGATAGTCTTAGGTATTTCACACAACCACTAGAACCAGAACCATGAAACTCTAGTGGATCCTCAATGGGACATTCGGCTATATCTTTGGGAGGACACTTAAGAATTAACGGATTTGGCTTAACTGAGTCTCTAGGACATGGTCCAAACCGGATTGGCCCAGCAGGGATATCTAAACTCATTATATATTCTATTGTGGAATTCCAAGCTGAGCTACTAGAAGTTGAGCTACTAGAATTAGGCAATAACGCATTTTCAATCTTTACTTTTTCTTCAGAAAGGCAAGAGCATAAAATCAAGAAAAAAATTGAGAAAAGGTATTTCATTAAAGCTCCCTAATGTTTCACGTGAAACGTTTTTAGTTCAAGGGGGGTTATTTGAAAGTCACGCAGTCAAGGCGTTTGTTTTTTTTGGAGTTTATTTGGTCTTCTGAATACGGAGTGCAATCTTTGACGAATTTGGTATTGTATTTTTTGATTATGGAATCGGCTTTGTATTCTGTTTCTTTGCGAGTAGCCTCGTCTAGACTTTCAAAATCCTCTGAGGTATAGGATTCTCGTTCACCCGAATACCGTGTTTCGCCTGTTTTGGGTAAATCGGCGCACGATATAGCACCGATGGCAAAAGTTGCCGTAGCTATAAATCCGATTCTTTTTAATTCCATATAATAATAATATAGAAATTTTTTTACAGCCACGCAACAATTATTGACAATTTCTTTTTTATTTAACTGAAATTTAACAAAAAACAACGATTGTTTCACGTGAAACAATATCCGTTTTTGTGATTTCCGCATTTCGCCCGAATTTGCTAATCGCAAACATAATATCATTTCACATTTAGGGCGTATGCAATACGCCCCTACGAATTTACACGTATTTTTGGTAAAATTTCGTCTAAACATTTTTTTCCCCACAAAATTGGGTTATTGCGTATATATTCTGCGATTTTCGTGTATTCTGTTTCGTTGCGGATAATATGTTCCCAATAATTGCGTTGCCAAATTGACACATTGCGGAACATTTTTTTGCCGCCCATTACCATTCCACCGCCACCACATTCGCGGATTTGTTTTGAAACGGCGGATTTATATCCGCGTATAATTGCCCCAATGGTATTTGACGGCGATTTGGGCGCATTGAGCGTATGCAATACGCCCCTAAATTCCATTATCCGTATAATTGCGTGGATATGATTTGGCATTACAACAAATTCGCACAATTCAACATTCGTGCGGATTTCGGGCGTTTTTGCCAATTCATTATGGGCGATATTCCCATATTCATTCAATATCATTTTCTCATTTTCAATATCCCCAAAATAATTTATGCGGTTTTGGCAACACGCCGTAACAAAATACGCCCCTATATTCGCGTAATCATAATCACGCAAACGAATTGAACGCCTATGGTGTAATTCGTGGTCGTATTGCATATTTGGAAATATATAAAACAATTATCGTAGGGGCGTATTGAATACGCCCCATATTTGCCATTCACGCCGTTTTAAGTGCATTCCGCGCTGTTTCCATTCTTTTCTATGAAAAAAAACGTATATTATATAGTATATAACTATCAGCGAGGCTCCATTTATGAAATACCTACTTTTGCTTGCTTGCTTAATTTTATGCTTCTGCTCTTCTAGAGAGGAAGAAACGAAGCGCGAAAACGATGTAGTGCCTGTCTGTTCACTAGATGATTTACCTCCAAATATTGCTGAACTTTGTTCTCGCAACTCCTCCGTTGAACCAAACAAACCGCCAGATGACGTTCAGTTTGAACAATGTCCTAGCCCATCACTTAAAGGTTCAGTTAATCCAGACCCGTTAATTCGTGAATGTCCTCAAGAGGATATAGCTATGTGTCCCATTCGAGAACCTGATTGGCCGTGGGTGCCTATTTTATCATTAAAAGAACTGTCGTTTGGCAAGCAAGGAGGGATTAAGTGCCTAACATCAAGTCCTAATCTTCTATATTTATATTGGAACTATGGAAAAGACAACTGCCGAAGCGAAGAAATACTCGTATCAGATAGTATTAATGACCCTCCACATTTCATCGGCATTAATAGCTTTAAGAGATTGATATGCCCTTGGTTTATAGCAACGAGAGTAAGTCAGCAAGTGGTGCATATTTCCGTAGATAAAAATGAAACTGGAAAAGAAAGAAAAATGAATGTATTAGTGTCAGGTGGAAACTCTGGCAATAATTTTACAATAACCCAGTCAGCGGAGTAAAATGAAATACCTACTTTCAATTTTTTTATTGATTTTATGCTCTTGTTCTTCGGAAAAAGAAAAAACGGTAGCTTTTTATTTTGATGAGGAAAAATTTATGTCTGAATGGGATATTTGGAAAAGCCAAGATATTAAAAATTATAGTTTCACATTGAAAGGGGAACTTCCTTACTGGGACTTTCCGCCACTCTACCCAAAAGCTAAGGCTACTATAATGACTGTTTATCCAGCGTATCCCTATGAAACTAAAATAACAGTAAAAAATGGCTTTATGGATTCCTTTGAATATACTCCGCATGAACCTATTAGCATAACTCCGAATCCAGATGTTGAACCCGAATATACTACAATATCCGATATGTATCAAAAAATGTACGATGATATAAAAAGTCATGAGAAGATCTATCAAAACCAAACAAGCGATTGTATCGCTTCATGGGGATATGAAATAGAATATGACAAGAAATTTCACTACATTACACGCTATTATCCTACTTGGAAAATATACTCAGGTTGTATATTTGAAACCACAGTCCACAAAATCACTGCTTCGGATTTTACTATAGTAAACGCTGATTAGGGATTTTTTTACTATATTACATACAAACAAGGAGAAGAATACATTGCTAAAATGTATATGTGCATTGCTCGTCACTGCTGGTGGTTGTATTATGCTGTACAGCATAATGACATTTTTAAAATCCCTTGTGAGCTTCAAGGTGCAGGCAAATGAGCAAAAAATATTCGCAGACTGGATTTACACTATATGTATGATTCTCATGGTGTTTTTCTTTGTATGCTACATAGCGGTTGATATAATTTTCCTAGTTGCAGACGAAGTTTCAATGACAAATCTGCTCATAGCCTTTGTTTTCGTCTTTGGCGCGGTTTTCGTTTATACCATGATTATGATGCTCAAACGCATGTCCACAACTATTTCCGAAAAAACCAACGAAATCATTAAAGCTCTTGTGAATGCGGTAGAGGCAAAAGACCAATATACACAGGGACACTCAATTCACGTGGCAAATGTAGCCAAGCTCATATACAATTATTTGCCAGAACATATAAAAAATAAAATCAATAAGGCATGGTTGATGGATGCTGCTATTTTGCACGATATTGGGAAAATCGGAATCCCGGACAATATTCTCAATAAACCCGGCAACCTTACGCCAGAGGAGCGGCTTATGATAGAGCAGCACGCAATGCTGGGGAAAAAAATTCTTGAACATACAAGCTACCAGTTAATTGGAAATATTGTTCTCTGCCACCACGAACGCATAGACGGAAAGGGCTATTTCAAAATACCGCCAGAAAAAATACCGTTGGAATCCAGAATTATTGCTATTGCCGATACATTTTCGGCACTTTGTACCGACCGTATTTACAGACCTAAAAAAAGCTACGAAGAATCCATGCAAATTATCAAAGAAGTTGCCGGAACACAGCTTGATGCCGAAATAGTCAAGGTTTTCTGTAGCATTCCAAAAGAGGAATTTGAAAGCATTGTGTGAGATTTTTGCTATTCACGTCGCAAAACCTGCTTTCTACGCTGTTCCCATTCTTTTCTATGAAAAAAAACGTATATTTTATGATGTACAACTACATAGGAGATTTTTTATGAAAAAACAAATATTTGCTTGCGTTCTATTTTCCCTTGCCTTTCTTTTATCGTGTTCCGATGAGAATTTGCCAAGCGGTAATTTTGAGCCTCTTGCCAAAGCGCAAAGTACCAATAACCGCATTGATATGCAAGAGGCTACAAATTTGGCAGAAGAAGCTATTGTTTTCTTAAACAGAGAACATCCTTCTGAGTCCAAATCGAGCAGAACGGTGAATTCGGTTTCTATTCTGCGTTTCGGCAGCCTTAAATCTTCTATGATGAAATCCGGTGAATATAGTGAGGCTCTTGATATTTCAGATACTTTGGCTTATGTTTTCAATTTTGAGGATTCTTTGGGTTTTGTGATAATCTCAAAAGACAAGAGAATTGAAAGCCCCTTGCTGGCATTTACGCAAAAAGGTTCTTTGGTCAATGGAGAGACGGATAACCCCGGTTTGAAGTTATTTTTGGAAAGGCTTGAAGGCTATATGCTGGAATCCATTGCAAAATATGGCAAGGATGATCAGAAGTCAATGGCTGTAGCCCAAAAAGGACCTTATACTGGTCCGCTTGATACCGTTGTAAAGCCGTTTATTCCTGTGGAATGGGGTCAGGGTGAGCCTTTCAATAATAATTTAGCCAATAAAGGTTGTTATGGCTATGGTACAGCTGGCAATGGCAAGGTCTGGGCGGGTTGCGTGGCAACAGCAGTGGCGCAAACTATGGCTCATTGGGAATATCCCGCTTCACTAGGTGGCGGCACTTATAATTGGACTATTTTAAGGAAATACAAGCGTGACACTTATTTTAGCTCATCTTCATCTGAAGCAACTCTTGCAAGAAATAGTGTAGCAGATTTATTTCAACGAATAGGTGCTGGCGTAGGAATGGATTACAGCAACGGTTGCGTAGGGAGCGGAGTCCATGATATGGACGATGTATTATATTTTTTAGAAATTAATGGATTTTCCAACCCTGATATGGTACCTTATCCTAATAGCTCAAGTACAGCATTTGCTATGATTAAGCTTGGTTTAAAATTTAAAATACCTTATATAGCAATCGGTTTTAATAATGGCAACTATAGCGAAGGTCATGCTTGGATTATTGATGGATTAGCAAAAAATTCTAATTCTTCTTCTTTTATACATAATAATTGGGGTTGGGACGGAAGCGGCGATGGTTATTATGCAAGCGGTGTTTTTGATCCATCACCATTTAATTTTCAAAAAGTAGAAATTACTAAGGTATTTAGATAGGAGGATATTGTTATGAAATACCTACTTTTGCTTGCTTGCCTAATTTTATGTTTCTGCTCTTCTGAAAAGGAAGAGTTTGAAAACTCACCATTACCAAATTTCAATAGTTCAGTTGAACCTGACCCATCAATTCTTGAATGTCCTCCTGAAGATATAGCCGAATATCCCGTTTCAGAACCCATCCAGTTACCCGAATACGACAGATCCATCGGATTCTGCCTCACACCTTTGAAAGTATCAGTAAAAGAACTGTCCTTTAGTGCTAAAGGTGGGGTTAGGTGCGTAACTACTAGTGAGTTTTCGTATCCAAAAGGAGATATAAATATGGGGTGCCGTACCGAATTTGAAATAGTATCAGATACTGTTAATGACCCTCCACATTTTATTGGCGTTAATAAATTTAAGAAAGATGTATGTCCTTGGCTTATCGCAATGAAAGCGGATGAACGTGTGATATATATTTCGGTAGATAAAAACGAAACGGGAAACGAAAGAAAAATGGTTATGAGTGTGGAACGAGGGAATTGTCACGGTGGTTTTACAATAACCCAGTCGGCGGAGTGAGATTTACTATATTATCCCCCTATGAAATGCACAGTCAGAACTCGTACTCAGAAAAATGTCTTTGATATTCCGCAAATCGCGAGCTTGCGCTCGGATTTTGAGATAAAGAAAGAAAAAGAGGTTTCAAAAGTTCGCATACTGGAAACCTGGGCAGACGGCTCGCCTAGGCTTGTGATGGTGAACGGAAAGGTTTTATCCATTGTGGTACGCAAAAAAAGCAATGGTTTTCCAGATTCAGTTGATATAAACGGCACACGTTATAGCGTGGATGTCAGCAAAATAGACAGCTCGCATTACGGTGGTCAGTCCAAGCCGGCAAAGCATACAGGCGGAAAAATAACCGCAGTGCTGCCCGGGCAAATTTCCAGCTTGCAGGCAAAGCTAGGGCAAGAGGTTAAAAAAGGGCAGTTGCTTGGGATTTTGGAAGCCATGAAAATGGAAAACGAAATTCTCGCTCCCTGCGATGGCAAAATCCAAACAGTCAAAGTTGAGCGCGGGCAAACCGTTATGCGAGGCGACTTGATATTGGAAATTGCATAGTGCCCAGAACATTTTTCATTGGCGATGTGCACGGCTGCGTAGATGAACTCGCAGAATTATTTGAAAAATTTTCCCCAAACGCCGAAGATAAAATTTACCAAACAGGAGATTTGATAAACAAAGGGCCAAACAGCCCCGCCACTGTTGAATTTGTTTTGAAGCACAATATAAAATGCGTTTTGGGAAACCACGAGGCAAAGCTTTTGCAAATTTTGAGCAAACCAGAGCAAGAGCAAAAAACGCCAAAGGAGTTGCATTTTTTGGAGAACGTTCAAAAACCAGCTTGGCTTGCTGATATTGTTTCAAAATTCCCCCTATGGATAGATACGGGCAAGGAAATTTTATTGCACGCGGGTTTGGAGCCGGGGAAAAAATCCTTGGAAGATATGAATATCAGGGATATTTTGACCATAAGGCTGTGGAACGAAAAACCTTGGTATGAGCAAGCCTCCTTTGCCGGCAGAACCGTTATCTTTGGGCATTGGGCTATGAACGGCCTTGTGGACTTTCCACACGCAAAAGGCTTAGACACAGGCTGCGTTTACGGAAAACTCTTAACAGGCTACTGCCCCGAAGAAAACAGGTTTTACCAAGTAGCAGCAAAAAGGGAATACTCTCATATTTAAAGTGTAATTTTCCCCCTGTCCCTAGTCCCTTGTCCCAAAGCACTTAAATATGAATTAATCAATAATTACTATATTGTTTCTAACCATAGGAGTAATAAACTATGTTGGATTACGGGCTTGTTTTGGAAGGTGGCGGTTTGAGGGGTTTGTACACTTCGGGCGTTGTGGATGCATTTTTGGAAAAGGGCATAGAGTTTCAAATTGTTATAGGGGTTTCTGCTGGAGCTGGATATGGCTGCTCTCTTGTTTCAAGGCAGCACGGAAGAAATTTGAGAATTTTAAGGGAATTCAGAAATGACCCTCGTTATTTATCTTTTGGCAGTTACATAAAAACTGGAAATTATTTTGGAATAGATTTTATATACGATGAAATTCCCAAAACCATTCCTTTTGATACCGAAGTTTTTTTATCATCGCCAACACGCTTTATCACAGTTTGCTCCAATGTTGAAACAGGCAAGCCGGAATATTTTGAAAAAGACGAGCATATTATAAAAGTACTAAAGGCTTCTTCTTCCATTCCTTTTATGTGCAAAATTGTGAAACACAAAGGCAAAAAACTTATGGATGGCGGAATAACAGATGCCATACCTCTAAAAAAAGCAATGGAACTCGGCTGCTCAAAAAATGTGGTTGTTTTAACCCACCCAGAAGGTTTCCGCAGAAAAAACAGATTTCATCCTTCTATGTTATTTTATTTCATGTATCCAAAATTTGTAAAAGCGATAAATTCTTATGTCGCTAGGTACAATAAAAATTTGGAATTTATAGAGGAAGAGGCAAAAAAGGGCAAAGTGATTTTGATTCGCCCAAGCAAAAATTTAAATGTGACAAGAACAGAAAGCGATTTGGCAAAATTGGAGAGACTGTATGAATTGGGCAAGTCAGATGCTATTGCCGCGCTTCGCAATCTTTGCGATATGTAGTTTTTTCTTTGCTTGCGAAGAAGAGCGACAAAAAGCTGCGGATGTTCGCCCAGAGCCTGTGCCTGGGCAAATAGTGATTTACAACAGTTGCGGAATCATTGGAGCAGCGGAGGAATCCAGAAAATTTTTGAGCGCTAGGGGCTTTGATATTCTAACTTTTGACACAGACCCGCAATGGACAAATTACGAAGAAACAATCATAGCCATTCGCAATCCTCACTGGGCAGGCTACAGCAAGTTGAAAGAGAATTTAGACACAAAAAATTTTATAGTTTTGCAAGACAGTTTAAGCGGAAACACAAGTGCAACTATTTTTTTGGGCAAAGATTATAGAAAGGTACTTAAAAAGTAAAAAGAGGATTTTATGAAGAGATACCCGGCAAGCGTGAAAATAGGTGCTCAAATTTTGTTTGAGCTTCGCGCTGAGAATGTTGAACTTTTGAATTTGCAAGGGCTATCTGGCGTTGTGGATTGGTATTTAGTTGGAACCTGCGAGAGCAGCGCACAAATGCAAGCTATTTTGAACGAACTGCAAAAAGCATACAAACAGGCAGGGGGAGAGCCTGCAAAAATTGAGTACAAAGAACTAACGCGCTGGGCAGTTTTGGATGCCGGAGACATTATGGTTCATCTATTTGAGGCAGAACGCCGTGCGGAAATAGCCCTTGAAGAATTGTGGAGCAAGGCAAAGAGAACCCTGCTCGCCGCAGAAGATTTTGCGGAGAAGAAGAAGTCTAAAGTAAAGAGTACGGATTTTGTTTGAGGGAATTTTCTTATGGATTTTGTTCCCCATTTTAGGGGTCTGTTGCGGCAGTTTTTTCAACGTGCTGATATACAGAATGCCACGCAATATATCAATAATAAAGCCCGCTTCTCATTGCCCAAATTGCAAGCACAGAATTATGCCTTGGCAAAACATTCCAATTTTGAGCTGGCTGTTTTTGGGCGGTAAATGCGCAAACTGCAAAGAACCAATTTCAATTAAATATCCTTTGGTGGAATTCTTTGGACTGCAACTCGGATTTTTAGCCGCCATAATTGCGGAACCTAGCCCTTGGCAATATGCAAATATGGCCGAAAGTTTGCGCCTGTTTTGGCTTATGGTAACTCTAATCCCAATTTTTGCCATAGATTTCAAGTATTTGCTTTTGCCAGATACGGTCACCATAGGCGGAATTTTGCTGGGTTTTGCATTGTCTTTTTTTGAGGGCGGAATAGATTGGTTGGATTCCTTGATAGGCATTGTTGCGTGTGGGGGAGGTTTGTTTTTGTTCTCTTTTGCTATTTCAATAATAATAAAAAAAGAGGGAATGGGTTTTGGAGATGTGAAACTTTTTGCTGGTTTTGGCGCAATTATGGGAGCAGAACTCGCTTATGTAGCGTTGATAATAGGTTCGCTTTTGGCTTTGGCGGTGATTGTTCCGTTCAGACTTATAGCAAAAAAAGATATGACTAAACCCCTTCCTTTTGGACCTTTTCTCGGGCTTGGCGCGCCAATCTCGTATTTATTCGGCTACAAAATTTTGGATGCCTACATGGGAGTAATGGACAAATTGCTCTCTATTTTTTCTTAGTTTTTTCAGGCTCATAAACGTCTTTAATTGCATCTATGCCCCAAGAAACTTTCTTATTGTCTGTCTTTGCAGCATCTTGCCCCGGAATTACAAAAGGCTTAGACTGAGATTTTTTCTCTGGCCCATAAACTTCTTTAAGTTTTGCGATGTCCCAAGTTATTTTCATAAAAACCTCGTGAGAAAGGGTTCAAAATTATATATGCAAAAATCGTGCCGAATTTACCCTATTACCAACAATTCGTGCGATGTTTTTACATTTTCATTATCATAATTTCTTTCCAACCTGTTTTTGCCAATTCGCGTTTCGCCTTGCCCCATTGTATATTGCCACGAAATTTCAACTATTTTAAATTTTTTATATGTTTCTCTAACCCAAGTGCAATCATTATAAGACAAAATAAAACCACCATTATGCTGCTTTAATAAATCAGCTAATTTATCGTGGCTAAAACCATTATGATGAACGGGAAAATTACGCATGGGATAAATTCCTTTAAACATTTTGCTGTCGCCATCTAAAAAATATGGAGGGTCAAGGTACAAAAAATCGCCATTGTATTTTGGTATTGAGGTTTCAAAATTCTCTTTATAAACTTGCAAATTTGAAACATTAAAATTTTTTACTTTTTCCAGCATTGCCAAATAACGTTTTTTATCCACATAAATGCTAGACATCCAACCCAAAAATCCAGGCCCATAGCTCAAATTGTGATTGAAATGATAATATGCTGCTAAATCTAAATCGGAGTGTTTGTTTTTTATATAACCATCTTTTTTATTCCAAACTTTTTTCAATAAGTCTTTAATTCTCTCATATTCTTCTTTTGTATTTTCTAATTTGATTAACCTTTCAAATAATTTTTTTGGTCTT
>Ga0268262_10005834_pt1 | contig 12051 bp, 13 predicted proteins | sample TergutNc150P3_FD_190354 | JGI IMG/M metagenome (GOLD analysis project Ga0268262, IMG submission 190354) | Nasutitermes corniger P3 segment gut microbial community from laboratory colony in Florida, USA - Nc150 P3 (SPAdes) (version 2) | ecosystem: Host-associated > Arthropoda: Insects >... | reverse complement strand
AAAAAGGGGGGGGGGGGGACACGGGTCTGCGTTCGCGGTGCGGTTTCCGCTTAAATTACAGGGTTTTTGCATGGTTTCACCTCGGTTATATGTATTATAATATTGTAATAGCCTCTATTTCATATCCGACATCACAGTATCTAGATCCCGCGCGCGATATGATTTTGGTTTAAGCTTTGAGTTATACGATTTTACTTACTATAATATAGTATATATACATTCCGCGCGGGTTAAAAAGCAAATTTTTTTGAAAAAATTTATGGTATCTTAACCAAGTTAGATTCTGTTATATCTCCGCGCCGTATTAGTGTCAAGAGTTGTTGATCTTTTTCATATATATAGCCATCGTAGTTGGTATTTAAGGCGATAAATCTAAAACTGAGCGTGGTGTACATAGTACCTTGTTTCATGTAAATCGATACGCGATGTACACATTCCCGATCCTGTCCTTTTTGGCACGACTGCGGCTTCCCCTGACACCTGCGGCTATCTTCAAAAATAAGGCCCATGATCGGGCACTTTGCATTTTTAAGATTATCGCTATAGAGGTTCTTTCTCGCTATTAACGCCTCCAACTCCGATGTCACCGAACTCGCCGTATAATTCATACCACGCGCTCCTCTACTATCATCGATCCCATCAACTCCGATTTGGAGATTTCACATAGGTAGGAGTCCCAAAGCTCATCATAGCGAGATTTTAAGTCGCTAAACTCTGATTCCGCGGCGCTTAGTTTTGCCTCCAGCCTATGGCTCTTGTCCTGTTCGGCGATCAACCTTGCTCCGAGTTTATCAAACTCGTTCTGCAAAGACTCTATTTTCTCGTGATGTATATCCGTAGACGCGCCGCTCTTGGCAAGCCTATACTGTAGCGCGTGGTACTTATCCCACAAAATTCCGGATTGCGAGTTAGACAAGGACAGTTCGTACATGTTGTCCCACGCGCCGTCTATGCAATCCGCATGCTTGAAGTTTTCGCGCAAGTAGAACAGTATAGCGCCTATCATGTCGTGACACGCTTTGAGCGAGTCGGAACCATATCCGTCCACCTGCAAGTGGATACAAGACGCGATATACCCTTCGCCGTCGTCGCGCTTTATAACCACGTATGAAAGCAATGGTATCTCATAGTCAAAACCCATTGGCATTTTCGGCACCTTTACACGGCCAAAACCTATAACTTTGCCTCGGTCGGTCTGTAAGATCGAATCGTCGTTTAACATCGACAATCGCTCCTTAATTAATAATGGTTTTATTGTTTATGCTACATAATATAGTATATATACTTTCCACACGTGCCAAAAAGCAAATTTTTTTGCTTTTTTTGCGGTAAGCCTAAATCAAAGACCGCACTCCCGCAAAAACTCCGCGTCGTCCAACAGCGACGGCGCTCCGTCGGCCGCGATCTTTCCGTTTTTAAGCACTATTACCCGATTGCAGACCTCTTTGGCGAAAGCGATGTCGTGCGTGGCGATGATTTTCGGGTGCCGGAGGTCGTTTAGGGCCGCGGAGAGCGCCCGTTTGGCTTTGGGGTCTAGGAAGGCGGTGGGTTCGTCTAACATGAGGACGGACGGGTTCATCGCCAGTACCGCGGCTATGGCGGCCATTCGTTTTTCTCCGGCGGAGAGTTTTATCGGCGACCGGTTGCGCAATTGGGTGATTTTCAGGCGGGTTAGGGTTTCGTCCACTCGCGTTTGAACCTCGCTTTCCGGTAGGCCGATTTGACGGCAGCCGAAGGCTACGTCGTCGTATATTTGCGGCGTGAAGAGCTGATCGTCGGGATTTTGGAAGACCAGCCCGATTTGTTTGCGGATCTCGTTCACGCTCTTTTTGGCAAGACGTACGCCGTTTACCTCAATGCCGCCGCCGGACAGCTCAAGTATTCCGACGATCGCGAGCAGAAGCGTCGTCTTTCCGGCGCCGTTTTCGCCGATTATCGCCGCGCTTTCGTTTTCGCCCAACGTGAAACAAACGTCGTCGACCGCCTTTGTTTTGTCGGGGTACTCCACCGTTACGTTTTGCAGTTTCAGCATTTGGCGAACCCTCCGGCGAACGACGCGAACAGCGCGTTTATGTTGATAACTCGGAGGGTTATGAACAAGATACTAACAATTGCGCAAAAGACGATATCTTGCCATTTGATCGGCTTGCCGTTTTGCCGAATTGTATGCGTGGCGTAACCTCTGCACTTCATGGCGTTGTAGACGCGGTCGGCGCGGTCTATGCTGCGGAGCAGCAGCTGTCCCGCAAAACCGCCCATGTCCCTCATCGCGATACCTTTTCCGCCGGCGCTTCGCAGGACATAGGCGGTGCGCATGGTGTGCGCCTCCGCGAACAGCACGCCGATGTAGCGATAGGTCATTTCAAATACGGAGACAAATACGCCCGGTATCTTCAGGCGTCGCATGGCGGCGGTAATCTCCGCGAGCGGCGTTACGGAGACCAGCAGCAACACGGCCATGACGCATAGGTACATTTTAAACAGTATGACGAACAAGGAAACCGTGCCGTAACTTATTGATATGGCGCCTATCTCAAACGCCGTGGTTCTATCAAATATTATATTGGCTATCCCGGCAAAGAGGCAAAACGGCAACGCGATAAAAAATCTTTTCAGCAGCATCGAATACGGAGTTTCCGAGAGCGCCATTAAGAGCGTCGGATAAAATATGTACGGTACCAATCGTCCGAGCGCGTACCTGTCAAAGGACGCTACCGTTATTATAAAAATCATGGTCGTCAATAATTTCACAGTCGGGTGGAGTCTGTGGACGCACGTATCTCCGTTTGATAACTGCTCAAGCGCATATAGTTCCAAAATCATGTGATTCATATTGTTGATTTTTTACGCCAAGTTATGGGTGCGTCTTTCTATGGAGCCAAAATAATTCAATTTATATGTTTGTCGGAACAGGCTCGTTTTTCCGTCTTTTCTTAACAATGGAGATTACAAACGCCACAACCCAGGCAAGTAAAAATGTGAGCGCCCCGCCGACAATGCCGGCTACGGCTGTCCCGACTCCGGCGCCTTTTTCTTTGGCGCCTTTAAAATCGTAATCCGGCATAACGGCTACGGCGTTTTGAGCTTGCGTTGTTTTTTCAATTACCGGGCTTGATGTCGCAAGCTCCGTTGTTCCGGCCGTTTTTTCTATCGCCCATTCAAGACCGTCCGGGTAGGATGAAGCGAAGATGGAGAGAACGCCACCGATAAGCGTTGTGATAACCGCAAGCGCAATTAAAACATTCCTCATCGAAATGCCGCTTTGAATCGATACCTTGCCGTATGTACTTTCCATTATTTCCGGACGCGCCTTGTGGACAAAACACAAAACGGCGGCGGTAACAATACCTTCCACCGCACCGATCGCCAAGTGAATGGGTTGCATCAATAATACAAAAGTTGAAAACGGGAGGACGGTAATGCCGGATAACCGCGTTTCAAGCACTACGCTAAACGCGCCGAGTTGCAAACTTATCACAACAGCGGCGATTGAGGCTACCGTTATCTTTCCCGCCGTCATACCCTTTTTGACGAGCGGTTTAAAAATGAGCGGGTACGCTATTAGGCAAGGTACGACACCCATGTTGAAGATATTGCATCCTAGGGCAAATAAACCTCCGTCGGCAAAGAAGAGGCACTGGATTATGAGCACTGTCGACATGGACAGCAACGCCGGTAAACCGCCGATCATGGCGGCAAGGAGTATCCCGCCGCCGATGTGTCCGCTTGAACCTGTGGCCGGAATTGTGAAATTGATCATCTGAGCGGCAAAGACAAACGCGCCCATCACACCCATCAGAGGAACTTTTTTTTCACAAAGATCGTCCTTTTTAATCGTCCTCACCGCGTAAGCGCACGCGACGGCGCTAACCGTATACGCGCTTGCGCCTACCATCGGTGATAACAACGCGTCTGACATGTGCATATAGCGACCTTCTTATCTTCAAGAGTTTTGCGTAATAACGTTACCTTCGGAATCGGTAAACTTACCCAATACTATAAGTATTATGTCTATTATGCACCAAACGCCGCAACCGCCGCAGGTAATCAATTTTAAGACGCCGGTTCCTATCTTTCCCACATAAAACCGGTCGACGCCCAACCCACCCAAAAATATGGATAGAATCAGCAAAGTCATCCACCTTGAAGGTTCCCCGCTACCGCTCGGACCTTTTTGCCTAACTCCGCATTTCGGGCAAATCTCGGCCGCTTTTTTGATTATAGCGCCGCATGACGAACAAAATACCTCGTCCGCGGCCTTTTCCGTAACTTCGCTCATATCTGTTCCTCCATACTTTTAGTGTTTAAAATTGACCAAATTACCGAGTCCGGTCTATGATCGTCACATATAAAATAATATATTTAACTCCAAAAGCAACAATTTTAATATTTTTATATGGTATCAATACGCCGGCCGCGGCGCTTTTTTCGGTAAATACGGCAAAACGGGGCTAAAAACAACGCCACGTGTTAAAAACTTGTGAAAACTCGTCAATAAAGGTCATTTTTACGGTTATCAACATATTGTGCAAATAATGTTAACAAATCAAATTACAAGGTATCAACATATAAATATGCTCGTATCTACCTTAAAAATCAATAAGTTAGCAATATATTAATATGTATTTACATCACTATTTTCTATTACTAAGTTATTAAAATCTAGTAGTTTTTAGTTTAATAATGATGTTGATGTCGATAAAAATCGATACCGCGGCCATAAAATATTTTAAAATTACTTGATTTTTATGTGTGGATTTTATTATTTATATATGTTGTGGTCTGTAAACATCAAAAAACCAACAAATTAAAGAATAGGACGGTAACCGATGTCTATTAATGTTCAGAAAAAGGATCTTTTGGAGGCTATGCAGAAAGCTTATCCGATTGTTCCGTCGAAAAGCTCTCTCATGATACTCTGCAATTTTAGGATTTCGTACGCCGATTCGATCTTGGAGATATTGGCGACGGACGTGGACCACTCCCTGCGGGTGACCGTAGGGGCTTCCGGCGACGGCGAGATCGACATAGCCGTAAACGCCAAGAAGATATTTGACGTGGTAAGGGAGCTTCCTGAAGGGCTGGTTACCGTGGACGTGGACGGCATGGTTCTCATGATAGAGTCCGAGAAGGGCTTCAGCTGCAAGATATCGGGAGCCGACCCGAGCGACTTCCCCGGCGTCCCCTCTATGGAAGGTGGTGTCGGGTTCAGCGTGGACGCGCCGACGCTTCGCGACATAATACGCAAAAGTTCGTTCGCCGTGGCCAAGGATGAGTCGCGCGGGAGTCTTAGCGGTGTGCTGTGGGAGCTGCGGTCAGATAAGATGGGTATGGTCTCTACTGACGGCCATCGGCTCGGTTGTTCTTTTATTGATATAAATCTTCCCGTCGGGGAGAGCGTCAGCAGGATCATCTCGCAAAAGAGCGTTTCGACTTTGGTAAGGATTACCGACTCTGACGATACCGAGGAGGTTCTGAAGATTGTTATAGGCGAGAAGTACATATCGTTCGGCGCTCCGTCGTTTACCATGGTATCCAAACTCGTCGACGGTCAATATCCTGAATACGGCAAGGTCATACCCAAGAACAACCCCAGGATTGTGGTCGCCGACAGGGTATCTATGTTCGACGCGGCTCGGCGTGTTTCCGTGATGTCCAACGCTAAGACCAACCTCATAAAACTCATTTTCAGGAATGGTGAGATGGAGGCCACGGTAATCAACAAAGAGATCGGCGGCGAGGCGCGGGAGAGCGTTGGCGTGGAGTACGAGGGAGACGAACACATAGTAGGTTTCAACGGAAAGTACTTTACGGAGATATTGGACATAATGAAGACGGAGAAGGTGCGTCTTGAGATGAACACGCAAATCAGCGCGTGCGTTATCTATCCCGTGTACGCCGATGAGAAAGATAAGGTCAGCGAGGATTTGTTCTTGATCATGCCGCTTAGAATATTAGACGAAATTTGATTTTTGCGGGTTGTTTGATATTTTGTATAGGTAAGAATTTTGGCCGTTGTTACGCGGGGGTGGACGATAATAATTATCATCATCCCCGCCAAATTTATAAAAAACACTATTAACGGCGGAAAGCGTTTATGTAATGAAAAAGACATCATTGATAATAGAGTCACTGATAGTAATGTGCGTACTCGTGTTATTGACGATATTTTTGTTACCTGTACAAACGTCAGCCCGCCCGTTTGATTGGTACTACAGCCGCTTCGCCACCCCGTTCGCTATATTCTACAACCCCGCGCTTATTGGCAGCAACCCGGGCCCTACGATAGGACTTGATATGCGATATGCCGATACGACGGACTACGACGCGAGACTCGCGGTCACCGTTCCGCTCAGTAGAGTGCTGAAGCGTGAGGAGTATATACGTGAGAACGCTCGTAAAAGCAGAAAGTACAGCTACGCGAATTCTTCGTATATGTCGAGCGAAACGGCGATCTCCTTTGGCGGTCTCTACGCCGGCGAGGAGGATTATGATCTCAGCGTCGGATTCGCCACACCGATACGTATGATTCAAACCGGTCTATCGTTATACTTTATGCATAGAAGCGACATAATTACCAAAAATGACATAGAGATTAAAGAAGACAATATTACGGGTACCGTAAATCTCAATTTCTGCGCCAACGTTATGAGGAGCGGCGTAGTTTATTTTTCAATTAACAATATTAACATATTCAATGTCAATAACGTGCTGGTGAAAGATCAGAACGGCGCGAACGATCTTAGCTTTTCATTGGGCACATCGGGAAGCCCGTTTTCAGATACGAATAATGTGTTCTTACCATATGATATACTGTTCACTTACACGCCGAAGGGAGACATGGTTACCGTCGGCATACTAAGCGGAATGTTAAGGTTGAATTTGGATCTTACGTACATATACACAAGCCGCGATATAATCGGACAAATGGCCGTAGCCTCCATAGGGTATGGGTTCGTCAGAAATCAATACGCCAAGGTGAGTCACAGCGTATTCGCGAGCGTGGGAATGGAATTCGTAAACAAGGCCTCTTCATCGGCATTGGCCGGAGGTTACGGCGCCCGCAGCGAGCGCAGCAGTGAAACGCACGGCGCGTTCATGTACAGTTTTGTTAACAAGACCGGTGTGGGTACGGACAATGATTTAGCCTCCCGCATATACTGCTCGGCGGTGGACAGCGGTCATGTGGTTTTCGGTTTATACGCCGGCAACGCAAGCATCAATTCGTGGGTTATGAAGATAGAGACCCACGGCGGCGCCAGCATAAAAACTTTCTCCGGCGGCAACGTGATTCCCGCCTCAATCATTTGGGACGGCCTGAATTCCGAGGGCGATAAGCTGGAGGACGACATAGTATACGCGAAGTTGGTCGTGAGGGGGAAAGAGAAAGTTATTGAGAGCGAGATGGTCAGCATAGAGATTATCAAAGGGCGCCCGAGACCTAAGAGAGATTTGTAAATCGGTTTTATCTAGACCCGAAATATTATTCCGCCGAGAGTTACCAAGTAGTATTTTAATTTTATGAACGCCTCCGCCAATCCGATTGCCGCTCTATCGACCCCTCCGGGTCGCGGCGCCCTTGCCGTTATCCGCCTTACCGGAGACGGCGCGCAGGATATCTTTGCCGGGGTAATCGCCGAAAAAGAAAAGTTCATCAAAGAGGCGCCGCGCCGAATAGGTATTTATACTATTGTTGATAACGCCGCCGGCAGCGACGACGCAACCTACACCGCGGTTGACGAGGTAACCGCGGTCAAATACGATGCCCCGCACTCCTACACAGGCGAAGATATGGTGGAGGTATTCTGCCACGGCGGCGCCGTCATTCCGGCGAAGATATTGGACAATCTTTTCCGTCAAGGCGCGAAGGCGGCCGGGCGGGGAGAATTTTCAAGGCGCGCATTGGTCAACGGAAAGATGGGCATGCTCAAGGCGGAAAGCATCCGGGAGTTGATTGATAGTCAGACCGAGACGCATCTACGATCGGCGCGGCTGGCCTACTTCGGCAAGCAGTCCGAATCGGTAGAACAGCTGAAGCGGGAGATAATCGCCGCTCTCTCCGACATTGAGAGCCGGATCGAGTTCGACGAGGACGACGATGTTGCGGAGTCTAAGCAACAACAGATATCGGCGAATAAAAAGACGCTGACCTTAATCGCCGCGAGATTACAAGACGAGTTACGACGCGGCGACATGGTTAAGGCGCTAGACGATGGGATAATCGTCACGATAGCGGGTCCGGCAAATGCGGGTAAGTCCAGTTTATTCAACGAGATATTGGGTTACGACAGGTCGATAGTCCACGATTGTCCGGGAACAACGCGGGATATCGTTTCGGAACGTCTGAGTATCAACGGCGAGACGGTGAAACTCTTTGACAGCGCTGGAATTAGGGAGACAGGAGATGCCGTCGAGAGGCTCGGAATGGATCGTACAAGGTCGGCGGTATCGGAAGCGCACGCAGTTCTGTGGGTTACGTCGGCGGCGGAGGCGTTTGGGGATGGGGAACGTGAGGAAATATTGAAAGCGGCAAGGATTAGAGAAAGCGTTAATAATGGCGCAAACGTGGAATCACTAGGGGTCCAAGAATTTGGTATTTATGATGGTTACATTGACGACCGCGGGGAAAACGGTTATGGAAAGAATAGGCTTATGGTTATTATCAATAAGATAGACGAGGATAAATCTGTAGAAAAAAAACGTTTTTGCGAGGAACATGGATTGAAGCATGTGGAGACAAGCATCACCCAAAAGCTCAACCAAGCGCAGTTATTTGACGCGATCAGCGCCATGTTAAAAGGAGTGATTAAGGATACCCCTACGCCGGCAATAATAATAAACGAGCGCCACCGAGGTATTGTAGAAGCAGTAATTGGGGATCTGCGGGATTGTTTGGATAATTTTGATCGAGAGGAGGTAGCGGCGCACTGCCTAAGATCGGTGTTGGATAGATTAGCGGAGTTTTCGGGCCATGTTGGGAGCGATGAGGTTTTAAACGGGATTTTTGAGAGGTTTTGTATTGGGAAGTAGGGTCAAAACACCTTATTTTAATGTTTCACGTGAAACATTAGACGTTATTATTATAAGGTTTTGGGCTTATTTGTTTCACGTGAAACAAAGGAAACTAATGATATGAGAACGAAAAAGACAATTATTCCGGTAAACGCCCTCTTTTTTGCGCTGTTTCTGATCTATCTGTTGCCATTCCATTTAGCCGCCGGACAAAAGAGTTTTTATGACAAGCTTGCCGATTCCGCCTTGGCGTTAACCGCGCAAAAGGTTCGTTATGACCCCGCGTATACCGCAATCGGCTACCCCAATGGAGATGTCGCGCCGGACAAGGGAGTTTGTACGGATGTTGTTATTAGGGCGTATAGGAAGCTCGGTATCGACTTGCAGAAGGAGGTCCACGAAGATATGAAGATCAATTTTGACAAGTATCCTAAAAAGTGGGGCATGAAAAGGCCGGACACCAATATCGACCACAGGAGGGTGCCTAACCTCATGACGTTTTTTACAAGGTATGGAACGGTCAAAAGTATAACACATGAATCAAAAGACTACCTGCCCGGCGACATTGTTTGCTGGAACCTCAGCGCCGGAAAGATTACGCATATAGGAATCGTGTCCGGAAAAAAGTCTTCCGACGGTCAAAGATATTTAATGGTTCACAACATCGGCGCCGGACAGGTGCTTGAGGATTGCTTGTTCGATTTCGAGATAATAGGGCACTATCAATACGAAAAAAAAGGCGGCAAATAATCGCCGCCATAACTGCCATACCTTTTTGACGCAAACCTATTTGCTAAGCGCGTTGTGAAGCCCGGCGAAATCGTCCGTACTGATCAAAACATCGAAATTCGCGGTCGGGATCAATGCTACCTTTGTTCTATCTGTTATATAAACCAACGCCTTACGGCCGTTGCGCAACCTCATCCACCCTACCAAATACCCGGGTAGCCCGATACCGTTGGTTCGGAGCGTTATTTTATATTCTTTATTGCGTTCATCGTGTAAATTCAACGACTTAACGTTGTTGAGATCAATATCCTCAAGCGGTATCTTCCTCCCGTAAAAGAGAGAGTTTACCGTCAAAAATCCGTCGCCGACGCTTATCCCAGTGCTCTTCATATTGTGCATTATTACAATGCCGACCACCAACATAACCGCCAAAAGGCATATAAACAGTACCGGTATTATAAATGCGGTAAGTTTTGGGGCGATGAACGCGTGTGTGTAGTTTTCCATGTTACGTCTCCTTTTTTATAGAAAGTAGAATAGGTACCTATCCGGCGAAAAAAACATTGCTCCCGCCATAGACAAAAAAAATATAATATTTCCGCATAATTTACAAAATTTTTTGCAAGCAATAATCGAAAACTTAGGAAGGAGGGTAGATAACATGTCTACACTATCAATGGTTGCGTGGATCGCAGTGGCGTTTGTCATACTCGTCGCCTACGTCGGTTGGTGCCGTCGGATGGCGCGTACGCGCGGAGCCGGGACGTGGAGAAAAATCATATAAAGGCGGTATTTAGGGTATAGAACCGGGTCTATGGGCGTATTCGGAAGTCAATATTTAAAACCGGCTTCCAGCAAAAACGCGTTATTCGTTGTGAAGGATTTTCTAAAAATGAACTCGCTTTGATACGCGGCCAATACGCTGAACCGGGTATTAAAGCTATACTCGAACCCGAGGTGGGAGTACAGTCCGAAAGGATTTTCTCCCCACCGCAGGGTATTTATATATCCAACCGTCCCTATCCCCATATTGAAATAGTTAAATAAAATCTGCTCAAGGAATAATCCGGTACTCAAATAATCGTGTCTTTCATCCGCCAAAACGCTGAGTTGATTAACCAAGACCCCGTATCGCTGGAACTTATTCGCCATAAACAAAATTTTAAGCCCGTATGTATACGACAGCCCCTCCATATCATCGGCATAACAATAGCCGACAGAGCTGCCCGGACGTATCAATATCGTCTGCCCGTAAACGCTACCGGCTAATAAAAAAACCGCGCAGACCCCAATAACGCTGACCGTTTTCAAATGTTTCTCCTTGCCATATTATTTCTTACATCCCCCGTAAACGGCAAAATTATAATATTTCCACACGATATCCACATCACCGAACCCAATATCCGTCAGCCAATTGATATGATTCATCAACCGCGTCGGCTGGTCTTCAGTCCTATAATTCACCATCCACTTGTTTTCAATTTCTTCCAAGGAAACGGATCTATTCATAAACGCCTTCCACTTGGCCAAATATAAATCTTGCAAGCGGTCGCTCGAACCCAAGACCACATCGGCGTTATAGAAAACGCCGTTATCGTTTAACGCGTTATATATCTTCCGGTAGAACCGTTTTTTATCTTCGTCGTTTGCCAAATGATGCAACGCCAATGAGGATACAATCACGTCATACTTCTTATCAAACTCAAACTTATAAAAATCGCCGACGTAACAATCCGCGCACCCGCCCAATTTTTTCTGAGCGATATTAATCATGTTCTCCGCGATGTCCAAGCAAGAGATCTTGGCGCCCGGAAAAGCGTCCTTTATTTTTCGAGCGACGGTTCCTGTCCCGCAGCCCAAATCAATGACGCTTATCGGCTCGGCTTTATCGAATGGAATAGATAAGACCAAAGCGTCTATCATTTCGGTGTAATAAGGTATCAGCGTAATTATAGTCTTATCAAAGACTTCGGCTTCTTCCTCAAAGTGATTTTTTATTGATTCGATTCTGTCCATGATCTATAGTCCTCGTTTATCTGCAAGTTAATATGTATAATATAGTATATGGGATTTAAGATGTCAATGTTTACCCGCCCCCAAACCGTTTCACGACGTCTAAAGGTGAAACTAGAAAGCCGCCCCTAAAAAAATTGACCAAAAATCAAATTCATATTGCCAAATAATATAAAAAATAGTATATTATATAGTAATATGAAAAAATGGCTCGAATATTCGGACAATTTACAAAAACTGGGCGAAAGCGTCGGCGGCGTGTTCACGCTTATGGAGCTATCGTCCGTGTTTGACGAA
>Ga0268262_10005833_pt1 | contig 12051 bp, 11 predicted proteins | sample TergutNc150P3_FD_190354 | JGI IMG/M metagenome (GOLD analysis project Ga0268262, IMG submission 190354) | Nasutitermes corniger P3 segment gut microbial community from laboratory colony in Florida, USA - Nc150 P3 (SPAdes) (version 2) | ecosystem: Host-associated > Arthropoda: Insects >... | reverse complement strand
TTCCGCCGTAACGGTAAGGAACATTCTCGTATTTTACAGCGGCGTTAATTACCTTGTTTCGAGCGTCCGCATAAGCCTGCTCTTTCTCCGCCTGCGAAGCGGTTGACGCCGGAGCACGTGCATATCCACCCTCAAGAGGAGCCGCAAAAAGCCCGGCAGTAATAAGAGAAAATACTGTAAAAAACAGATACTTCATACCTACTATATTATATCGGCAAAATCGGACAATTTCAGTAAAAAAACTACCCCCTTGGTCTTTTCTGCAGCGCTCTTTTTAATGCTTCAATATCCGCCTCTGTGCCGATACCGCCGGGCTGTAATTCCTCAGCGCTGACATCAAGCTGAAAGGGGCGGCGGCACACATGTTCAGGATAATGAGCGTCCGAAGAAGTCGTCATAGGGTAGCCCAGAGTATCCAAAGGTTTCTCGTTCAATGACGGCGGAATTCGGACGCACTCAAGCGCCGCCCAGGGGCCTTTTACTATCACGCCAAGCTGGCTCACCATTGAAAAAGCGTACCTGTCTACATGGGCGGGAATGACAATGCCGCCGTACTCGCTTACCTTAGCGCCGATGGAATCAACCGAAAGATCGATAGGGTTTACAAGATAGTACTCCACTTCGCCCTCAATGTTGTCTTCCTCGTCAACATAAACCTGATCCCCCGTTTTTTCGGGATTGTTAAGAAACGGTGTCAGTATTGAATATGCGTACTCGCTGAAAGTCATGCTCGCTTCCAAATTGGTGAACAGGCACAAGACGTGAATTTCCTCGGTGGTGGTGGCCTCCATTCCAAAGATAGGGATAATGCCGTATTGGGGGCTTAACTTTGCGAAGGCGGGGCAGTTAAGGCTTGAATTGTGATCGGTAAGCGCCATCAGCTTCAGCCCTTTGGCGGCTCCCAATTCCAAAAGACATCTCGGAGAAAGATCCAGAGAACCGCAGGGGGAAAGGCATGAATGGTTATGAAGATCCGCCAGCATGAAACAGACTCCATAATTTGCCGGATACGGTAAATTGATTTTCCTTCGAGAGGAGAACGGCGATTCCCTCGTCCTTTGCCGCCGCCATCATATCGTCGGGAAGCGGACGTGAGTTACAGATAATAAGAACGGAAATGTTAACAAGAGACGCTACAGCGACGGTGTTTTTGTGAGCCTGTATGGTGATAAGAGCGCCGCCTTCCTTTGCGTTAGCCATTACGTCGGAAAGAAGGTCTGATGTATAAGCGCCTGAAACCTCAACATCCTCAAACTCATTTTGGCGGATTTCTGCGTTTAAGGCGGCGGCGATTTCCGATATTTTCACGATTCATCCTTTGCCGAATTTACAAAGACAACGGAACGCACGGTAGTCCCTTTGCCAAGCGCAGACTCAATTGTAAATTCGTCGGAAACTCGTTTTGTGTTAGCAAGCCCCATCCCTGCGCCGAAACCGATAGAGCGGACATATTCATTCGCTGTCGAATAGCCTTCCTTGAGCGCCAGACTTACATCCTCAATGCCGGGACCCGTGTCGGCGGCCGTGATAATCACCTTGTCCGGCAAAATGGAACACCGCATTACGCCGCCGTTGGAATGAACAACCTGATTTATTTCAAGCTCATAACTCGCTATGGCGACACGCCGGATCAGCTTTTGATCAAAATTGCGCTGTTTAAGCGCCTTCTTGATCTCGGCGGAAGCCCTGCCCGCCATTTCAAAATCATAATGGGCGGTGGTAAATTCCATTTCCGAGTACTTTGAGACAGAAGCGGTAGAGGAGCTTTTTTGCAGTTTCTCAAGTTTAAGAACTTCCCGGTTCATCTCGATTAACAAAGACCGGATCACATCGCTGGGAGTAAGAATACCCACAAGCTCATGATCCTTGTTAAGAACCGGAAAGCGCCCGTACCTGTATTTGTTAATGTAGGAAATAGCGAAAGTAAGGGGCATATCATCCTGCAAGCATATAACATTCCGGATCATTTTTTCTTCGACAAGAGAGTCGATATACCCTTTTTCAAGAGCGTTAATAATGTCCTCGGTGGAAACAATACCCGCCAACTTCTTGCCTTCCACAATGGGAATGCCCGCAACTTTGTTTTCCCTGAGCAAAGCTTGAATATGCCTTAAAGTCTGATCTTTGGTTCCGGTAAGGACAGCGTTGGTCATTACGTCTTTTACTTTTAATTGATGGATAAGCTCCAAAACAACAGCGGGAGGATCTATCGTGTTTATGGGAATATCATCTGTATTTACGTTTTCGTCCATATTACCATTTAATAATAACACATAAACCCAGAAATTCAACACTAACCGTTAATTAATCGAGGCTTTGCCCTTGCGCCGAATTTCGGCATTTGTTACACTGTCTACATGGGATCAATCTGTGTCTTTGTGAATCAGAAAGGGGGCGTCGGTAAGACGACCTCGGCGATCAATATCGGCGCTTATATGGCGGAGGCGGGGAAAAAGGTCCTTTTGGTGGACTTTGACGCACAGGGCAACCTTTCAAGCGGCGTCGGCGCCAAGCCGCCCAAACCGGGAATCTATGAACTGCTTTCAGGCGCAGCTTCTCCCGACCAGGCAATCAAAAAGACAGAAGTCGCAAACCTTGACGTAATCCCCGCCGATCATGACCTGTCAGGCGCCGCCGTAGAATTAATCGACCAAAAAGAACGAAACTACTTTTTGAAAAAAACCCTTGCCCCCATAAAAAACAGATACGACTACCTTTTAATCGACTGCCCTCCAAGCCTGGGACAGCTTACAATGAACGGCCTTGCCGCCGCCGATCTGGTTCTTATCCCCATGCAGTGCGAATACTTCGCTATGGAAGGTCTTAATCAGCTTCTGCATACAACCAAACGCTTAAAAGAAAACCTGAACCCGTCTTTGAAAATAGGCGGAATATTTTTTACCATGTACGATCCCAGGACACGGCTCGCCAACGAAGTAATAAAACAGGTAAGCGCTCATTTTAAGGATACGGTTCTTAACACAATTATCCCTAGAAACATAAGGCTTTCGGAAGCGCCCTCTTTTGAGATGCCAATCTCTCTTTACGATCCTCAGTGTCCGGGCGCAAGAGCGTACCGTACCCTTGCGAAGGAACTCCTGCAGCGTGACGCCGGGGGCAGTAATGGCTCGTAGGATCGGTCTTGGCAGAGGGCTCGACGCTCTTCTTGACAACAACGACGGCAATGAAACGCAAGCCGCCCCCATTGCGTCCGCAAACGACGAGGCTGATAACGCTTCGCCTGTGGTAAAGCAGCCGTCTTCATCGAACCAAGGAACAGTCGAACTGCCCATCAGCCAACTGGTCCCAAACCCCGGACAGCCCCGTAAAAATTTTGACGAGACAGAGTTGAGCGAGCTCGCCGCCTCTATTAAAACATACGGTATTATCCAGCCTGTAATCGCCGCTAACGCCGGAGACGGCACTTACATAATTATCGCCGGTGAACGCAGAACACGTGCCGCCAAACTTGCCGGTCTTGATACCGTCCCCGCAATAATACGAGACTACACCGATCAAAAGAAACTGGAAATCTCCCTTATAGAAAACATCCAACGCACAGACTTAAACCCGATAGAAGAAGCCGCCGCTTACAAAAACCTGATGGATTTTTCCAATCTTTCCCAGGACGAGCTTGCCCTGCGTATGGGCAAAAACCGTTCCACTGTAGCGAACGCCCTGCGCCTCTTAAAACTTCCTGTTGAAATTCAAAAAAGCGTAGAAGATGGAAAAGTAAGCTCCGGGCACGCAAGGGCATTACTTTCCGTGACTGACGCAAAAGCGAGGGACAAATTATACAGGGAACTTCTTGCCGGAGACATTTCCGTAAGAGAAACGGAAAAAAAGGCGGCATCCTTGAATAATGAAAAACCCAAAGGCGATAAATCCGCAAAGAAAGAAAAAACCGCCGTGCCGGAAATAAAAGACATGGAAGAAAAGTTTATCGCCAAACTGGGAACTAAAGTTGTAATCGACGGAGACGTTAACAAAGGCCGTATCCTTATAGACTATTATTCAATGGAAGATTTAGATCGCCTGTACGAAATCATAAACACTTGATTGATTATGGCGTATACTAAAATTTAAACGCTACACCAATGTCAAATATGCTGAAAGATGTATACCCGACTTCCGCCCAAAATCCAAACCATTTACTTACAAAGAATCTGGCGCCGGTACTTACGCCAAACAAAGCCTCGCCGCCCTCATTAAAATGGATTATCCAACCTGCCGTACTAACAGCATAAGTATCAAGTCTTTCAACTCCCCAGTTAAAGTGATAACCAAAACGCCCTCCGGCAGACAGATGATTATAATCAGTGCCGAGCCCCCAATAACCAACAACGCCTCCGATAAAAAACGGAAGGTTTTTTTCTCCTATACCAAGGTTGTAATCCAGGCTTAAACGTGTTGCCGGAAAATATGATCTTTTATGCCCATAATTATTGACATTAAGGCCTACACCAACATTGATTATTATATCTCCTTCATCCATACAAGGAGGAAACTTGGTAAGATCCTGAGGTTCCCACGCAAAGACAAACATTCCGGAAAAAATGAAAAATAAAAGACAAAATAAATAAACCTTTCTCATCTTAATTAAACTCCTATGTGATCTTAATAAAGAACTCGGTGTTTGTTATATTGTTATATTAATATATATAATATCAATTATCAAGACAAGCGTTTATTAATCGTATACATCTATCCCTTCTTTTTGTTTTAAGAACCTGGAAGCCCAATAGGTGAAAGGCGTTACAATAGCTTCTATCGCGCATTTCAAAATGTAATTTGTTATCACCAAAGACCAGAAAATCTCCCAGGGGAAAACCCCTGCGGCGGCGGCAATCAAAATAAAAATCAATGAATCAAGCAATTCGCCCACCAAAGTAGAACCTATGGTACGCACAAAAAGAAGCCGTCCCTTCATAATCACTTTAAGCCTTGAAAGAATAAGCGAATTTGAAAGTTCCCCGGCAAGATACGCCGCAAGGCTAGCAAACACAATACCGCCGTAGCTCATTCCGCCGAGTATCGAGTAAAATGCGGCGTTTCCGCCTGTCGCTTCTTCCCAACCCGCTTCCGCAGGCAGAATTCCAAGCACAAAGAAAACTAGTGCGGTAAGAACCATCACCGCAAAGCCCGTAAAAATAACGCGACGTGCCGTCTTAAAACCGTAAACTTCGGTTAAAACGTCGCCAAGCACATAGACAAAGGGGAACAGAAGAGTGCCGCCGTCAAAAGCAAGCGGAATTGTAAAAAGAGAGATACCGACATCGACAATTTTTGCGGTCGAGGCAATATTACTGATAACAAGAATTGAAACAAAAAAGCCTGCAACAATATCAAGATACTTGAAAGAGGAAACAGGTTTTGACATAAGAAACTCCTTGTTTTAGCTACCGGCAGGTTATCAAGGAAACTGCCGTTTATTATTATGGCGTTAAGCCCACTTAACGAATCCGGGGCGGTAAGGGTGAACCAGCGCGTCATGCTTAGGCAGAATACGCACCGTATGACCCTGCATTCCGGTATCGACACATTCAACGCGAACCTGATACAGGTTGAGGTTCCCCTCGGTCTTAATCCACTTCATCTCGGACTTGAAAGCGTTGGTAATTTCCTTATTCTGGCTTGATACTGTGCCGTGATAAAGTTCCACCTGCACCTCGTCTGGTTTAATACTGCCAAGATCGAGGAAAGCGGTAACTGCAAGAGTGTCGCCTCGGTGCATAACGGGTTTCGCATTGGATTCCAGTTTAACGATTTTCAGGTTATCCCATGACTGATGCAGTTTACTGAAATAAGACGCCAAAGATTTCGCTTCGGCATATCCGTCCTTGCTGAAACGGCGGTAATTTTTAAGCGCAGGGAAATAAAAATGATTCGAGTAATCCATCAACATACGGTGGCATGACATGGACTGCCCTATCTGCTTCATACATTCTTTCATCAATTTTATCCATTCGCGCGGAAGACCGTCGCGTCCCCTGTCGTAGAACAACGGGATAATCTCCCTCTCAAGAAGATCATACAAAGCCTTGCTTTCCACATCATCCTGAAGGTTGTCGTCGTGGTATTCTTCGCCGTGCCCTATCGCCCATCCAACTTCCGGGAAATAAGCTTCGTCCCACCAACCGTCCAAAATCGAGCAGTTAAGAACGCCGTTCATCGCGGCTTTCATACCGCTAGTACCGGATGCTTCCATCGGGCGGCGCGGGGTGTTAAGCCACACGTCTCCGCCTGAAGTCAAATACTTGGCGACATTCATGTCGTAGTTTTCGACAAAAACGATACGGCTTGATACGTCGTATTTTTCGGCAAAGTGAACTATCTCGCGGATAAGGTCTTTGCCCGGCATATCATGCGGGTGCGCCTTTCCGGCGAAGATCAACTGAACCGGGCGGTCGTGATCCCTTACAAGCCTTAACAGGCGTTCGGGATCGCGCAGAAGCAGGTTGCCGCGTTTGTAAGTGGCAAAACGGCGTGCGAAACAAAGAGTCAGCGCATAGGGAGAAAGAGCGTCTTCCGCCTGATGAATACGCGCCGCACCCGTGCGTACATACTGAGCGTCAATACGCTCGCGCACAAAGGCGACAAGCCGCTCGCGGCGTCTTTCATGGGTGCGCCAAAGTTCCTCATCGGAGATGCGATCCATGCGTTCCCAAATTTTCAAATCGGTAGGTCTGTCCAGGAAACTGGGACCAAAATATCTGTCTAAAAGATCGATCATGCCGCTTGAAATCCATGTTCTCGGGTGGACGCCGTTTGTAACATGTCCAATCGGGACTTCACTAAGCGGAAGCCCGGGCCAGATTCCTTTCCACATATCGCGGGAAACCACTCCGTGCAACTTCGCTACGCCGTTGGCGTAAGCCGCCATCTTCAACGCAAGGACTGTCATACAGAAAGTCTCTCGCTCGTCACCGGGATATATCCTGCCAAGACCGAGGAAGTCTTTCCATGAAATACCCAGAATTTGCGGCCATGAACGGAAATATTTTTCCATCATCGGGATTTCAAAACGTTCGTTTCCGGCAGGAACAGGCGTGTGAGTAGTAAAAATATTTGTCGGCCAAACAACTTCACGCGCTTCTTCAAAAGTAAATCCCTTTTCTTCCATTATTTCGCGAATACGTTCAAGGCCTAAAAACGCGGCATGTCCCTCGTTCATGTGTGTAGCGGCGGGGTTGATTCCCAAAGCGCGTAAGGCGCGGATACCGCCGATACCTAAAAGGATTTCCTGCTGCATTCTGGTTTCTTTGTCTCCGCCATAAAGAGAAGCGGTAATATTGCGGATATCCTGAGAGTTTTCATCAATATTTGTATCCAAAAGGTAAAGCGAGGAACGGCCTACTTTTACTTCCCAAATTTGGGCAACAGCCTGCCTTCCCGCCAAATCTACCGAGATTTTTAAGGGGTGTCCGTCTTTGCCGTTTTTTCGCTCGACAGGCATATTGTACCAGTCGTTCTCGGGATAACTTTCCTGCTGATAACCGTCCGCGTTCAGCATCTGGGTAAAATAACCCTGCCTGTACAAAAGACCTACACCCACAAGAGGCAATCCCATATCCGAAGATGTTTTCATGTGATCTCCGGAAAGAATTCCCAAGCCGCCCGAATAAATGGGCAAGGATACGTCCATGCCGTATTCCATCGAGAAATACGCCACTACATCCTTATGGCTTCCGCGATACCATGTTTCACCTTTTTTATATCTCTGAAATCTTTCATAAATTTCTTTGAGGGCCGCCATATAGGAGTCGTCTTTAGTGGTTTGTAAAAGCCGCTCCTGACTTACCATGCCTAAAGTCCGCATCGGACTCTGATGAGCCTTGAGCCATATATCATAATCCAGTCTTATAAACAACTGAATCGCGTCATAATTCCATGACAGCCATAAATTACAGGCTATCTCTTCCAACGGCTTAAGCGCCGCAGGCAATTTCGGCTTAACTGTATATGTGGATATATTCATAATTATTAATTTATGGCTAGATTTACTTTATGTCAACACAAAAACCTTAATTTTCACCAAAAACGGCGTTTTTTTTCGGCGCAATACGGTCTAATTCAGTAAAAATTCCGTCAAAAATGGAAATTTACAGGAAATTCCGGATTTTCAATCAATTATTAATTAAAAAAAAGATAAAAAAGTTGATATCTGACATTTTTGACTATATATTATTATTGGGTATGTGTCTTCAAAAAAGCGCCAGAATATTCCTCTTTTTAGCCGCCCTCATTATCCTTGGCGGGTGCGCGTTGGATGATGCTCTGTCCTCTACGGGAACTTATATAATAAATGCGAAAATAAACGATACTACCCTTGAGGATTTTTCCCTTGTAAGCTCCAAAGATAAAATACAGCCTTTCTTTGAAGAGCCTGTTTCCGAAGATCCGGACATTACAGAGCTTATCCTTTTTTTGAAAGATCCAAGGGGCATGACTACAGGATATAAAGCAACCTACAGTCTTACCTATTCTGACAACAATAATAACAATGAAAGCAAGCCGGAGTTACAACAAAAAAAAGAAGAACAAGATGAAAATATAACAGAACTAGAAAATATTAAACATATTAAAAAAGGCAAGGAAATAATTTTCCCTGTAAAAAGTCTGGATAAAATCCTTCCCCTTTTTCCTTTGCCGTCCGATTTACCTATAGGCAAATATACGTTGGTATTTCAATTAATGGGTAAAAATACAGTTCTTTATAAATACGAAAAACCATTCTTCTATCTTGCAGGCGCGGAATTGTCTTTTGATGGTATTCAGGTAAATTTACCAGGTGTTGCAGATAATTCGTATATTCAAAACGGAACTAACATTCTTTTGGATGTTAATTTAACTTTTGACAGCCGTCTGGATCCATACATTGTCTGGTATAACGGAAAAAAAATAATCGGCGAGGGGCTTTATTCCAACGGGGCCGGTTCTTTGCTTTGGAAAGCCCCTGAGCAAAACGGGTTTATTTCGCTTTCCGCCGAAGTTTTTCCTTCATGGGAACGGACAGGGCTGACGGGGTATCAAAAAAGAATTTCTCCGCTTGTTTCATCAAAAGAAATTGACATGCATCTTCTTTCCAAAAATACGCCGAATCTTATACAATGGTACACCTTTGAAGGCGAATTAAACGACTCATTAACAAAAGGTCCCGATAAACGGGTTATAGTACCGGCGCAAAAAAACAAGCTTAAATGGCAGGCTTCAAACGGAACTTACGGACTTGCAGCCGGAACAGGTAATGCGTTCAACCTGCCGAAAATTCCTCTCAAAAACAACGAAAAAGAGAGTTGGCAGATTATTTCTCGTTTTAAACCTTTAAGTGAAGGCGAGGTTTTTTCTGTACAATTCGGAATTGACTCCGGTGTAAATATGACGCTTAACAACAAAAAATCAAGCCTTATATTAACACTGGCTTCTTCTTCAAAAGCTTATTCGGAAACATTAAAATTGCCCGAAGATGAAGATTCATTTATTACTGTTTCTGTTAAATTTTTTACTCAAGCCGGACGCTTATCAGCAAAAATGGCTTTTATAAAGTCTGATTATGATTATAATGAACCTGTTACAAATCCCATCAGCATAGAAGCCGATCTTGATAAAGAATTTGCTGTTGTGCTTGGACAACAGCAAAAAATCCCTGCGGACGATTTGCAGGCTGACCCGGTTCAAAAACAGTCGTTTACAGCGCTTTGGGATGAATTGGCGATACTTAATATTTCGGTTTATTGAATATATAATTTGAAATATGAATAAAAAATTATCATTGGCGATTTTTTTACTTTGTACTCTAATTTTGTGTTCATGCGCAGGCCAGAAAAAAAACATTCCTCTTGTCATTATTCCCGATATTACAAACAAGACTGAAGTTAGTAATTTAATCGGCATAGACGACATAATAGAAACCAAGAACGGGCCGGGTAACGAAAATCTTCCGGAATGGCTTTTATTATATAACGACGGGGGAATTGACGCTGTTGAAAAAATGGAACAATATTACGGGAAATATTGTTTTATCGGAAGAAATGAAGGCGTCAATTTTGAAGCGTTAACAAAATGGGCGGATAATTACCCGGAAGACCTGGCCTTTTCAAGGCTTGCTGCGGCAAGAATTGAAAAAAGATTAACTTCCAAAGCCGCCTTGTACCCCGATGATGAATACGGCGCTTTTTATGAAAAGTTTATCAAAAAATCTTTTGACACCGAATATCCCGGGACATTGCCGGAGGATACTTTTTGGATAAAAAAACCGGGAACTTCGGAAACAAACAATTTTCAGGACACCTATGAATTTTTCGCGTTTATCAGTATAGAAAAGACAATTATGCAGAATATTATATTGAAGATGATAGAAGAAACACGCGCGGCTGTTATTCCGACCCGCACTCAAAATGTTGCGATTAATAATATACAACTTACTTTTTTTGAGGGTTTTTAATCTTGGGCGATAATCACAATTATAGCGATTTTAGTTATAACGATGATTCCCCTATCGCCGCTTTCGCAACCATTCCGGGTAGCAGCGCCCTTACGTTAATCCGCTGTTCGGGCAAGGGCGCGATAGAAGCGGCATCCTCAGTTTTTGCCCCGGACAAATTAACAGGCGCGCCCGCAAACTACGTAGTCCACGGCTGGATAGTAAAGGCGGGCGAAAAAATTGACGAAGTGCTTGTCTCGGTCTTCCGCTCCCCCAAAAGTTATACAGGCGAGGACAGCCTTGACATCTCCTGCCACGGCGGAGCGAGCGCAGGAAAGGCGGTAATGGATGCGTTAAAATCCTCGGGCTTTCGGGATGCGCTTCCCGGTGAATTTACTTTCCGAGCTTTTGTAAACGGCAAACTCGATCTTACAAAAGCCGAATCCGTCATGGAACTGGTGTCAGCGAAAACCGATACAAGCCGCCGCCACGCCGTATCACGCCTTTCCGGTTCCCTGCAAACGGAGATTGAAGAAATAAAAAAATCACTGGTTCAGGTTCTTTCCGGCGCTGAGATTTACCTTGACTATTCGGAAGACGAAGTAGGAGCGGATACAGACGAAGATGCGGGAAAACTTCCCTACCGGGACATAGCTCTTGAGGCATTAGAGCGTCTCAAAAAACTTTCCGATTCATGGCGGATTGAGCGTATTTATCAAGAAGGAGTAACGGTAGTAATAGCGGGACGGCCCAACGCAGGCAAGTCCAGCCTATTCAACGCCCTATTAAAAGAAGACCGTTCCATTGTAACGGAAATTCCAGGAACTACCCGTGACTGGATAGAAGCTTGGGTTTCCATCGAAGGAATTCCCGTCCGCCTTGTTGATACCGCAGGGCTTAGGGATTCCGCCGAAACCGTAGAAAAAATCGGGGTGGATCGCAGCCGCAAGCTTTTGCAGGAAGCGGACATTGTTCTGTATTTGATAGACGGAGCTCAGGGCATTACCGGCGAAGACAAAGATTTTATTGACAGCGGCGCGGGAAGCGGCAGCAAAGCAGACAACAGCGGGGTAAACAACGGCGCAGATTCGGCGCATGAACCTTGCAACAGACAACTTCTTATTTGGAACAAAGCGGACATTGCGCCTGCGCCATCGTCAACTCAGTCCTTCATCAGCGTCAGCGCAAAAACAGGCGAAGGATTGGCGCAGATTAACACGGCGATTTCTTCGGCGATACAGGGACAGGCGTCGTCGGATACGCCTATCACTGCCGCCGTTGGCACGAAGAGACAAAAAACCCTCGTGGACGCCGCCTGCTCCGCTCTGGAAGAAGCGCTTTCGCTTGCGCAACGCAATGAGCCGCTTGATTTAATTGCGCCGCTGTTAAGAGAAGCGGTTAACTCGTTGGGAGAGATCACGGGAGAAGTATCCACAGCCGATATATTGGAAGAAATGTTCAGCCGGTTCTGTGTGGGGAAGTAGCATGGATTACGATACGATTGTCATCGGCGGCGGACATGCCGGAATCGAAGCGTCCCTCGCTGTAAGCCGCCTCGGTTTTTCAACCCTTCTCATTACACAAAACCCCGACAGGATAGGGACGCTTTCCTGCAACCCGGCGATTGG
>Ga0268262_10005832_pt1 | contig 12052 bp, 8 predicted proteins | sample TergutNc150P3_FD_190354 | JGI IMG/M metagenome (GOLD analysis project Ga0268262, IMG submission 190354) | Nasutitermes corniger P3 segment gut microbial community from laboratory colony in Florida, USA - Nc150 P3 (SPAdes) (version 2) | ecosystem: Host-associated > Arthropoda: Insects > Digestive... | reverse complement strand
TAACCCCGCCGACAACAGCGGGAATACCGGCGGCAACAACAACGGCGGTAACAACAACAACAACAACAACAACGGCGGGTCGTTGGCGACGGTGTCGTTGGGCGGTTTGAAGTGGATGACTAAGAATCTGAATGTTGAGACGGCGGATTCGTGGTGTTATAATAACAGTCCTGACAGTTGCAACAAGTACGGTCGTCTGTATACGTGGGAATCAGCGAAGGCGGCGTGTCAGTCGGTTGGGATGAGGTTGCCGACTCGCGAGGAATGGAATGCATTGGTGACGGCGGCGGGCGGTGCGAATACAGCTGGCAGTAAGTTGAAATCGTCAACGGGATGGAATAGTTATAGCGGAATCAGCAGTACGGATGAGTTTCATTTTTCGGCCCTGCCCGGCGGCTTCCGTTACTCCGATGGCTATTTCCTCAGTGCCGGCTACAACGGCTACTGGTGGACGGCTACGGAGGGCTCCGGCGGGGACGCTTACTTCCGGGCCATGGTCTACGACGACGACTACGTGGACGAGGACGACAGCGACAAGAGCGACGGGTTCTCTGTGCGTTGCGTTAAGAACTGAAGTGTGGTACGGTAGGCGTTAGTATTGTCGGGGCCGGTCCACTGTGTTGTCGTCGGGTCGGCCCCCGTCATCCTCAATAAATTTGACATCCATTGTCCCCAAGTATTATCTTTATACAAGTTACGCTCATTACAACATCACCAATACGGAGGTATGTCATGGAAACGTTAGTGATTGACCGCGGGACATCGCTCGACGCGTTGTTTTCCTTTGTGGGTGCGGAGCGTATAAAGATAACCAAGAGCGGTACGAGCGTGATGTTCGCCGCCGTAGCGGACGAGTCCGAGGCCGAGGACGCGGCGCGTACCGCCCGCATACGCGCCATCTTTGATAAGTGCCGGATTGATTTAACGGACTTCAAATTCAATAGGGACGAGGCCAACGACTATGATTGACATTGCGTTAGATACCAACATTTTGATATACGGGCATGGTTTTGACAGTGACGCTAAGATGGTCGTTTCCGTCCGGCTTCTTGGTAAAAATCCCGTGATTTCGGCGCAGGTTATATCGGAATATTTGAACGTTATGAAAAGGATTTCCAAAAATAACAAATGTGAACTGATGGAAATGTGCGCGGAATGGTTGGAGATGTGCCGTATACAACCTGTTACGCTTTCTACCATATATAGGGCGCGGCATTTAATAGGCAGATATAATTTTCAGATGTTTGACGGAATCATTGTAGCGTCCGCGTTAGAGGCCGGTTGCGGTATTTTATATTCAGCCGATATGCAAGACGGTCTGATTGTGGAAAAGGCGCTGACTATTGTGAATCCGTTCGAAAATCCATAAGAGCGAGGCGGCGATTATGAAAATATATGGATACATAGCGGCGCTCTCGCCCCTATTCTTATTATTGATAACGTCCTGCGCCAACCAAGCCCCGCCGTCTGGGGGGCCGGTAGACAAGACTCCGCCGACAGTGTCCGCGCAATTCCCGGAAAACGGGCAGGTCAATGTGGACGCGAGGGCGGCGGTGGAGATACGGTTTTCGGAGTGGATAAATAGGGCGAGCGCCGCCGGGGCGGTCTCCGTGTACCCTACCTTGCCGCAGGGCGTCGTCGTTAGGGTGAAAAAGAACAGGCTGACCGTCACGCCCAAAACACCGCTTTCGGCCAACACGACCTACCACGTGTCGGTGAGCGCCGCGCTCCAAGACCTGCGCGGCAACGCTATCGCCCGCCCCATAGACCTGGTCTTCTCCACCGGCGCGGAATTAGACAGCGGCGCGGCGGAGGGGGCTATCGTTGCGCTGAAGTCCAAAGCCGCCGGTTACAAAGTTATGCTCTTTTGGGCCGACAGCGCCTGGACGGACGGGCGCTACTTCTCCCCCCCGGACTACGCCGCGCTGAGCGACACCGCCGGAACCTTCGGCTTCTCAAACATCAAAGAGGGGCGCTACCGCGTAGTCGCCTTTGCCGACCAATACCGCACCGGCAGACTGCGCGTGGGCGACACGTGCTTCACTTCTATAGAAAAGACCGTCGAAGTAACCAAATCGCCCCAAACGATACGCCTGTACCCCGCAGACGCCGACACGTCAACCGTCAAAAAGAGGGTATCTGTCGACAGCGTCGGCATTGATGCCGCGGTTGTTGATACGACTAAAGCGTCCCCCAAAAAACTCGGCGTTGATACCGTCGGCGTTACCGATACCGTGAACGCGTCCAAGAAGAATGCCGCCGCGGACAGCCTCTGCGTCCGCCTATCCGGCGGCGCGAGCTGCCTGGAACCCAACGAAAAACGCAAATGGGTCTACCGCCCCATATCCCGCCGCGACACCGTCTTCACAGTCGCGGACAGCGCCGGAACCTTCGCCTTCGACTCCATCCCCGCGTCTAAGGGGACGCTGCTCTGGTTCATAGACGACGACGGCGACAACCTGATAACCCCGGGCCGCTTGTCCCCCTGGCGCTCCCCGGAACGCTTCTTTATAGTCCCCGACACCGTGGAGGCTAAGGCGCGGTGGGTTATAGAGGGGCTGGACGTTCGGGGGTGCGAGGAGCCGAAATTGCGAAAATAAGCGTTTTTTCGGGAGGTTTTCATATTAATTGACTTTTGCGGCTTTCGTGTGTTATATTATTAAGTTGGTACGGTCGCCGTGTCGGCGGTCGGTCCCGTTTTTATCCTCCGTACATCTCCCAAAATCCGGCAGGGCTAAGTATTTCCGGGCGTTCTATGTCAACGCCGTAGAAATCCTTATCGCCGGTGATGATAACGTCAACATCGGATAAAATCGCGGCGGCGAGTATCGGCTTATCTTTTTCGTCTCTTATATCCGGCATGAACTCTTGCCATGTTGGGGTATAAGCCATTTCGTAAGATAATTTGGCGAAAAGCGTATCGATGTTATGGTTGTAGGCCGGTGATTTTTCTGCGACTACGCTACGGAATTCATCTATGATGTACGTGGATAAAACCATAGTATGTTCTTCAATGACCTTTTCCAAAAGGGACGCCATTTTTGCGCTGCCGAAAACAAACGCGGAGAGGAGTATATTGGTATCAACCATGACACGCATGAAGTTTTTCCCACTTTTCGGTTCTGACTTTTCTGCATAGGTTCACAACGTCGTCCTCAGTTTTCAGGCCGAGTTCGTCCGCTAATCCGGCAAAAGCCTCTTGAGCCTCTAAGATTGCCGATTTTGTGGGATTTTCCACAAATATCTTTCCTCTTTCTTCCATAAATATGACATTGTCGCCCTCTTTCAGGTTCAACTTCCTGCGAATCTGTACGGGCAGCGTAATCTGCCCTTTAGACGTAACTTTGGCAAGTTCCATAATGGAAGCCGTCCTTTCTTAAAAAAATACGATGGTCTGTACCTTGTTATAATATAAGTCATGGGGTGGATAAAGTCAATTTTAGCCGGCCCCGCCCATAATGTTTTTATGATTTTAAGGCCATCCGCCCGTCCCAATAGTTATATTATATATGGTACCCGTGCGTCCCGAATAGCGAAGCCCGTAACCTCAAACCAGCAATCCGGAGAACCGTATATGTCGAATCGTCTCCAAAAATCAGTCCTAATAGCCGTCGCCGCCGCGGTCGTTTCCTTAACGGCTTCCTCCGCCCTCGCCCAAACGCAGGTTTTGGTCAACAACGTCGGCTACGAGTCCGGCGGCTCCAAGCGCGCCGTCGTCCAGTCGTCGTCCGCCATCGCGGCGACCACGGCCACCCTCGTGGACGCCGGCGGCAATACCGTCCTTACGATTCAGCTTGGCGCTAACGAGACGGTGAGCGGGTGGAACGGGCGCTACTTCAAGGTCGCCGACTTCTCTTCGTATAACAAAGCCGGAGTGTACAGCGTAAAGGTCGGCGCGGCGGTATCGCCCGATTTCTTCATCGGGGAGAAGATACTGCAGGCTAAAACCGGGGCGGATCTGGTGGGTTTTTTTAATGGGATGAGGAATATTGATCCCGGAGACAAGAATTTGCCGATATTCGGCAGCAGTAGCAAGCGCAATATCTACGGCGGATGGTGGGACGCAAACGGCGACCCCGGCAAGCATATATCTCACCTGTCTTACGCCAATTACTACAATCCGCAGCAGATACCGCTTGTGGTGTGGGCGCTGCTCCACGCGAACGAGCTTCAGGGTCAGGCGTTCGGCGCCGCCGCGATGGCTGAGGCGGCGTGGGGCGCGGACTATCTGTTGAGGGCGCTCGCGCCCGAGGGGTATTTTTATATGTCGGTGTTCGACAACTGGGGCAACGGGTACCGCGACACGCCGGCGGCGGCCGGAAGCAAGGGCGAGCGCGAGATCTGCTCTTGGAGCTACTCGGAGGGCGTGCGGTCGGGCGACTACCAGTGCGCGATGCGCGAGGGCGGTGGGGTGTCTATAGCGGCGCTCGCCCGCGCGGCTAAGGCGGGTATAAGCGGAGACAGCTCCGCCGCGCAGTACTTGGCGGGGGCGAAGCGCGCCTACAAGCACCTGAAGGACAATCCGACCAAATATCAGGACGACAAGAAGGAAAACATTATAGACGATTACTGCGGTCTCTTGGCGGCCGCGGAGCTCTACAACGCGACGCAAGACGAAACCTACCGTACCGACGCCCGCGCCCGGGCGGCTTCGCTGCTAAAACGCCAATCGCCGGACGAGGGGTGGTTTTATTCCGGTACGGATAACAAAGGCGCGAACATCCGCCCGTTCTACCACGCCGCCGACGAGGGGTTGCCGGTCGTCGCGCTGTCGCGTTACTACGAGATTATGAAGGCGCGCGGCGAGACGCAGAGTTTGAACGACATTCGCTACGCGGTTGGGAAGAACCTGCGTTGGTACGCGAACATTACCCGCGGCAACGGTGCGAATCCGTTCCAATACGTGAAGATGTACAGGGCGGCGGACGCGGTCGGGGGCGGCGTGACCGGGAAGGATTTGGCCCGCGGCAAGACGTCCGTCGCGTCCCGCGCGGAGGGCAGCTACACCGCCGACAAGGCGTTTGACAACGATGCGGCCACCCGTTGGTCAAGCTACCAAAACGGCGTTCAAAACGACTCGCAGTGGATATACGTGGACTTGGGCGACGTGTACAAGGTGAACCGCGTTGTTCTCAACTGGGAGGCGGCCTACGGCAAGCGCTACAAGATAGACGTTTCCCTCAACGGGACAACCTGGACTACGGCGCTTGAGATCCAAAACAACGAGAGCGCCGGACGTAAGGAACACGCTATTGCACCCGAAGCCAGCGCCAAATTTGTGAGGATGTTCGGAATAGAACGCGGCAACCAATACGGCGGTTTCTCGCTGTACTCGTTCGAGGTCTACGGCGAGCAGTCAGCGCCCCCGCCCGCGCAGGGGCCGGGGCAAGTCCGCTACTTCGTCCCCCACGAAAACGAAACCGGCTACTGGTGGCAGGGTGAGAACGCGCGCCTCGCCTCCATGTCGGCGGCCTTTATTATCGGCGCGCCCGTGGCCGACAAGGGCGCCGCCCTTTGGAAAGACACGCTGTTCGCCATGGCGACCGCGCAGTTGGACTGGATACTCGGCAAGAACCCGTTTGAAGTCTGCATGATGGAGGGGCACGGGGCCAAAACCTATCCCGCTTACCCCGCCGGCAAGAACGCCAAAGTTCAGGGCGGCATCTGCAACGGCATCACCGCTAAGGACTCCGACGAAAACGACATACAGTGGACGGCCGGTCCGGAGGCCAACTGGTGGGAAAACTGGCGTTGGATAGAGCAGTGGCTCCCGCACAACGCCTGGTACCTGACCGCCGTATCCGCCCTATCCTACAGGATAGATCACAATATAACGGACGACCCGATAGTGTCCGTGAAGCACAGCGCGCCGGTCAAATCCGCCCGCCTTAAAATATCCGCGGTTAAAGGAAAGGGCATAAGGATAGAACTGCCCTTCGCGGCCGACGATAGGACGGAGGTGACGGTCTACAACATACAGGGAAAGAGCGTCTGCGCGCATAAAGTTCAAAGCGGTTCGCGCGCGGCGTCGATACGCCTGCCGTCAACGGCGGCCAAGGGAACGTACGTGGTCGACATAAAGGACGGGGAGGGGAAGAACAAGGCGTTCGGTAGAATAATCGTCAAGTAATTGATTTTCGGATTGATAGGGATGTATATTTAGACAATGAAAAACGAGCCAAGAATAATAATCGTTTCGCTATGCCTAACGCTGTTCGCCGTAGCCGCGCCGGCGTTTGCCGATAACCCGCGGTCGGCGTCAACGGCGGCGGCTTCCGGCGACACGCTCCGCAACGTTTGGGTATTTTTCAAGGATAAAGACGGTCGGCAGTCCCCGCCCCCCGTTTCCGCCCGCGCCGCGCTGCGCCGTAGCAAGGCCGGTTTCCGCAATTCCGAGAGCGACCGTCCCGTCAACGGCGGTTATGTACGCGAGGTGGAGCGCTTAGGCGCCTCTCTCCGCACGGTCTTTCCTTGGGGAAACGCGGCCAGCTTCTCCGTCAACCCGTCCCGCGTTGCGGAAATATCCTCTCTGCCGTTCGTCAAGGCCGTCTCGCCCGTCGCGGTCTATATCAATAGAAAGGTAGACGACGGGGCCGGAGGGTTGTCCAAATCCAAATCCGCGTCGTCAAAATCGGCGGCGGCTTCGGGCGGCTACGATTGGCATACAGAGATGGTCGGCGTCCCCCTCGCGCACGACTATATAAGGTACAGGGGGCTCGGCGCCCCCGGCAGCGGCGTGGTTATGGCCTTTTTCGACGGCGGGTTCAGGCTTGACCACGCGGCCTACAAGCGTTTGCGGGACAACTCGCAGGTTATCGCGACGCGCGACTTTGTAGACAACGACGCGAATGTGGCCGATCACGACTCGGTGGCGAGCAATCCGAGCAGCCCGTACTACAAGAACGACCGGCACGGCACGCAGGTTCTTTCGCTCGCGGCCGCCAAAGACACCGCGTACACCGGAATTGCTTACGGAGCCTCTTTCGCGCTTGCCCGCACGGAGGACGACGCGATTGAGTCGCGCGTGGAGGAGGACTATTGGGCGGCCGCGGTAGTGTGGGCGGAGAACAAGGGGGTGGCCATAATATCAAGCTCCCTCGGATATAGGGGCGACCACACCGACCCGGCGGAGAACTACCGTTACTCCGACATGAACGGGACGACCGCAATGATTTCGAGAGCGGCCGCCGGAGCTGTCGAGCGCGGGGTGATCGTTGTGAACGCCATGGGCAACGAGGGCAGCAAAGTCTTCGGGACGATTATCGCGCCGGCCGATGTCGACGGCGTGGTGTCGGTCGGCGCGGTAACGAAAAACCACACCATCGCGGACTTCAGCAGCACCGGCCCCGCATACGACGGGCGTATGAAGCCGGAGGTTGTGGCGCCCGGACAATTAGTGCCTGTCCCGGAACCGTATTCGAAAGACCGCGCGTCCTACACTAGGGCGGACGGCACCTCGTTTTCCACCCCTATCGTCTCCGCTATAATGGCGCTTATCCTGCAAGCGCGCCCCGGCATAACGCCTGAGGAGGCCAGGCAGCGCCTCTACGCCTCGTGCGGTTTCGCGCTGGGGCAAAATGTCGCCGACAGCAGGTTCGGCTACGGCATACCGAACGCGGCGCTAGCCGTAATCGACACGAACGAGATATTTCTGAAAATAACAAACAACGCCAAAAAGGCGCTGGCGGGGGCCGCGGCGGAGTTTGAGGGGAAGATGTATACCGCCGACACCGCCGGCAACATTCTCATCAAAGCGCAAAAATCCGCCATGCCGGCGCAAATAAAGATATCGTACAGAAACAGCCCGCCGGACTCGATAACGGTCAGCGCGTTGCCGTTCGCGCAAGTTGTGGAAATTAACAAGAAGTGGGACGACGGCTTGAAAGTAGCGCCGAACATCACACAGAAAAACGGCGTAATTAGAGGCAGGTACGCCATAACGGGAGTCAAAGCGTCAACCCCTATAACGGCCACCATTCGCACCCTGTCCGGAAGGAAAGTATGGAAGAAAAAACTATATTTCCGTTCCGACGGCAGCGCCGACTTTGAGTGGGACGTAAGGAGCGACACTCGCGGCGGCGCGGCGTCCGGTATGTACTTGGTCGTGATTCAATACGGATACAACATTGTCTGCGAACGGGTGGTCGTGTCGAATTAAGCGGCTTGTCCATTATCTTCTCTCTCGCTTTGAGGTTGCGAAATAGAGGCCTAGCATTAGTTGGTGGTTGTTCCAAGAGAAATCTTTATCGTAACTGTTGTAATTATTACCATTACCATAAAAAGTAGAGTTACCATAATCTTTTTCCTTAATCCCCAAAAGCCCCCTGTACGTAATCTCCAAAACGCTCCAGCGTAGCTTGACAAAAGGAGCGAGGAAATTATCGTTGTGGATGTGAGTCCAATTATATTTATTATAATAATGTTGCTGATAATCATCATAATATGGGTCATAATAGGTTTCACCATAGGACTCCTCAGTTTTATCGTTTTTATCTATAACAACCCAATAACCCACAGACATACCGTAGACAAATTGCCATTGATTGCCGAAATCATACGCGTTGCCTAAGCTTAGACCGAATCCTATCAAGCTGCCGCGGTCTTCACTATAACTACGATAACTAGAGTTACCGTAATCGCTACTGCCAAAGCTAAAGTCAATCCCTAAAAACGCCCCGTCCCCCCAAATTAATCCCACCTCCGTATTAACGCCTCCCCAAGAAACAGGCGTTCCCACCGGAAGTTGGTATTTCGGCGCGAAGTAGTAGTCAACGCGTCTTCTTTTTGAGGCAAGCTGTGACTGCGGTTTTATATATGTGGCGGAACGTTCAATGTTGAACACGAAATTGGTAGCAAGCGTAACGACACCTAGGCCGAAAAGCACGCTTTCATCCTTCGCTGCGCCTCGAGCAATCAATCCCCATCCGAGCGTCGTTAAACCTAACTGAAATCCCACACCCACTCCATCGTGCATGATGGTGCCTGAACCCAAACCTGGTACCAGCAAGTTTAGAAACCACGTTCCAAAACGTTCGTGTCCGGTAAAATCTTCAAGATATTCCGACGGATAGTCGGTTTGATAGTTTGACCGAACCGCCGCGATTGGCTGAGGCGCTGGCGCATACGCCGGCGCCGGTGGTAGTAGCGTGTATACCGGCGCGGCGACTATCGGCGGCGGCGGCATGGGCGGCGGTGCGTTCTGGAACATCATTTTGACGATCTGTTCCGAAGCCGTGGTCAAGTCGCCCAGCGTTTTAAGAGATACGTCGCCCGCTCCGGTTGCTATGATATCCGCTGTTTCCACGTTCAAGATATGCGCGGATACTTGTAGTTCGTCGAAAACGGTTGTGATTTCCGCCACGCAGACGTACTCCTCGCCAAACAGTTTTCCAATTTGTCTGATTTGTTCGGAGTACAAAGGCACCGCGCCGTACTTTTGTTGCTCCATTACGGCATACTCAAAAAATTCCTTGTAGTTTTTCGCCGAATTATAGCGCCCGCTATTGGACAGCGCGGCGATTAGCCTCATTGTCATTGCTTTGTGGAGCGCCATATCTTCCGTGCCGAATACGTAAACGGCGATCTTGGGCATATTCTGCGCCGGTTGGGGAATCGCTCCATACGTTGCTTGTTGTCCATACGTCCCTTGTTGCGCCGGCGCGGCGGCGGCTGTTCCGCCGCCTTCCTCCGCCTTGGCGGCGGCCACAATCTCCGGCACCCGAGGCAAGATATCTTTCAGAACAGTCTGCGCAAGCTCCATAGGATTGGGCAATTTGCCGGACGCGGCCCCGTCTATGAATCTCTTCACTGTAGGCCGCGCTATTTCGGAGAGCTTTTTCACGGTATTCGCCTTGGCCGTCTCCGATATAGGCTCTTTCGCGACGATTTCCGTGAATTTCTTCTCCAGTTCTTTCATAACCCCGTCGGTGAGCATCTCAACGGCCTTGCCTTTTGCCATATTCGCGAGAGCGCCGAACTGCGCGTAGGAAACCGTCGGCACCGCAATTAGTGTCATAACCACAGTCGCTAACAGAAGCGTCCGTTTGCGCACACAGTAATCTTTTTTTGATTGGGAGAGATTATTCATACATATATAATATACATTCCACGCAGGCCAAAAAGCAAATTTTTTTGAAAAAAAATATCACTAAAAATCAATATCTTAAAAATCGTTAATCACAGCAAAAACCAATTGAGCCCCCATCTGAACGTAAGCCCCGGAGAGAAATATCCGGGTACGTATGACAATTTCCTATTCAGCACGTTATCTATTTTGTAGAACAGGCGGAAAGTCTTTATGTGCGCGGTGACTTTTACGTTTAGGTCGAAGATGGGTTCGTTCCACCCGTAGTAGTAGCCGTCGGCGGTTATGTAGCGGCCGAACGTGAACGGCTCGTTTTCGCTCCAATAGTCGAATCCTATCTCCGTTTCAAACGTGTGTTCCATATCGGCCGGATGCGTAATGTGCGACAGATGGGCGGAGGCCTTGACAAAGGGTTTGGTGTCTGTGATGACAACCCTTGACAAGAGGGCGAAGTTTGCTATGCGTTCCGTCCACGGGGCGATGATCACGGTGTTTCTGGGCTGTCTGTAGGGCGGGTAGCCCTCCGGCCAGAGCGATCTGAGCAGGTGCAGGTCGTCGCTGGTTTGGTTTCTGTAGCCTATGAGTATTCCTACCAAGTTTGTTTGCGCCCGGGCTTCCGCTCCGGCGGCTACGCTTGACTTCGCCCATACACCGTTGTATGGGATGTCGAAGCGCGGGACGCGGTAGCGCGTTGAGTCGTAGTCCGGGTATACGGCGTACGGGGAGAGTTCCGCGAAGAGGCTGAGGCGCGCCCGGCGGTCGGGCGACAGCGAGACTGCCGCTCGACCGGTCGGGGCGGTATGGTATGCGGCCGCTTCGGCGTTTGTCGATATCAATTGCCCGTTGTTGTAGGCGGGGGTGTAGAGCGTGTCGAAGCCGAGAAACAGCGCGGCGCCCGCGCTTACGCTTACGGAGGTTGTCGCGCGCGGGTGTTTGAACTCTCGTTTGTAAAACGCCTCGGCGCGGTGTTCGGAGAAGGTGTATTCGTCGTCGTGGAAAGACTTCATGTGTTTGACCATGCTCTTGGCGGCCAGCCCGACGCCTATAGGCAGGGCGGCGTCGGCGTCGGCTACGAAGCTTAGCGCCTCGCCGCTGCCGTTCGCGATCGTTGTGTCGGTCTTTGACCGCAGTTCCTCGTTTATCAGGGCGGCTTTGGCGTTTACGCGCAGCGGGCGCAGCTCTTTATCCGTTATAGAGGCGTCGAACCGGTACAAGGTTCTGTAGAGCGCCGCCCACCTGAGCCTGTCCAATTCTTTAACGCGTAGGTTGAGCGCGTACTCGTTTTTCAGCTCCGCGTACGAAAACGCCGTGTATAGTTTGGAGGAGTCGGCGTTGACGTTTAGCAGCGCGGCGCCCATGGAGTACTCGTCTACGTGCGGGTTGTAGCCCTTGTTCACGACGTTTGAGGTGTCCGAGTAAAAGGTTTTGTAGAAGTTCATAATATCGTTGCGCTCGTGGTTGAAGCGCTGTCCGTTTAGGAAGCGTGAGTGCGAGTAGGCGCTTAGCGTTAGGCTCCGGCTTAACGGGCGGCTCAGGCGGAGGTTCAGGGTGTTTTGGCTGAAAACGCCGTTTTCCCAGAAGACGTAGAGCTCCGGGAAGTCCATCGCCGCGGGGTACGGGGTGTATGACAAGCCGCTTTGCGGGTCTATGGCGAATGACTCCGCTTCCGCGCCCGACAGCGTTCCGGCGCCGAAGAAGCGCGGGGAGTAGGGGAGGAACGGCGGTTGCGCCGTTATCGCCGCGTCGGGGTAGCCGGCTTGCGGCCACGCGGGGTTGCCGTAGTGGAGCAGCCGGTTTAGGCTGTTTGACAGGGAGAACGGTATGGCTACGGAGGTCAGGGCGCGGTAGCGCAGCATCTCCGGGGCGCTTGCGCCGTCGCCGCGGAAGAGGTCGGGCTGCGGGTGCGACGCGGGGTCGAACGGCCGCGGGGCGTTGCGGTAGGCCGCGGCGCGCGCCGCCCGCAGGGAG
>Ga0268262_10005831_pt1 | contig 12055 bp, 5 predicted proteins | sample TergutNc150P3_FD_190354 | JGI IMG/M metagenome (GOLD analysis project Ga0268262, IMG submission 190354) | Nasutitermes corniger P3 segment gut microbial community from laboratory colony in Florida, USA - Nc150 P3 (SPAdes) (version 2) | ecosystem: Host-associated > Arthropoda: Insects > Digestive... | reverse complement strand
CGTCATAAATTTGGTTTCTTACCGAAAGAACTCCAAAAAATTTGTTAAAGTAAAGATGGGAAAGATTTTTTTGAATCTCAAAAGAAAATAAACCTACGGCTATCTCGCCGCCGCCAAGCCAGAAAAGCTCAAGATCGGGAAAGTTAGGGTATTCTTTTAGGGTAAATTCGTCAATTATCGTCGCGCCAAAAATGCTTGAAGTGCCGTGTAAATCCATTCCGCTTTTGTCATAAGCGCCAAACAGGGTAAAGGACAGTGGAAACCTTGTTTTCGCGCTTGCGCTAAAAATCATGTCAAGGCGCGGTTTAAAACCGTTTACGGGGCTTGCGCCGCTGAATTGCAAACTTAATCTGCGGTACGAAAATGTAAAACCCGTCTTTATAAAAAAACCGCTTTCCTTTTCTTCCCACTCATAAGCGCTTTTTTCATCTTCAAAACCAGCAGTACGGTAATAACCGCCGCCCAATGTCACTTGATTGTTCCACTGATCCCCCGTCCAATTTATGCCGCCTGTAAGATTTATGTTGGTATAACGGTATGAATTATCCATTGATTCTTCCATTATCTTATCAAAAATCTCTACCGTTAGGGGAAAACCCATACCTGTATTTTTCCAGATAAATTGATCTATCATCGCCATTTTATATGGAACATCGGCATAGATTAAAAAATAAATCATGTTACTGTCTATTGGATCTTCCATTAACGAAAGAATTCCGCCGCCGTCAATACTTAAAGAATGATCATTCACCCGGAGCAAAGGCAGGGGAAACCATAAATTAAATGGATTCATATAGCGCAATCCGATATATGGTTTTGATTTGCCTGTATATGGCGGATCGGAAACAGTCTTGTAATTTTCATTATCCAATTTTGTTAATTGCAAATTAATCTTGTTCCCGGAAAGGGAATCGACCGGTTCGGGAAAACGCATAAGGCTGTTACGCGAAACAAATGTCGCAAGATAGTAGATATTTCCATTTGCGGAAACAGGGGTAAGAACGCCGCCTGAAAAATCCCTGCCGCTAAAGACCGCCTGCATTGTTTCAAGATCGACCATAGCGAGTTTATACATACGGTCATCGCAATTATAACCAAAAAATATTTTTCCATCCGATACGTTTAAATCCCGCATATATGCCCAGTATTTATTGTCATCCTGCGTGTTTTCTATCTTAAAAAGTTCCTTTGTAACGTAATTAAAAAGCCACAACTCCCTTTTGCCTTCACGCAAGGCGATAAAAACAATCCGCTCATTATCAAGGGCTTGAGGACCTGAAAACATAAGTTTTTCATTCCCCATAAAAAGAACTTCTCTTTCGCCGTTAAATTTTTCGTATACAATGCAATTATTGTGCAATGCGGAACCAATCCCTATAACTCCGTCCCTAAAATAACGCGCCTTGCCAATTCCTTTAATAGTTCCGCCTGTTTTCCATCCGTTATCTGTTTTATGTTCGGTAACAACGGCGACGGCCCTGTCCTCAATATAACGATAACCCGACAACAACATTTTTTTACCGTCCGAGGATACGTCAATATCATAAATGCCGGAATCAATGTTAAAAGTTTTTGTTTTACCTGTCAGAGTGTCATAAACGCCTATTTTCGCTTCCGAGGTTTCAATAAAGTAAAGGTTGTTTTTTCTTGCCGTTAAACCTCGGACAAAATATTCCCTTTCGGAAAAATAGCCGTATTTTTTTGATGAAAGTTCGTCTTTGTTAATTTCCATTCCTTCCAAAGCAAACGAAGCGCCAAATTTTTTCCACTCATCCAAAAAATCAACGCCGTACACTTTTTTGAAAATTCGGTAATAACCTGACTTGTACACAAAGAATGAAAATGCCGCGTCATATCCAATCTCCTTCCAAAGCTGCGAATATTTTTCCATTCCATAATTTTGCTGAAGCCATGTTGAAAAAAGGCCGCCATATTCATACCAGTATCCGCTTGGGCGGTTCGGACGATCATAAACGCCGGAAGCCTGAAAAGGCGTAAGGAATTTATTTTCAAATACGGCCTGCATTAAATATTGTTTTGTGCGCGGATCATTCGCCCTGCCGCCGCCGTCAAGGCTTTCAAAACTGACCGTAACTCCTTCCACCATGAATTGCGGCGCGTACACTAAAGCGGGTGTCGCAAAATTACCAAAGATACGGTTAAAACGCTCATACTCAGGCGATTTTGTATTCATGGAAACCGCATGGGTCAATTCATGGAGAAAAAGTTTTTCAAGGTTATTTTTAAAATTGGTCCATTCAACATCCATCGGCGTATCATAAAGCATAATATGATTAAAAAAAGGACTGTAATAACCGTTGAACAAATCCGTATGCGGCGAGAAAGTTACAGGAATACGACCGGGAACCTCAATGCCAAGCAAAGAGCTTACATGTTCATAAACGTGGTCTGCATAAGAAGCCAAAAGACGCGCAGACGGTTCCGATTCTTTTGGAAAAATAATTTCAAAATGCTCCGTCTGAATTACATGAAAAGAAGTAAACGGCTTAAAAAGCGTGCTTTGAGCAAAAGCGGAAGTTGAAATAAAAGTGAACAATGTTAATATATAGAAAAAACTGCGTTTCATCGTATTTATTGTATTTTTGTCGTTATTATTAGGATTGTCAAGAAAAACATATACTAAATATTAGCATATGTGCTAGTATTGTTTATTTTCCAATTTTAAGCTATCATCATACAAATGACCGAATTCATACATCTCCACGTCCATTCCGACTATTCACTGGCGGATGCGTCAGTTTCCGTAATGTCACTGGCTGACAGGGCGGAGGAGTTGGGGATGACTCATCTTGCGCTTACCGATCACGGAAATATGTTCGGGGCGATGGACTTCATCGCCGCCTGCGGTCATAAAAAACGGAAAAAACCCATAAAACCGATAGTCGGCTGTGAAGTCTATGTTTCTCCCGGCTCGCGCCATGAAAAAAAAGGTTCTGAAAATGAAAATAAATATTACCACCTCGTGCTCCTTGCATATAATCGTACCGGATATTTTAACCTTGTAAAATTATGCTCTTTCGCGTACACGGAAGGTTTTTATTACAGACCGAGGATAGACGAGGAACTTTTATCAAAATACCACGAGGGGCTTATCGCCCTGTCCGCCTGCGCTTCCGGGGAGATTCCGCGCCTTATTCAGGCTGGTAATACCGATGAGGCTGAAAAAAAAGCCCTTTATTACCGCGATCTTTTTGGCAAAGATGCCGACGGAAACCCCAATTTTTATCTTGAGATACAGGAGCACGGCATTCCGTCCGGCGCATTGAGGGGCGGCGACCTGTCTCAAAAAGAAATTAACGAGGCGGTTATCAATATTTCCAAAAAAACCGATATTCCCCTAGTCGCTACAAACGACGTTCATTATCTTTATAAGGACGATTATATTTCGCATGACGTTCTTCTCTGCATTGGAACAGGAAAGACGCGCACGGAAGAAAAACGAAAAAGATATTACGGCGATCAGTTTTATTTTAAAACAGGCGATGAAATGGCGGAAATTTTCGCCGATTATCCGCAGGCGATTGAAAACACCGTAAAAATCGCGCGGCGGTGCAACGCTGACGTGCCAAAGATAGATGTTAAAGAATTACCGCAGTACCTCCCTGAATTTAAAATCCCCGAAGGTTTTAAAGAGCCAAGTGATTATTTAAGGCATCTGACAGACGAAGGGCTTGAAAAGCGTTATGCGAAAGTAAAGGAAAGCGACGCTAATAAGTGGGAAGAAATAAAAAAGAGGGCGGAGTATGAACTTGATACGATAATCAATATGGGGTATACGGGATATTTTTTAATAGTCTGGGATTTTATAAATTACGCGAAAGAACAAAACATTCCCGTAGGTCCCGGGCGCGGTTCGGGGGCGGGCTCAATTGTCGCCTATTCCCTGCGCATTACCGATATTGAACCTTTAAAATACGGTCTTTTATTTGAACGCTTTTTAAATCCCGAGCGTATTTCCATGCCCGACTTTGACATTGACTTTGCCAATGAGGGACGCGAGGAAGTAATAAATTATGTTACGAATAAATACGGCAAGGAAAGGGTGGCGCAGATAATCACATTTGGGACATTGGGCGCGAAAGCGGTTATCAAAGACGTGGCTAGGGTATTGGGAATATCAATTTCCGAATCGGAAATGATAACAAAACTTATCTCGTTTGACCCTGAAATTACATTGGTCAAAGCGAAAGAAGAAGAGCCGCGCCTTAGGGAAATGGAAGCTGATCCCCGCTTTACGGAATTATTTGCCATTGCGCAAAAATTAGAGGGACTTAACCGCCATTCAAGCATACACGCCGCAGGTATCGTAATCGGAAAAAAACCGCTGATAGAGCTTGTGCCCCTCTATCAGGAACGGGAAGAAAAGGGTGGCAATATCGCCACTCAGTACAGCATGAACTTTCTTGAAGGATGCGGTCTTGTTAAAATGGATTTTCTCGGCCTTAAAAACCTTGATATTATTAAACATACAAAAGAATTGATCCGCCAACGCGGGGGCAAATATAAAAATTTTAATATCGAAAATATTCCCGAAGATGATAAAAAAACTTTTGAAATGTTAGGTGAAGGAAAAAGCCACGCCATTTTTCAATTTGCGTCCGAAGGCATGCAGGATATATTAAGGCAGACAAAACCAACGTCAATAGAAGATTTAACGGCGCTGAACGCGATGTACCGTCCCGGACCCATGCAGTTTATTCCGCGGTTTGTGGACGCAAAAACCGGAAAAGCGCCAATAACGTATCCCGATCCAAGTCTTGAAGGAATACTTAAAGAAACATACGGCGTTATTGTATATCAGGAACAAGTTATGGCGGTGGCAAGGATAATAGCCGGATACAGCATGGGAAAAGCGGATATTTTACGCCGCGCCATGGGAAAAAAGAAAAAAGAAGATATTGATAAAGAAAAAATCCCGTTTCTGGAAGGCGCGGCAAAACAGGGATACTCCGCGCAGAGGGCGGGTGCGATCTACGACATGCTTGTCCCTTTCGCGGGCTACGGTTTTAATAAAAGCCACGCCGCCGCGTATTCTGTGTTGGCGTATCAAACCGCCTACCTTAAAGCAAATTTCCCCGCGGAATATATGGCGGCCACGTTAATAGTCGAAATAAAAAGCGCGGACAGGCTTTTATACAGCATAGTCGAAACCCGCAAAATGGGAATAAGCGTCGATCCTCCCAATATTAATTATTCCGATAAACTTTTTACTGTAGTTGACGGCAGGATTGTCTACGGTTTTCTTGGAATTAAAGGCGTGGGCGACACCCCTGCGGATGAAATTGTGCGCGGTAGAAAAAACGGCCACTATAAAAGTTTTATGGATTTCTTGGACAGGGTGGATATAAAAGCCGTCAGTAAGAAAGTTATAGAGCTTCTTATTAATACAGGCGCGTTTGATGATTTTAAAATTTCGCGCGAAACTCTCGCGGGTAATATGGAGAAAGCTATTGAATACGCGCAAAATAGCAAAGAGGACAAACAGCTTGGACAGTCAAACCTGTTTGAGAATTCAAACGAATCGGGTATGCCCGATTTTAAGTTTACGGAATTTCCGCCCGTAAGCCGCGCTGAAAGATTAAATCTTGAAAAACAGTTAATCGGTTTTTATTTTTCGGGTCATCCGTTAGATGAATATAAGGAAATCTGGCAGGAAGTAGTAACTGTAAATCTGGGACAGGTTGATACTTATAAAATAGGAAACTATATCCTTATAGGAATAATTAAAAATATAAAACAAATTAATACCGCAAAAGGCGGCAAGATGGCTTTTGCCACCCTTGAAGATTACAACGGCGAGATTGAAGTCACGTTTTTTTCAGGTCCGTGGGAAAGGTGTCAGAATATCATCAAGGACGATTCGGTTGTCATCTTAAAAGGAAAAATTGATTATCAAAAAGATAAGGACAAGTACAGTTTCCTTGCTGATGGCGTTATAAGCAAACAGGAAGTTACGTCAGTCGTAAAAGAAGTTAAAGAGTTAGACGAAAAAAATAAATTGCACCGTAACACATGGCTATACATGGCTGATTTAAAAAGCTCGTATATTCTACAGGCAAAAAAAGGCAATTATACGGTTATAGGTTACTTAAAATCGCTCAGGGATTTTAAGGATAAAAAAGGAAACGACATGGCGTTTGGAACGTTGCAGGATTTTGAAGGCGAAATGGACCTTGTGTTTTTCTCCAAAGTGTACGCGGAATGTCGCCATCTGCTCAAACTTGACGAGATGATCGCCTTAAAAGGAAGCATAGACCCGGAAAACGAACTAAAACCCGGTAAGGTAAGTTTTAAAGTTACCAGCATGGCCGATTTGCCTTTATTAAGCCGTAATGCCGCAAAAAAAGCCGCCGCCAACGAAAAACTGCCCACGCCCAATATTGTAAAAAACAACGAAAGACATTCCAACGAAGTGCACATAAGACTGCATAAAGGCGCTTCGGATAATAAAGATAAAATGCTGGAGTTACGCGATTACCTCGCTGAAAATTCCGGTTCAAATGTTATTTTTATACACATTCCCGTTGATAACGAGGAAAAAATTATACGCGCCGCGTCAGGTTTGGATATGTCAGGTAACGGATATGTAATGGAAGGCTTAAAACAGTGTGGAAGCGTAGCGGAGGCATGGAGGAAATAATGCGTTTTATTTTTGGAATTTTGGCGACAATAACCGGTATTTATTCATTAATTATATTAATACGAATAATATTTTCATGGTTTGGGAACATGGTCAGCGGAAAACCCGTAGAAATTATAAGAAAAATTACAGACCCGTATCTTGACTGGTGGAGGCAAAAATTACCTTTAAACATAGGCAATTTTGATTTTTCGGTAGTTCCGGCGATTTTATTTCTCTCTTTTATTCAAAATATATTTCACACCCTCTCGATAGTTGAAAAGATAACTCTTGGATTTCTGCTTGCGAAAATACTATTGCTAATATGGAATATTATTTCTTTTATTATTGGGTTTTTTATTATCGTAATCGCCATACGCCTTATAGGTTTTCTTATTAACTGTAATATATACAGTCCTTTCTGGAGCATTGTTGATTCTATCTCACAGCCGATTTTGTACAAAACAAACAGAATATTTTTTGGCAATAAAATCGGAGGTTACTTAAAAGGAATACTTTTTTCTATAATATTTTTAATTGTAATACTTATCGGTGGAAAGTTTATAGTTTATTTTCTTTCCAAAATTCTTTATAGCCTGCCGATATAATGTTTCTGCGTTCCTTATCCGTACCCGTAAACATGATAAGCGGCGTAGGCTCTTCCTTTGCGCAAAAACTTGCGCGGCTTGGAATACGCGCCGCTTCGGATCTTATTCTTCACTATCCGCGCGATTGGGAAGACCGCACTAACATTGTTCCGTTAAAAGCGTATAAAAGCGCCAAAGTCTGCACCGTTGTCACGGTATTTGCGCGGGAATGGATTGGCTACGGCGGAATGAGAACTCTAAAAATTTATATTGAAGATGAAAATACTCAGGCGGTTCTTGTATGTTATAACCGTCCGTGGTTGGACAAACAGATTGTTACAGGTCAAAAATATATGATTTCAGGCACTTTTAAAATTAAATATGGCGAATTGCAGTCAACCGTTTTTGAAGTTGAACCTTCGTCTTTGGGGGCAAGTTTCGGAAAAATTCTGCCCATTTATCCGCTGACGGCGGGCATTAATCAAAGTAAAATGCGCAACTTTATTTCCTCCGCCATAAATAAATATGTAAATCAACTGGAAAATGAGCTTCCAAACGCGATAATGGAAAAAGAAGCTCTTTTAACAAAGACGCGGGCGGTTAGGGAGATACATTTTCCTACTTCTATGGATATGCTTGAGAAAGCGAAAAAAACGCTAATTTATGAAGAACTTTTTTACATGGAAGTTATGGTTGTCCGCAGGGCGATGGAGAGAAAGAGCAAAATTAAAATTGAGCGTGCAAACGACAAAAAAGAAAATATTTCGCAATTACAACAGCGTCTTATAGAAAGACTGTCTTTTTCTTTAACGGCGGGGCAGATAAACGCCATTGAGGAAATAAATAGGGATATGTCGTCTAATATTCCTATGGCGCGTCTTTTACAGGGGGATGTCGGTTGCGGAAAAACTCTTGTGTCTTTTCTTGCGGCTTTACGCGCCGTTGAAGACAATGGTCAGGCGGCGATTATGGCTCCCACTGAACTGCTTGCCCGCCAGCACGCGGAAAACGCGGCGCGTCTTTTGGAGCCTCTTGGAATCAGAATCGCTTTTCTTACGGGAAATATTAAAGCCAAGGGACGCAAAGAATTATTAAAAAACCTTGCAGTTGGAAATATTGATATAATAGCCGGAACTCACGCGCTTTTTTCCAAAGATGTCGAGTATAAAAACTTAAAACTTGTAGTTATAGACGAACAGCATCGTTTTGGCGTAACGCAAAGGGCGCTTATCATGGCAAAGGGGAGACAGCCCGGTCTTTTAATGATGAGCGCGACCCCCATTCCGCGCACTCTTGCGTTAACTGTTTTTGGCGATATGGACGTGACAGTGATAAAAGACATGCCTGTTGGAAGAAAACCGGTTATTACCCATCTTGCAAAAGAGTCAAACGAAAAAAAAGTTTATGATTTTGTCCGCAAAGAGATGGAGAAGGGAAGGCAGGCTTATTTTGTCTATCCGTTAATTGAAGGCGGCGAGGAAATAAAGGACGCGGTATCAATGGCGCACAGGCTTGCGCATGAAGTTTTCCCAAAATATAAAACGGCCCTTATTCACTCCAAACTTCCCGAAGAAGAAAAAAAACAGATAATGGACGATTTTAGAAAAGGCGCGATAAAAATACTTGCCGCAACCAGCGTCGTGGAAGTTGGGGTAGACGTGCCGAACGCCGCATGTATGGTTATCGAACACGCAGAGCGTTTTGGACTTTCCGCCCTTCATCAATTACGCGGGCGCGTCGGCAGGGGAGGGGAGCAGTCGTATTGTTTTCTTGTTTTTTCAGACGATCTTACCGAAGAAGGCAAAACCCGCTTAAAAGTGATGTTGGAAAACAGCGACGGTTTTGTAATTGCGGAAGAAGATTTAAAATTAAGGGGTCCAGGACAAATCGCGGGGACTGAGCAATCGGGCTACCTTGTCCTTGGAATAGCCAACCCAATCCGCGACATGGAAATTCTGGAAAGAGCCAGAGGTGACGTGTTTTCAATACTAGAAAATGATCCCGATCTGTTACTGGAAAATAATCGCGTAATTGCGAAAGTACTTGAACAAGCGCAGCCGTTTAATGAAGTTGCCCTGTAAACAGGTAGAAATTTACCGATAATTCACAAATAAGATGTACATTTTTTAATTTATTATATAATATAAATTATTAAGTAAGGAAAAATAAATATGGCTAAATATACTGGAGGAAAATATGCGTATAAAAAATAATGGACTGATAATATTCATGTTTTTCATGTTGTTGAACAATATATATGGGCAGGAAAATGACGCAAAAAGCGAATTTACAGGTACAACAATAACAAAATCATTTGGTTCTTTTTCAATACCGGATGATTGGGTGGAAATCCCTCGGTATTCTAGAAATGGAAAATATTTTTACTCTCATAAATCCGAACAAGTTAGTTCAAATATGACCAATATTTCCGTTGAAATAGGTATAAATCCTTATAAGTTGGATGACCACATGATATTCAGATATGCGATATTAAGACAGTTGCTAATGCAGGCTAGAGGTATGGAAGTAGGCGGTAGTGGGACATTCACAAAAAATGAAGACCCGTTATATATTTTTACAATAGAAGACAAAGTTAATAACGTTACGACAATACAATACTATATAATTGGAGAAAAGAAACATATATTGATTCATGTGACTGATTTTCATAATAAAAATATAACAAATGTAAAAGAAGTGGCGCAATTTATTACAGACAGCTTTATATGGAATTAAGGAGATAATAATGGATAAAAAATCATTCTGTTTTTTGGGTATGTCGCTATTAGTAATGATCTTTGTTGGAAATCTGTATTCGCAAAATGCCATTTCATTAATTGGTACTGAATGGATTTTTGTTGATGATGATGAGGATTATAATTCAAGAGAATATCCATATATCATTAAATTTTCAAACCACGGGGTATTAAATGTTTTTCTTGATAAAGATATAACGCCCGATGATGATACTTGGACGCAAGATGATAATACGGTAATATTTTATTATAATGACGAGTATGTAAAACATACGGGAAAAATAATTAATAATAATTTTATAGAGGGTATTGCGGTTAATATACAAGGATTATCTTGGAAATTTAGATTAATAAGAAAAGGGGGTTGGTGAAATAATTTATTATTTTAACATTGACTTTATTTGCTCCATAAACTTTTCCGTCGCCCCCTCGTCAAACGTTTCTTTTTCAGGAACATGTATCTTAATCAAATCCTTTGGGATTTCATCAATGAATGGGGAAGGGGAGCAGTCTCTGGAGTTTTGGAGAGTGCGGCGTTTTTGGCAGCTTGTTATGTACAATTTTTCACGCGCCCTTGTAATTGCGACGTAAAAAAGGCGGCGTTCTTCCTCTATGCTCCCCGCTTCTTCGTCGTTGTCGTCACTGATGCTTTTTTCATGTGGGATAAGCCCCTCTTCGGCTCCGGCGATAAAAACAACCGGAAACTCAAGTCCTTTTGCGGCGTGAATCGTCATCAGGTTGACCTTGCCCTCATTGTCATCCTCGCCGTCGTCCCTTGTGATTAGGCTGATCCTGTTAAGCCACGCGTAAAGTCCCGGATCAAGGTTATCGAGGTCCGTTTCCCAGTTATTTATCATTCTGATAAAATATTCAATATTACTATATTTCCACCTTGCTTTCTTTTCGTCCTTAGCGTGTTCAAGGACAAGGTAACTCCAGTAATCAATATTATCAACTAACGTGCGCGCGCACTGTGAGAGTGACCAGGGCTTGCCGTCTTTTGTTTCGCGTTCAAGAAAAAGGGCGCGAAAATCTTCTATCATTATGGAAAATTCTTCAAGTTCAGTCGCATCTTTTTTGTCCTGAAAAAGACCCTGTTGTCCATGAGAGCGCGCGTAATTTAACCGCGCAAGAGAGTCCCAAAGGCTGATATGGTTCTTCTTTGCGATTTCATTTAACGTGGCGATAGATGTCTTTCCAATCCCCCTTCGCGGAGTATTGATAATGCGCAAAAGACTCACATCGTCGTCGGGATTGGCTATTACGCGCAAATAGGAAATAATATCCTTTATTTCTTTCCGTTGGAAAAAACTTGTTCCCCCCGATACGCGGTAGGGTACATTCTCCGCCAAAAACGCCTCTTCAATGTTACGCATAAGCGCGTTTGTCCTTGTAAGCACCCCAAAATCGTGGTATTTGTAATCTTCCCTAACCATTAAAGGTTTTATCTGTGTGGCGATAAAATCTGCTTCGTGGGTTTCGTTCTCTGGGAAAAACAGTTCTATGGGCTTGCCCCCGGTGTTTGGCGACCAAAGATTTTTATCCTTCCTGCCTGTGTTATGTGAAATTACACCGTTAGCCGCGTCTAAAATCGTCGTGGTGGAACGGTAATTTTGCTCAAGTTTAATTTCTATCCGGTCGGGAAAATCATTTTCAAACATCAGTAAATTTTCATAATTCGCGCCTCTCCATGAATAAATTGACTGATCATCGTCGCCTACTACGCAAATATTCGCGTTCTTGTCCTTTGCCAGAAATCTTAATAATTTATACTGAATAAGGCTTGTATCCTGAAACTCGTCAACTAAAATATATCGGTATTTTTTACGGTACTTGTCCAAAATATCAGCGTGTTTTTCAAAGAGTTCAAGCGGAATTGTCAAAAGGTCGTCAAAATCAACCGAATTGTAGATTTTTAACGCCTGTTGGTATTCGTCGTATACCGGCCGCATTGTAACATCGTCCGCCCATTTTGCAAGACCGGTTTTTATTTTTGAAAAATACTGACTTAGGGCGTAAAGGTCTATTTTAGGAGAATACATTTTACATTCGCGTAACGATTCCTTAATAAG
>Ga0268262_10005830_pt1 | contig 12057 bp, 10 predicted proteins | sample TergutNc150P3_FD_190354 | JGI IMG/M metagenome (GOLD analysis project Ga0268262, IMG submission 190354) | Nasutitermes corniger P3 segment gut microbial community from laboratory colony in Florida, USA - Nc150 P3 (SPAdes) (version 2) | ecosystem: Host-associated > Arthropoda: Insects >... | reverse complement strand
CACGAAAAAGGTATTTTTCGCCGCTGGGGCCTGTTTTCAACGGGAAAACCGGTATCGTTCATATACACTCCTTTGGTCATTATCGGCAAAAAAAGGGAAATTGTAAGGGGGGGATTGGGGGGTGAGAGAGGGGCAAGTTGGGTATTCTGGCGGCTTTTTTTCTTATTTTGGGAAAGTTTACTTCCTGATTTAGCGATATTATAGGATTGACCATTTATGATAAAAAATGACCTTGAACTCCCGATATATACAATAGGCTAAATAGTGCTATAATATAGTCATAGTGAGGCAAATTGACTCAACCCATTCCGGTTAACAACGATATTCTCAAGTGGGCACGTGAAACTAGCGGTTTATCTATCGCCGAAGTAGCACGCAAGCTCAAAAAAACCATCAATGACATTGAGAATTGGGAACAGGGTATTTCATCTCCTACCTACCCTCAACTTGAGAGACTCGCCTACGAGATTTATATGCGTCCTGTCGCTATCTTCTTTTTTCCTGCTATTCCGCAGGAGAGTTCTCCTCGGGTCGAGTTTAGAACCTTACCAGAGGAAGTGGTTGATACTATGCCACCAGAAATAATCAAGGTTTATAAAAGGGCTAAAGTATATCAATTAAACTTGAAAGAACTTGAAAATCAAAAAAAAGTGAAATCACCTCGCTTATTAGATAATTTTAACCTTACCAAAGATTCAGATGTTTTTGACATTACCCAACTAATCCGAAGCTTCCTTAATATTGATTTAAAAACCCAAATATCATGGAAAAATAAAGATGAAGCAATTGATGAATGGCGTAACATATTAATCTCTTTTGGTATATATATTTTCAAAGATGCTTTCCGCAATAATCAATTTTCAGGTTTTAGCCTGTATGATGAAAACCATTCTGTTATTATTATCAACAATAGTATGCCCAAAGCTAGGCAGATTTTTACTATTTTTCATGAAATAGCTCATCTGCTCTATAAAGCTGGTGGAGTTGATGTGCTAGAGGAATCTTTTTATAATCGCTTACAATCCGATTATTATTCTATTGAGCAGATGTGTAATAAATTTGCCGGTGAATTTCTTTTTCCTATTGCTGAATTTAAAAACAATCGTCCTGTTTTTAATGAAGAAAATCTTACCAAAATGGCTGATATTTACAAGGTAAGCCGCGAAGTTATTTTACGGAAATATTTAGATTCTAACTTAATTTCATCAGAAATATATAAAGAGTATACCAAAAAATGGTTAAAAGAATATATTGACTTAAGAAAAGCGAAAAAAGAAAGTAAATCCGGCGGTGATCATTATAATAACAAGAAGGCATATTTAGGTGAATATTATATAAAGCTTGCATTTTCTAATTATTATCAAGGTAAAATTGATATTGAAATCCTTGCTAATTATCTGAATGTAAAAGTTGGAAATATACCAACTTTTGAAGGATATTTATTGAGGTAATAATGAAATATATATTCGATAATAATACACTTACTGCTATATTTAGGCATTATTACCATGATTCTTTTCCTTCTTTTTGGGGGCTTTTTAATATGATGATAAAAGATGGAAATATATTATCCGTTCGTGAAGTCAATAATGAAATAAAAAATTACTCACGAAAAGATGAACTCGAAACTTGGGCAAAAACCAATACATATTTCTTTGCTGACCCAACAACAGAAGAACTTGAATTTATTACTCGAATTTATAGTGTCCCGCATTTTAATAATGGCATTAGCCAACAAAAATTATTAAAAGGCGGTCCTTTTGCTGACCCTTTTATAATTGCTAAGGCTTATGTTGAAAAAGGAGCAGTTGTTTCATTAGAAAAATTAAAACCAAATGCCACAAAAATTCCTAACATCTGTGAACATTTTGAAATACCTTGTATAGACTTACAAGGATTTCTTAAGCATAAGAAATGGAGTTTTTAAGAGAGAAAATTATATCCTCATTTCAATTTTATATTCATTTTTTAATAAATATTCTTTTAATATAATTATATCTAATTCATCAGACTTCTCAATTTTATACAATTCATTTGTATATGTGCGTGGCATTTTTGATGTTGCTGCTAATACTGCTCTTTTAAATAGAGTATTATCTGTATCATAATAAAGGTCTTTTAAAAAGAAGAGATCAAAATCGCTCGAATGTTTTGAATAAGCTAACAATGCTGTTGCTCGTGTTAAGTTGTTCTCATTTTTATTCATAAATATTTGTTTTAATAATTCTCTATTTATGTGATCATCATAGTCTGTCATAATAAACAAGTTTAATAACCAGCATTTAACCCATTGGTAATACTCTTGTTCAGTATTATTAATATAGTTAGTTATTTCTTTTAGGATTAATTTAGAATAATCTTTATCATTCATAAATATTGAAAGATACTTAACAATAACAACAGTTTGACTGCTATTCTTAAAAATTATTTTTAAGCAAAAGGCAATTGCCCTAGGATTTTTGTATAGTGTATATTTATTTATACAAAAACGGAATATTTTCATATTGGATTGTTTGTCATTTTCAAAATCATTAATGAATTCATCGAATTTTTTATCTATTTCAATTTGCATTAAATCAATATCACCTAAATATTTTCCGAGATAATCAACAGAATTAAAAAATGTTCTATCCTCATTGATGAAATCATTAATTTCATAATACTCTAAATAATTACTTTTTGATGAATTAAGATTTAAGCCAAGGTCTCGTAATTTTTCACATAAAATCAAATTATTTATTAATATATTATTCTTAGAATGTGTAATAATATGAAATTCATCAACATATCTTGAATATTTCCCATGTAAATGTGAAAGTGCCGAATCAACAGGTGTTAAATATATTTTCGATAGTATAGAAGATGCATCGTGAGGTTGAATAAGTCCCTGAGCATCAGCAAATTGCCATTTGTCTAACATTATTTTAAGTAGCGATTTGTATTCCCTTTCATTTTTTCCAATATAAAATTCTAGTATTGACAATAAACGGTTAATTTTTATGTTTTCAAAATAGCCTGAAATGTCTGAAAAAAATAATAATTATACCCTCGATTGTATTGTTCTCTTATATTACTAATCATCCTTAACCAATTTTTTACTGGTTTATTAAATACTTCATCATCATCAATATCATTGATTATATTACTGTAAACTTGATTTGAAAATTTATCCTTTTTATACTTTATTATTATATCGATTATTGCTTGATAAATTATAGAATCTGAAGGTAGTAAATATGAAACTGGTCGAAAGGTAAAATTATCCTTTGGCATTGAAAGTGTTATTTGGGATTTTGGATAATATCTCTCATATAACAACATTTTTAATTTATTTTTATCTACAGTTGATAAGTATAACCATTCATCAAATCCAATAGGATCAAAAATCAGATCATTTCTATGACATTTTACAACTCTTCTAATGGCTGACGATAAATGAAGTTTATTTATTTGATTTTCATTATCCCAGAATAAAGATTTTTCTAGTGTATGTTTTTTGCTTTTATTAAAAAATTTTATAAACAATTTTTGCCTCTTTTCACCTTTACTTGCCCATTCATCAGAAGTGGGAGCAGGAAGTCTCGGAGTTGGGCTAGATAAACATTTTCCTGCAAGTTATCAGTAATTTTTGATAAAATTGGTGAAACAATTTTATTGAATTTTTGAAGAATTTGATTTGGGGGAATAATTATTTCAAAATCTTTTAAATATTTGAAGTGTCTCTCATATTTTCCAAAATTAGGTAAACATGGAATTATTTTATATAAACAAAAATAAGCATAAATGGTTGTTTCTTCATTTTCAAAATATAGTAATTGTGTTCCATCAGCACCTCTAAAAAAAGGGAAATTTAAAAACCTGAGTGTACAAGAATGATCGCCAAAAATAATCGCTGGTAAATCATTAATCGGGTTTTCTTCGTTTGTATAACCTTTTATTAAATCACCAACATCTTGTGTAATGACAGGATATTTCCCTGTTTTATAAATATTTTTTACGTCAATAGATAATGAATTATCTGCATATTTTTTTAATAGATCACCTGTTTTTTTCTTCTCCCATTTCTTATTCGCATTTTGTACAAACCAATACTCATAAATCGTTTTTGCCAGATTTTCCAATTCTCTGTTTATTTTGTTGTTCAGTACTATTTTGTCATCAATGGTAGAGAGGACACGGGCAATGGCTGATTGAGTAGGGAGTGGAGGAATTAGTAAAACTAGCTCATTTAAAATACCGACCGTAATTTGTGGCTGACTCGAACCTGTCGTTTTTTGCTTTATTTGTTCTGCTACAATATCAGATTTTAAAAGATAATATAAATACTTGGTATTAAAATCTGTTGAATTTCTAATAATTAACATACCAGAATTAATTCTTATATTCTTATAATTTAAATTTATACCCTCATTATAATGCGCTAAGTTACCAACCGTACCCCTTGTCGTAATAACTATATCATCTTTTTTCAGTTTTCCATTTCTCATCAAACCAGATTTTTCTTTTGATATATACAGCGGGTTTTCAAGGTTAAAACCACTTTTTGTAACATTTGAAGCATCAAGAAATACACAGTATCCTTTTGTAAAAAAATCAGATTTTGAGGGGTAGTTTTTACCTCTATCCCCATCAATAATTTCAATTTTCGTATTTTCTAATTTCACCTTATTCATTTTCATTTCCTGTTAACTTCGTCATCGCAAAAATTTCTTTTTGCCGTTCTATTTCGGCTTTTAATTCTTCTTCGGTTGGCAAATAAGGCATATACTTACTCGCAAAGAGCTGCTTGTTTTCTTTCAAAACCGAATACATTGCAATAGTATTGTCTGTTTCAGTGCAAAGCAGGATTCCAATCGTTGGATTATCTGTGTCAGTTTTCATTAAATCGTCATACATACGCACATACATATCCAGTTGCCCAATGTCTTGGTGCGTTATTTTATGGGTCTTTAACTCAATAAGCACAAAGCATTTCAGGACAAAGTTATAAAAAACCAAATCGATGTAAAATTCGCCAGTTTCAGTCCTTATCAATTTTTGTCTATCTACAAACGCAAAACCTTTGCCCATTTCAAGTAAAAATTTTTGCATTTGGTTTATAATCGCCTGTTCCAGTGCGTTCTCTGTATATCCGCTGTTGTCTGGTAATCCCAAAAATTCCAATACGGCAGGATTTTTGATAAACTCAAGTTTATCCCGTTGAAAATCTTTTGTTTTCTCCTTCATTTCCTGTACAACAGGTTCTTTAATTTGTGAAGATAAAAGCCGGTTATAATACAGCGTTGAGATATTTCTGTCTAATGTCCTTACCGACCAATGATTTTCTGCGGTTTCTTTAAGGTAATAAGCTCTTGCATTAGCATCAGAAACTCGCATAATTCTTTGTATTTGAGTCCAATTTAAACTTTGTAAATAGTTAGTCGTTTGCTGAGATTCTGCGATTGGTGATCGCAGAATCTCAAATTCAGGAAACATCTGATAAAATTGCCTGTACTGCCAAATGCTTCTTTCCGAAAATCCTTTTCCAAACTCTTTGGTAAGCTCAAAAGATAGCGTTTTGATAATTTCTTCGCCATAAGCCGCCCGTTCATTTCCGTGTTGTTCTTCCTCAACTATTCGTTTACCTATTAGCCAATATGCCTCTACCATAGCGGAATTTACCACTGTATAAGCCTTTTGCCTTGCGGTGAATATAATATCTTTTATTTGTGCAATAAAGCTGTTATCTTTCTGTATATCTTTCGTTTTTTTCATTTTCATTGAGTTTTCCTTTTTGAAGAATGTGCCTTGCTATTGCCATTCATTTGTAGATTACCCAAATTCTTTATAATCTCGGTTTCCAGTTTCTTCCCTTGTTTAAAATATTTATTCAAATTACTGCTATAATCGGCAATCTTTTGCTTAAATCCTTTGGGCGTCATTTTAGAATATTCAATCTTTATATCGAAATATTGTCCTGCGGCAAACGAATAGTTTTTGGCAATAATTTCATCATAGGAAAGAACAACCGCAAAATCTTTCATTTTGGCTTTGCTTAATGAGAGATTAAAAGCGGAAATGATTTTTTGTTCGTCATCAGAAGAAAGCAGAGTTTTTTGGTTTTTGCCGTCCTTTACCTTTTGCCCAAGTTTTGAAGCGTCAACAAGTATAACTTTGTCTTTATTTTGTTTATCGATAAAAAGCACCGAAACATTTGTACCTGTTGTAGCAAAAATATTTGAAGGCATTGAAACTACGCCCTTTAGCCATTTTTCATCGACAAGTCTCTTGCGAATTTTCATCTCTATTCCGCTTTGCGCGGTGATAAACCCGGTCGGCACTACAACGGCGGCTTTGCCATTGGTTTTTAATGAAGAAATAATATGCTGTAAAAACAAAAGATAAATAGCCATTTTATCTTTGTCTTTTTGGGGCGTATTTGGGACTCCGGCAAAGAAACGTTTGTTTAGCTTCTTTATTTCCTCGCTTTCATCTTCATTTGCGGACTGTTTGCTTGCATCAATACTATCTCTCCATTCTGAAAAATCAAGTTTAAACGGAGGATTGCTCACGATGTAATTAAAACTCATCCCTTTTTTCATGTGGTAAGGTTCGGTCAAAGTATTACCCTGAACAACATTTTGTAGAGAATGTACAAGATTATTCAATATCAGATTCATGCGAAGAAGGGTACTGGATTTCTGGCTGATGTCCTGCGAATAAATAGTACAGCGGTCTTCGCCTATCTCATGGGCAAGACTCATCAAAAGAGAACCTGTTCCCGCTGATGGATCATAACAAAGAGCGTTGGATACTTTTCCTTGTACTAATATAGCGGAAATAATTCTGGCGACAGCCTGAGGAGTATAATATTCTGCGTATTTACCTCCGCCGTCCTTGTTGTAATCCATTATAAGATACTCAAAAATCGTTGCGAAAAAATCATACTTCTCGTGAAATATCTCTCCAAAGTTACATTCAAAGAGTTTATTTATTATTGATTTACAGAAGCCGTCACGCTTGTTTTCTTCGGTAACATAATTACTAATACCTGAAAACAATCGTATTTTTTCACCGCCCGATGTCCCCACAGAAAAAATATCCGCATTGAAAGCGGCAATGTCCCTAACGGTGTCATCAAAATATTTTGCAAATTGTTCTTTATTTTGGTTATTAAATAGATTGGATAAATAATGTTCTTTTTTAAGACTGGCAACGCCAGCGGGAAGTTGAAGCAATAGGAGCTTATAATCTTTTTCGGGCATTTTTTTCAGCAGTTCTTCAAGATTTTCAACTTTGGAAAATTTAGGTTCCAATTTGCTAATCTCATAGAAAAATTTATCGTTCATGAACTTGTAGAGGAATACTTCTGTGATTATTTTGTATTCATTGCCGTCGTTTCCCAAGCCGTGATTAGCGCAAATTGATTTTAAGTCGTCTACAAGCTGTTTTGTTTTCTCGATAACTATCGCATTCATCAGGCTGCCCCGCTCCTATATTCATTCATGTATTCCGCCACAATTAGACTATCAATCTGTTTGGCGGCATCTTCGTCTAAATTAAGTTTTTCATTTTTAAACCGGGTAATGATCGACGGCTGGATATCTCTTGCAAAAAATGCCTCATTATCAAGCAATTTACGGTTTAAAAGCAGTTTAGAATCGGTAGTATCTTTTATACCCAAAAGAGCCTGATTGATTGCCAATTCCCGGTTATTCCATTCGGGGATTTTCTTTTCAATTAGTCGTTTGTGAATCCTTGCAAATTTTACGTCATTTTTATATTTGGCTTTTAAAAGATTATCTCTGCGGTTTTGTTCGGTTATTTGATCATAAATACTTTTTAGAAGAATAATATTTTCACTTATGTCTTCTGTTGACATTTCAAATAATTTTTTCTTCTTGAAAATACGCTCCAATTCCTTATACAGCGAAATATAAACGGCATCATGATGATCAAAATTATTTTGCATGGCTTCCCGTGTCTTTTGAACCTGTTTTTTGAATTCATCAATAACGCCAAGCTGCAATTCTTTCTCGCTAACCTTAACAAATTTGAAAATTATATCCTCTAAAGCTAAATTGATAAGATTGGTATTATCGGCATCATTTTCCAGCGCTTCTTTTTGGTTAATAAGGGCAATTCGGTTTGTAACTTCGTAAAGCAAATCTTTTAATTTCACAAAATTAAGTTTATCCGCAAGATCATCGTGGTCGTAAAGCCTGATGAGGTTTCCGAGAACTTTGGCATTTTCCAGAGTGCGTTGTACTTCAAGAAGCTCCGTTTTATCATTAACAGCGTTGATCTGCTCGCTGAAGGTTTCGGCATTTTGAATATTATAAAGAAATAATTTTTCTCTTATTTCGGCAATTTCTTTTTCGATTTCTTCTGCGGATTTGAACAGGCTTGAGTATTGCTCCCATTCATCGCCAATTTCTTCTTTAAGTTCCTTAAAATAAGCGGCGTTTGTTTTATCAAACTCGTTGCGTATATCGGCAAAGTCCACAACAAAACCATAACGGAATTGTTTGTACGGTCTGTTCACTCTGGTAAGCGTCTGCAAAAGGTTATGATCTTTTACAATGCGGTTTAAGTACAGTTTTTTTAATCTCTTTGCGTCAAATCCGGTAAGGAGCATATTGTAAACAACAAGAATATCAATTTTACCAAATTTAAAACTATCGCTATTATCTTTACGGGTATCTTTGTCATCTACATCATGAAGGATCAATGCCGCCAATATTTCAGGGTATTTTTTATTTACTACCTCGATCAATTTTTTGGCTTGTTCGCTGGTGTCGCATACCACCATAGCGCCAATACCATCGTCCCCAAGACGGATTTTGCTTTTCTTAAAATCGTTTATGATATAATCAGCAAGAGGATTAACGTAGTTATCGTGCGCATAAACAATGCGTTTATTAGCGCTTCCATGTAACAGTTCTATTTCGTCAAGAATCTCTTTTAACTGTGTTCTGTAGGTTGTTTCAATGCCTTCCCGAATAAGCTTGAGCGTATACCCGTCCTTAATCGAAAGGTCATAATAATATTTATGTATGTAATCGCCAAATATATCTTTACTGTTATATTCTATGGATTTTCCGCCATCGACAGATTTTAATTTTTTGTTAAGCAAGGGCGTACCTGTCAGTCCGATAAAGATAGCGTTTTTATCGCTGGAAAAAAGATTTGCAAGAAAACTGCCATGAGGATTATAACTTCGATGGACTTCATCGAGAAAATAAATACGCTGTGTGTTTATATCATAGTCTTTTTGTGCGGCAACTTTTGAATCCTCTGAAAATTTTTGAATATTTACGACTGTTATTTCATTCTTGCCATCGGTGTTTTTAATAGCGCCAACGGCTTTAATGTTTTTCTTAAATCCATCTTTGTTGTTGACCGTTATAACATGAAGACCGCGTCTTGAGAATTCATCTCTTGCCTGAGTCATTAAATCAACCCTGTCAACAATGAAGTAGAATTTAGGAACCGTTTTCTTTTTCTGAAAATAGTTAATTAAGTATGCCACATTAAAAAAAGCAAGAGCTGTTTTACCGCTGCCCTGAGTATGCCAGATAATGCCTTTTCTTATGCCTGAATCTATTGCTTTCTCAATTGCCTTTGTCGCAAAAATTTGCGGGTAACGCATAATATGTTTTGATAAGCCTTCGACGGCGTCAACATAAACAAGTCCATATTTTAAAATGAATTTAAGTCTTTCAGGATTTAACAACGAGCTGATAATTTTGTTTGTCGGTTTCTTGGAATCTTTGTTTGACAGATATTCTGCTGAATTCTTAATAGCAACAAGATTATTATCCAATAGTATTGTATCTTCAATTTCATCGTCCACAGGATTAATTTTATTAAATATTTTCTCATCTTCTTCACGAAAACAGTTAAAATCGGCTTCCGTTGCAGAAATAGTAGCGTAAAACGCCCCTTGAATAGGAACTATGGATTCATCGTCGTATTCCATATTATTGGAAAAGATCATGAATTGAGTTGCATTGAGAAAACGTTTAAATTTTTTGTTTTGAAACCTTGCGTTGATTCTATTGCGTTCTGCTAAAATACCTTCTCTATTATTGGGCTTTTTAACTTCAATGAAAACCAAAGGAATTCCGTTAATAAGGATGGTAATATCAGGACGAAATTCGTCATCGCCATTTCTGTATGGTAATTCTGTACAGACATGAAAACTGTTATTTTCAAAATTTGTAAAATCAATAAGTTTTATTCCTGAATCTGATATAAGCCGGTTGTAAAACGCCCGTCCCAAATCGTCATAATCCAGCAAGTCTTTAAGTTCATTTATAATCTTGTGATAATCTATGCTTTTGTGGCTGCGGGATTTTCCAGACATAACAGGTTGCTCGGCAGCCATACTATAGTAATTATTATTGGGCTTATAAGAAACAGTATTATTTCCGGTTTTAACTGTTGGTTTTAGGGTCTTTTGTGGTTGATTTATTTTATTGATACTCTTTGCAAATATTTCAGTAAATATATTCGTGTCTCCGTCCCAAATAGCATCCTTTAATGACACATATTCATAACCAAGCTGTGTCAAATGAAGAATAGCGGGAATTTTTACCCTTGTATTTTCATTGAATGCCATTGTTTCTCCATACGCAAGGCGTTTTCATCTATCAACAATGAGATGTATTATACAAGTTTATTATGCCTCAATATAAGTATACGTTCAAGACAGCATAACCCAATAAGCCATCTTACCTCCTCACCCCTCAACAATCCCCTCCACCCTCGCCCTAAACTCAACCGGAATCGCAATCACTTTCAACCGCGATTTCTCTCCTGAGATAAGCCGCAAATCCCTTTTAGGGCAGCCAAGCGCCTTGGACAAAAAATTGAGCATTTCGGCGTTTGCCTTGCCGTCTTCGGGAGCGGCGGCAATTCGTATCCGCAAGCGGCCGTCTTTAATTCCCGCTAATTCAGTTTTTGAAGCGCCGGGGATTGCTTTTATCTCCAGCCGAATCGTGTCGCCGTCTACGCGAAAAAAATTATTCATTAGGCGCGAATTCACGCAGGGTACAGGCAATGGTGGCGCGGGCGTTAGTGGCAAAAGCATCCCAGGGCTGGTAGGAGTAAAGATTTTCACTTCCGTATTTTTGAACATATTTTTCAAACATTGTTTCCTTATCAAGTTTTTTCTCATTCATGTCCAAAATAAAGTCACGGCAATCGGTAACGGTTTTCAGGGCTTTGTCAAAATAACCATCCGCGTCCTTTTCAGCGGCAATTCCCCTGTGCGGAAAAGATAAAAATTTATAAGGAATTTTTCTGCATTTTTCTATAGAGTTGACCGCGTCATTAAAACCTGTAAGGTAAGTGGGATACACAGTACCGTCAGGCATCATAAATCCGGATGTTTCACTTACTATTAACAGTTCAAGTTCAGGAATAAAAAAACTGAGCGTGTCCCTTGTGTGCCCGGGCGTTTCCAGCGTTTTAACCGAGAGCCCGCCAAGCGGGATAATATCCCCGTCTTTAATAATAACGTCCGCATGAAACGCATCGTCGCTGTAGGTGGTATCAATTTTTACGTTACATTCATTGGCCGCCACGATTGAAAGCTCCCGAATAACCCTGCGCGGAGTGTCTTTTAAAAGGATCGCCGCCCCCGTCTGCGATGTTACCAGACGCAGTGATGGCCATTCTTTTCTTAAGAAAGGCAGCGCGCCGATATGGTCATAATGGGTATGGGTAATAAAGAGATAGTCCAATGGCAAGCCCGGCTTGCCAAGCCTGCCTTTCAGGGCGTTTCTAACATTTTGTATAGTGCCGTCCGCGCAATGAGCCATACCACAGTCAAACAGGGCGGTATAATCATCCCCGATAAGAAGATTGCCTTCGCTTGTCTTGTGCGCGATACAGTTAATGTACTTTTCCATTTTAAGTATTATATTGTCATAAAAACATAAGCAAGTCAAGTATATATAGATGATATTGAATCATTTCAACTAACAGTGTTATGCCGGTTTATGACCCGAAATTCATTTTCAAAGCTATAAAATTGGTACTATACATGGCATACATTATTTTATATACTAT
>Ga0268262_10005829_pt1 | contig 12058 bp, 10 predicted proteins | sample TergutNc150P3_FD_190354 | JGI IMG/M metagenome (GOLD analysis project Ga0268262, IMG submission 190354) | Nasutitermes corniger P3 segment gut microbial community from laboratory colony in Florida, USA - Nc150 P3 (SPAdes) (version 2) | ecosystem: Host-associated > Arthropoda: Insects >... | reverse complement strand
CTAAAAATGATCGGGTTCGGGCGTTGCTTGCTTCCGGCAGTTCTACCCCCTCTTCCGGGACTCCTACCATGACCATTGTAAACAATACCGGTTCTGCCATTAATAAAATTGGAATTTATCCTACTGGAGATCAAAATAATCTTTTAACACTTGTTGAAAATATTGATAACAAAGCTTCTAAAAAAATAATCTTGCCTTCAACTGATTCAACAAAGAAATATAATATGATGGTACTGACTTCCGATGGCAATTACTATATTATAAGAAATTTGTCAATTAAGCCTGATTTAACTGTTACCTTCAATCAATCAGATAAAACTTCATCTTCTTCAAGCACTACAGTCGCACCCTCTGCTTCCTATAAAATAGGCGATACAGGTCCGGCAGGTGGAATTATTTTCTTTGATAAAGGCAACACAAGGGATGGATGGCGTTATTTGGAAGCCGCTCCGGCGAATACTGAAAAATCGGCATTACTTCCTTTTTACAATTACAATGAAATTGTTGGCAGTCGTAAAGTAGGTGATGGAAAAGAAAATACTAATAAATTTATGAAATTATTTGAACAAAAGGGTGGTGGAATTAATACTGCCCCATGGATCTGTAACGATTTGAATATAAACGGTTTTAATGATTGGTATTTGCCTTCTCTTGATGAACTTTTATATATGTATAACAATTTACATTCAAAGGGACTAGGTAACTTTAAGAATGAAAAATATTGGTCTTCATATGTTAGTGGTTGGTGGAAAAATTTTGTTGTAGATTTTTCTGATGGCTCGGAAAAGGATCTTACATCTTTATTTGACATAAAATACCGAGTACGTGCTATTAGACAGTTTTAATTTTTATTTATATAATTATCTTTAGGAGGAAATTTTATGAAAAAAACAAATCTTATTCTCTTATCTCTCTTGCTCGCACCCGTCTTTTTATTTAATTCTTGTGTGAGTGCAAGTCCTACTTATGGTTCTGCAAAAACTCTTGAAGAAGCACATCCAGACAGAATTGAAAAAACTGTTATTGGTATGGATATTAACGAATTTAAAAAAGTTTGGCCTGAAGCCCACCGTTCAGGTATTAACGAAAATGGTGAAATTTATGAATTTGTTTATGCTCATTCACCATTGGGTGGATATATGTATACTTATGATTATAAAATATTTGCTTATTTCTATTTTACAGATAATAAATTAATAAAATATGAAAGCCATCAAAAATCAGGTTTACAATAATATACTTTCTTTAAATCTTTACAGCCGTCCTTTGGGACGTCTTTTTTTATATCCATATTATAGAAAATTATAAATATTTTAGGAGGATTTTATGAAAAGATTTTTTTTAATGCTACTTGTTTTTATGTTTTTCCCATGCTTTAACGCTCATGGTCAAGTTGCGTTTGTTATGGACGTTGCATTGAATTCACTTATGCAATCTTCACACGTAGAACAAGCAATTCATTACGCGCAAATGGTTAACGACAATATCCAGCAAATAGAACAATTCAGGCAAATGATTGTAAATACAGGCAATCAAATTGACATGGCCATGCAAAACCTTAAAAGCGTAACGGACATCAAAAGCTGGGACGACTTCATGGACTGGTACAACAGGCAGCTCTACCTCGAAAGGCAGGCCATGGAAACTTGGGACAACATGAGCGTTAAAATCGGCAAAAAAGATTACAAGCTCAATGACGTTTACGGCATGGCGGAAGGATTCAAGGACACCCATATCGACTATTGGAACAAGGAATTCACCGAGGAACAGCGCAGGGAAATGTGGCTCGGCCTCGGCCTCACCCCTGCCAATTACGCCTACGTCCAGCCCTTCCGCGCCAAAGCGAATGAGATCACCAAACGCAACCTCACCAGGGTGCAAATAGAAAACGGCACTTATATGCAAAACATGCAAAAAAACAGGGAACGCCAGGAGAAATTGGCCAAAGACCATTTAAACAGCCCTGAAAATCAAATGGGTTCCAAAGAACTACTTATGATGACCCTCGAATCGCTTATGGAAACCAACAAAGTCGCCAACGACATAGCCATGAACATGGCCATGGACATGGAGCAAAGGGCCGTTAATGAGGCCCTCCTCAAATCCATCATAGACAAACCCCCGTTGGCCAACTGGCGAACTGACGGATTTGAACCGTTTTAACCCCTTTAAGGATTTTATATGTCAGAAAACTGGACCAATCTCGGCAACGCTTTAAACGACTCTTTCTTCTTTGTCCTGGACAAACTCGTCTCCCTCGAATCCTATTTCATCGACGTCTCTTACGCCGTCGCCAGGGTCGTGTTGCTCATAGCCCTCCTGTCCGCCGGGTTGAATTACGCCCTGACGGGCGCCGGCTTGAAAGATAATTTGATTAAAATTATGAAGGCCACCGTCTTTTTCCTCATCATCGCCTTCGCCTATCCCCGCGTCATAAGCTGGATCACGAAGGTTACCTTCGACGTCGCCTACGGGAGCGTCGGCCCGTCGGTTGAAGCCTACTTCCACGGCAAAGTCATGAAAATGGAAAAAATCGTCTCAGACATTTCCGCCAGCGGCACAACTTACCATCCCCTCATCGCGGACTATTATACGGAAACTAAAAACCTTCAGGCGATATTCTCCAAAATGAAAACAAGTAAAGAAATTGATATCGGAGAAAAAGGCAAAATAAAAGGAAAAGTCACATACACTTCCGTCGTCCCTGCCGCCGCCATCGAGGTCATGCTTTTGGTTTCCTCCGACGCGTTCAACTCCGCCGACAACGCACCTAAAAACAATATGGGACTTCCGGATTTCGCCGTCCTCTTTAAGGGTTTAATCTGCGGCTTCTTCATTATCTTTACCGGCGTTTTCGCCCTGCTTGAATATTTAATGTGCATGATCGAATTTATGCTCGTCTCCTCAGTCGGCGTCATTTTGCTCCCCACGTCAATATGGGAAGGCAGTAAATTTATCGCCGAAGGATTCATTAAAGCCGTCGTCGGATTCTTTTTGAAACTTATTCTCTGCACCCTCTCCATTTACCTTCTCCTCTGGGGATTCATCAGCATCCTCCACTCGCTCATGGCGCAGGGGTTCAGGGGTTCCCCCGACCAGCTCGCCTTCATAATTTTTACCTGCCTCCTCTTCTTCTACATCTGCAAAAGCGCGCCGGGCGTCGCTCAGACCCTCGTCACGGGTTCCCCTTCCCTCAGCGCGTCAGGCGCCATATCGGCCGCCGGAGGCGCGGTCGCCGCCGCCGCGGGCGTCGCCGGAGCGGTCGGCAAAACCGGGGCCGCCGCCAAATCCTTCGTCGGCGGTGGCATAAACACGGTAAACAATGTCGCTGGCGCCCTTACGGAAGCTAAAGCCGCAAAAGATCAGGCTGCCGCCAACGGTAAGGGAAAAGCGGCACAAAATGGCATAGCCGCACTCAGCATGCTCAGATCAGGCGGACTCGGACTTGCCCGAAGCATTTCCGGCAATAAGAATATCGGCAAAGATTCAGCCGAAAGAAAACAACAGGGGCAAGATTTTGCCGACAAGTTTAAATAATAATTTATTATAATGCCCGCAACGCATAAAAATACCGTCCATAAACCCATTGACGCCCCCAACCCCTTCCAAAAAGGCCAGGACAGGGCTTACGCGGACATATTGTTGCACGTAACGGGGGAGTCGAAACTTTGGCGCAGGCTCACCGCCGCTCACGTCTTTTTATTCGCGGTCGCGCTCATCCTGTTCTTCACCGCGATCAGACGGCAGAATACCGTCCCCGTGCTCGTCAACGTCATGCCCTCGGGGGAATCCCAGTACCTTGGCGAAGTGCGGCAAAACGGCCCCTTACAGGTCCCGGAATCGGCCATCCTTTTCGACGTACGCGCGTTCGTCACCAAAATCAGATCCGTCTCCACCGACTATTATGTGGTTTACAACAACATCGACGACTGTTTCCAAATGTCGGAAACCAAGTACACCCCCGTTATGCGCAACATGCTTCTCGCCGATTCCCCCTTCGAGCTCGTCGGAAAATTCCGGCGCACGGTTGAGATTGAAAGCGTCCTGCACGTCACGGGACGTTCCTACCAGGTCAATTGGACGGAAACCGTCTTCGAACCTTCCTCCAACCCTAAGAAAACGAAATTCCGCGCCGTCGTCACGGTCCTTCTTAAAAACCCCACCGACGCGACCATAAAAAGAAACCCGTTGGGTATCTATATCGAAAATTTTGAAATGACAGAGTTATGAAAAAAACATTAATCATCCTTATCAACCTTATTCTCTTTTCCTGCGCTTCAGTCGATTTCGACAAGGCCGCTTCGGACCAGCCGTCAGCCTCTCCATCTTCAGGTAAATCGGGAAATTCGAAAAAAAACCAGGAGCCCGGGGCCTCGCCCCCGGCGCCTGAAGTCGTCGTCGTAGAACGCCCGGTATTCGTTCCGGAAAAAGATGCCAAGGGCGCCCCCGCGCAATCCGGCTATGACGCGGTAAAAAATTCCAATAACGCCGGCATCATTAAGCCTTCCGATTATTCCCACGCCGCCGTCGTTTACGATTACAACCCCGACTGGGTTTACGAGGTTTACGCCATGCCCTTAAGGGTTTGCGACATCCGCCTCGAGCCCGGCGAACGCGCCTTGGACGTCCCCTTCGTGTCCGACAGCGAACGCTGGATCATCGGCGCGGCCGTTAGCCTGGAGAACGGCTCTTCGGTTCAGCACGTCTACGTCAAACCCGCCGATTCCGGGCAGGAAGCCTCCCTGATCATCAACACCGACAGGCGCGTCTACCACATCATCCTGCGGAGCTTTAAAGGAGCCTATATGCCCCTCGTCCGCTGGCGTTACCATCCGGGTCTGCCCCAAAATTATTCCTCCCCGTTAAAATCCGATGACGGGGCGGAACGGGAAAATCCCGCCTTCGTAATAGACCCCCGTTATCTGTCATTCGATTACCGCATGACCTTTCAGGCTTCTTCCAAACCGGTCTGGCTTCCGAAATACGTGTTCGACGACGGCTCCAAAACTTACGTCACCTTTCCCGACCTCGTCCTTCAAAGGGAGCTCCCTTCAGTTTTTGAAAACAGGAAGGACGTTATAAATTACCGCGTTACGGGAAACGTCATTATCATAGACAAACTTATTGAAAACATTACCATAAAAATCGGACGGCAGGAAATTACCGTCCTTAAAAAAAGAGGCTGATTATGGACGATAAAGTCAATTTGACCGATCCCCCCCCGCCGGATGAGGAGGAAAAATTCGAACTGTCACCGGAGGAGGCCACGGGCCTTGACGGGGGCAAACCGGCCGTCATAAACCGCAAGAGAATCCTAATCCTCATCTGCGTCTTTTTCTCCGTGTTCGTCTGCGGCGGGCTCCTCCTCAACACCTTCAAACAAAAAAATAAAAAAAACGCCTCTGAAAACAACCTTTACGCCTCCAATTCCTCTTCGTCCGATTTCCTCGATTCCCTTCAAAACCGGGCCCTTAACAACAGGAGGGACGCCGCGGTTGAAAACAAACCTCAACAGCCTCAAGCCTCGGATGCTGATTCAAAGGAAGAGCCTGAAAAGGAACCCTTGCTCCCGCAGGCTTCTTTCAACCAGCGTCCCGCCGATCCCGTCCGACAGCCGCCTCCGGCCTCACAGCAGCCACCTCCGCCTCAATCCCCTTCCCATGCCCCGGCGCAAAACGGTCCCCCGCCAACTCATTTTAAATCCCCGCTCACCCCGGTCGTCGAAGGGCGCCTTTTTTCGCAACAGGGCCAATACTCCCAGCCCGCGGCCGCAAACCGAATTTCGAATAACGCCGCCCAAAACGGCCCGCGGGATAACGCGTCTTTCTACGATCCTTCCGGCGCCTCCGATGCGGACGCGGGCTCGGGTTTTTTTATAGGTGAAAATTCCCTCTGGACCGGCACGGTCATCCCCGGCGTTCTTGAAACCGCGATCAATACAGACCTGCCGGGCAACGTCATGGCCCGCGTTACGCAAAATATTTTCGACTCCAAAACCGGCCGGAACGTCCTCATCCCCCAGGGCACCCTGCTCCTCGCCAGATACAACAGTTCCATTTCCTACGCCCAGCGCAGGGTGCAGATTGTTTGGGACACCATGATCCGGCCCGACGGTTTCCAGATCGACCTCGGCGGCTCAAACGGGGTCGATAGGGAGGGCATGAGCGGCCAGTCCGCCGTTTACCACGAGAATTGGTTCGAATATTTAAAGGCCGCCGGCATCATCACCCTCTTTTCAGTCGCCAACGCCAAAATGGCGGAAATCTCCGCCGAATACGCGTCTGACGCCACCGCCTCAAACGTAGTCGAAGCCAATTCCGCCTTCGTCAACCAGGTCGGCGGCAGCGTCGTCTCCCGCGCCATGAACATACAGCCGACCCTGACCGTCGATAACGGCACGCCCGTCAACATCATGCTCAACAAGACCCTTTACCTGCCTCCCATCACCCCGTATCCGGTCTCGCAAAAATACAAACTGGAGTAAACTTATGAAATTTAATTTTAAATCCTTTATCTTCGCCCTTTCTTTGATCATTAACGCCCTGTTCATATCATTGATGATCCTGTCCTCCCTCTCAAGTTCAGGGAATACCAGGATCTCGTGTTTCTCCACCGGCAAAAATTCCATCACCGCCGCGTGCGTCGTCAATTTCCCTAAAGACGGAAAAGCCGTCTTCGATAATTTGGAACTGTCCTTAAAACCCGGCCAAATGGCCCGTCTTCAGTATTCCGTGATTTCATCCGATCAAAAACAGGCCAACTTCCTCATTAACGCCCTCTTTGACCCGGAGGTCGTCGCAGTTTCCCATAACGGCGCCGGAATTGAAATTTTGGCGTTGTCCGAAGGCGAAACCTTAATGCAGACGGTCACTAACGACGGCGTAAAAAACATCGCGCTCGTCAAGGTTGAAAAATGAAAAATATTTTATTGTCCGTAGTTTTCCTCTCCTTCCTCCTGTCCGCCCCGCGCCTGTCCCCTATGGATTTGATTAATGTTTGGAGGCACTCCGAGATCGCGGGTAAAAATTCCGTTTTTTTTGATCTGGCCGCCGCCCCGTTTTTATTCGCCGATTTCCAACCCGAAGTGATCCCAATTGAATTGCGCCTTGAATATTTCCCCCCGCTTCCCCTTCCCTTCGCGGTCGGATTATTTTTTAAAACCCCGAATCCCAACCTCAGGAGTTTCGGCGTCCGCGCCTCTTATCATTTTGACGTTTTTGATTCTTATACGGATTTGTATGTCGTTTACTCGCACGACTTCGGTTATCTTCGCAATGATCTTTTATTGGAATACGACGACCTTCCCGTCGATCCTTCTTACTACGATTTCCGCGTCGGGGTAAGGCGTTTTTTCGGCTGGCTGGGCCTGTCACTTGAAACGGGGTTCCATTTTGAAAGCGTTATATTAATGCTTTCCATAAAAATAAATTAATAGGAGTTTCGCCATGAAAAGAAAAAATCTTAATTTGTTTCTCTTCCCAATCCTTCTGTCTTCGGTCGTTTTTGCCGCCTGCGACATGGTTAAGATCGACAATCCGATTGACAAGGACAAGGACAAGGACGGCAGGGAAATCACTCAAAACGAACGCGATGAACTTGAAAAAACGGGCCATTATTTGAAACTTGTCAACCTGCCCCTTAATATGCAGGTTACCAACGTTTATTCCGCGTCCGTGTCGAATTCTTCAGCCCCCGTGGGCAAACTCGACAAAAATAAAACCGCCATGATTTTCAGGGAAACCGGTTCCTGCACCGTTTATCTCCCCCTGGTCGGCAATGACGGCGCCGAATTTTTGGAGACCGGTTCCTTTTATTCCTCCTTCTCCGTCCATGTTGACGCCCTCACCAAATTTATCGTCGAACCTTCAGACCTTTTCGTCGTAAGTTACGCTGACGGGCGCGGGCAGGCCGACGTTAACAATCTCCCCTCTAGCGCGGCAAATGCCGCCAACCGTCCCTGCCTGACCGTTTATAACCTTCCGGCCTCCGTCTCCGTTTATAATTTTTCCGACGTGTTCGTCCACAATCGGACGGGTCCCATCGCCTCATGCCCCGACTCTTCCCAAATTGTCCTGTCGGTGTCCGACAACAAGGCGTCCGCGAAAATTCCTTTGCAATACAATTCCCTGAATCATGTTTTTTCCGAGACGGGCGTTTTTTACGTGTCGTTTGACGTTAACGTCGATGTTGAAACCCGTTATACCCTCTCCCCGGACGACAAAGTCAAAGTCACTTTCATCAACGGCAACGGATATTTGGACGTTCAAAATATTCCTGACAACCCCGCCCCCTACCTTACCGTTAAAGGTCTTCCGACGAACGCCGCGACGCATCACGTTTCAAAAGTCTACGTCTATAACGCCGCCGGCCCGGTCGCCGAATGCCGCGACTATAAACTTGTTTCCGTCATTAAAGACAAGGACTCCTCCTCTTTTTTAATACCCTTGTCCAACGTGTCCGACGCCTCTTTTTTCCAGGACTCCGGGAAATTTCTGGTCTCCTTTGAAATCAACGTCGATATTGACACTCAAATCGTTTTTTCCCGTTCCGACAACCTTATCCTCCCGTTCACCATCGGCTCCGCCGAAATTGACTTGAAAAAATACGTGAAAACATATTCCGATGATTCCTCCCTTAATCCGAATTCCGGCATTGATCTTTCCGAAACTGAAAAGGACAGGTTGGAAAAAACCGGCCATTTTCTTAAGCTTGTCAATATGCCGTCAAACGCGCAGGCCCCTAACTTTTTTTCCGTCTCCGTCGCCAATTCCTCTTCCCCCATCGCCAAACTCAATAACTCGGCCATTTCCATTTACCGGGAAAAGGACTTTTGTACCGTTTATCTGCCTTTGGTTTACATTGACAATAATGATTTTTTAGAAACTGGCTCCTTCTACGTCTCTTTCATTATCCACGTTGACGCCGTCACCAAATACATCGTCGATTTATCCGACCAGTTTCTTGTTTCTTTCATTTACGGTCGCGGGCTGGCGGACGTTAAAAAGCTTCCTTCCAAATCCGTCATAACCGAAGAACCCCGTTATTTGACCGTTTCCAACCTTCCCGCGTCGGCGTCCGTCAACAGTTTTAAAAATGTTTCCATCCTTAACCAAACCGGCCCCATCGCCGTCGGCGACTGCCCACAAACCGTCCTTTCATCCGTTAACGGTAAAATTACCGCGAAAATTCCTTTGCGCGACGATTCGACTAAAAAAATTTTTATAGAAACCGGCGCCTTCTACGTCTCGTTTGACATCATAGTGGACGTTGAAAACCGTTACACCGTCTCCCCGGACGACAAAGTTAAAGTTTCTTTCGTTAAAGGAAACGGGTTCATTGACGTACTGAATATCCCTGACAACCCCGTCCCTTATCTCGCCATTAAAGGCTTTCCGTTAAACGCAACAAAACAGCAGATTTCAAATGTCAGCGTTTATAACCTCGCGGGTACCGTCGCGAAATGTTCCAATTATAAAGATGTTTCGGTCGTTAAAGAGAATAATTTTTTAACTTTCATGGTTCCCCTGTCCGATTCGGCCGGCGAAGGTTATTTTTACGATTCGGGCAGATTCGCGGTTTCCTTTACCGTTAACGTTGACATGGACGTTCAAATCTTATATTCCCGAAATGACAATCTGATTCTTCCGTTCACCAACGGCTCGGCGGAATTTGACGTCAATTCCTACTATGGGTTCTTTGACGCGCATTTGACCAATATCGATGATTTTAACAGGCCCGTCATTAAGGCCGGCTCTTCCTTCGATATCAACGGCAACAGGGTTAAAATTAACAGTGATACCGCCGTAAACGCTTTAACGCCCAACTCTTCCTGCCTCATTTATCTTTACGCTTTTTATGCCGATTCCCAAACCTTTTACGAATTTTCCACCACTGCCCCCACTTACGATTCTAAAAAGAAAGGCTGGTATAACGGCACCAGGCGCGCCCTGTGGAAAATGGTTTACATTTATAATACAAGCTCTCCCAAATTTTTATTCAAAACTTACGCCGATGACAATTTCCCCCAACTTAAATACTTCACGCTTGAAAATTCCTCTGATTATTCCCAAATTATAGCCTCAAAACCCGTTTGCAAATCTATTGACGGCTCTGCCAATTACCCCCCTGAAACCGTCACGCTTGATCCCGGCGTTTACGTCGTCGAGCTTAAAGGCGCGGGCGGCGGTCATGGCCGCGCTTATAACGAAACGTCCCTTGGTGGCCAAGGGGGACTGGTCAGGGAAATTTTAACGCTTAACACCGCGACTTCTTTTACCGCCTTCACGGGTTCTGGCGGCGGTGATGCCCCGGCGGTTGCCCCATCCGGCACTTTTGATATTGTCACCACCGCTAATAATTATACTTATAGTTATTCTTCTAATACTCAGGATCAATGTCATAACTTTACTATTACGGTCAGTAACCTTAATTATCATTCTACTAACACGGTGGTTAAAGCAGTGACAATTACCGGAACTAACCAGGCCATGTCTGGCGGCGGGGCCGGTGGAGGAGGCTCAGGCTCCTTCCTTTATTCCTCAGGTTCCAACGGTAATTACCTCCTTCTCGCGGCCGGCGGAGGCGGTGGCTCGGGCGGCTCCTACTTCACTCCGGGAGGCGCGGGAGGCGCGGGAGGCTCTATCGGCCCGGGCGCGGGTGGAGGAGGCTCTGGTTCCTTTACACAAAATAGTGATGTCGGCGTCGGCAATTTTAATTCTCCGGGCGGTTCTGGAGGCTCGGGAGGCGGATTTGGGGGTGGAAACGCCGGAGCCGTTTCCTGCAATGGGGGTAACGCCGATTCCGTCATTCCCTCAAATGCCCTGTCTTCCGGCGGTTCTTCCGCTTCTTCCTATTCCGCCTCTCTGTTCGACATAACTTCTAAAAATCCGTTCCTTTCTTATCCTGTCAGTTGCATTATTGCGGCCGGTAGTAATCCTACGCTTTTTACCTCCAACAACAGAGCCGTCACCGTAAGAACGCAGTTCTCTTTCTCAGGTAACAGCGGTTCTGGAGGATCCACGCCTTCCATTTCTTTCCTTCAGGGCGGTCCTCAGGCATGGCTTGACACGAATTGCGCCGGCGGATCCGGCGCTTCCCCTTTGCCTTTAAACGCCATTTCCTCCACCGGATCAATTTCCTTCTCCGTCGGAAGAAATGTAAGTATAAATTGTCAAGCGTCATATGATTCATCAACCCTCGCCATAACGATTGGTGCCCCAAATCCCGGGCAGGATGCTTCTTCCGGGGGTAATAACCGTAACTCCTCAAGGGGGGATGGGGCTTCATCCGGCGCGGCCGGATCCGTCACCATCCATAAAATTTATTAATTTCAACCCGTCATAATATTTCCAATCCCGTTTTATTCTTTCAAGGCCGTTTCCGGAATCCTCCCCGGGGACGGTCTTTTTTTATTCTTTTATTACCATTAGTAGATAAGGCCGTTTCCGGAACCCCTCCCGGAGACGGCTTTTTTTTTATTCTTTTATTTCTTCCTATTACCATTAGTAGAAGCGTCTTTGTGCGCACGTGCCGCGTGCACATGCATGGTTATGTGTGACGTTACGTGTGACGCTTTAATTTGGGAGGGGGGGAATATTATGAAAGACCACAACAACTTTAATGTTGCAGGCTGGATGTTTAACAGGCTGGGATTGTCCGGAAATGAGGTCATGGTTTACGCCATAATTTACGGATTTTCCCAGGATGAAGAGTCTAAATACTTTGGCTCGTGTAAGTATATGGCTGACTCTTTGGGCATATCAAAAAGACAGGTTTTTACTATTTTTGAAAACCTGGTTAAAAAAGGGTTTATTAAGAAAATTGAAAAATTTGAAAGAAATCTTAAATTTTGCGAATATCAGGCAAACCCGGATTTTTTTCCTAAAAATGACAAGAATGGGGGTAGTGAAAAAACTTCATCAGTGATGAAATTTCCCGCACCGGGGGGTGATGAAGAAACTTCACCGGTAGTGAAGAATAATCATCGGGGTGATGAAAAAACTTCACCGGGGGGTGATGAAGAAACTTCACCCAATATTAAAAACTCATATATAAATTA
>Ga0268262_10005828_pt1 | contig 12058 bp, 9 predicted proteins | sample TergutNc150P3_FD_190354 | JGI IMG/M metagenome (GOLD analysis project Ga0268262, IMG submission 190354) | Nasutitermes corniger P3 segment gut microbial community from laboratory colony in Florida, USA - Nc150 P3 (SPAdes) (version 2) | ecosystem: Host-associated > Arthropoda: Insects > Digestive... | reverse complement strand
TTTATAAAGAGATAATTTCAGATTGGGATACGGAAAAAATTATCGCTTCGGCGCGTATGCATGATTTGGGAAAGATTTCCATAACGGATTTAATCGTAAACAAACCCGGTAAACTTACGGAAGAAGAGTACGAGATTATGAAAACCCACGCCGCGGAGGGAGAGCGTATAATCGACAGAATTATCGCGCAGACAGGCGGGGGCGAATTTCTGTATAATGCCAGGTTATTTGCCGGAAGCCACCATGAACGATGGGACGGAACAGGCTATCCATATAAGCTTAAAGGCGAAGAAATTCCCCTGCAGGGACGCATTATGGCGGTTGTAGACGTATACGACGCTCTTCTTTCCGAGCGTCCGTATAAAAAAGCGTTCTCAGAAGAAGAGGCGGTTAAAATTATTATGGAAAACGCCGGGACGCACTATGATCCCAAAATAACGGAAGTATTTTTTGATGTAAGAGACCTTTTAAAAGAGGCAAGGGCGAATATTTAATGTTTTTAGAGCATGAAAAAAGGATAAGAAAACAAACCCGCTTGCTTGATACGGTAAATACCGCCGCTACCATTCTTTTAGCCGGCAATAAAAATATTCCCTTTGAAACAATATTATTAAAAAGTTTCGCTCTTATCGGTCACTGTTTGGATGTTGATCGCGTTCAGGTTTGGCGCAATGAATTTATTAATGACGAACGGCATTTTGTTTTACGGTACGCATGGCTTAGCGACGCCGGCAAAAAATACAGGCAAGTTCCCAATGGTCTGCATTTTCCATACAGCATGAAGAAGGAATGGGAAGAGTTATTTATGCATGGCGGCTGTATAAACAGTCCGTTATCTGAAATGTCCAAAGAAGATAGGGAATTTTTAGGCTATTACGAAATGAGATCCATTGTAATTATTCCCATGTTTCTGGACGGCGATTTTTGGGGTCTTTTCAGCATAGATGATTGCAGACGCGAACACAGTTTTTTTAATGAGGAAATCAACATATTAAGATCGGCGGGATTAATGATGTGCACCGCCATAAACCATAACAGCCAATTAATAAAAATAAATGAGGCTGACGAGCGCACGCAGATAATGCTTGACGCCGCTCCTTTCAGCGTTATCTTTTGGGACAAAGATTTAAAACTTATTGATTGTAATCAGGAATCGGTAAAAATGTTTGAAATGCTGGATAAACAGGATTTTATTGAAAACTTTTATTTTCTTTCTCCCGAATATCAGCCCGACGGTCTTTTGTCAAAAGATAAGGGCATTGAACTTGTCGGCAACGCTTTAAGAGAAGGCTACAGCCGTTTTGAATGGACGCATCAAAAGATGAACGGAGAACAAATACCCGTAGAAGTAATCTGCATTCGCGTTAGACATAAAAATGAATTTACCGTTACGGAATACATGAGAGACCTTCGCGAGCAACAGAAAATAATAGCTGAAATGCGGAAAGCCGAAGCGGCGGAAGAAAGCAGTAAGGCAAAGAGCGAATTCCTCGCTAAAATGAGCCATGAAATCCGCACTCCCATGAACGCTATTTTGGGTATCACGGAAATTCAGCTTCAGGATGAATCGATTCCAAAACATACAAGGGAAGCGCTGGAAAGAATTTTCAATTCCGCCGATCTTCTGCTTGGAATAATAAACGATATTCTTGATCTTTCAAAAATTGAAGCCGGAAAATTTGAATTAATTCCGGCTCATTATGATATTGCGAGTCTAATTCACGACACTGTTCAATTAAACATGATGCGTTATGAAAGTAAACCCATCGAATTTAAGCTGGAAATAGACGAGAAAATTCCCGTTCTGCTTTTGGGCGACGAACTTCGCATCAAGCAAATTTTAAACAATCTGCTTTCTAACGCGTTTAAGTATACGAACGAGGGCGTGATAAGTCTTAGTATTTCATCTGAGCCCAAAGACGATAAAAGCGTAATAATTGTTTTCCGGATCAGCGATACCGGACAGGGCATGACGGCGGAGCAGGTGCAAAAATTAGGCAGCGAGTATTCGCGGTTTAACATGGAAGCGAACCGCAAAACCGAGGGAACGGGGCTTGGCATGAATATTACCCGTAATTTATTGCGAATGATGAACGGAACTATCGATATAAAAAGCGCGCCGAATGAAGGTTCTGTTTTTACCGTACGTCTGCCGCAAAAATTTATTGATTCCGACCCGATTGGCAGAATAATGGCGGAAAATCTGATGCAGTTAAATTTTGTCAATGAACAGAGAATAAGAAACTTGCAGATAAACCGTGAATATATGCCGTACGGCAGAGTTTTAATAGTTGACGATGTGGAAACAAATCTTTATGTCGCAAGAGGATTAATGGCGTCCTATGATCTTTCCATTGATACGGCAATGAGCGGATATGAAGCTATTGATAAAATAAAAAATAAATTTGATTACGACGTTATTTTTATGGATCACATGATGCCAAAAATGGACGGTATTGAAGCGACAAAAATAATCCGTGAAATGGGATATACGAAACCGATTGTCGCGTTAACCGCAAACGCCCTTACAGGACAGGCTGAAATGTTCTTAAGGAACGGATTTGACGAATTTATATCCAAACCGATTGATATCCGCCAGTTAAATATGGTGCTGAATAAATTAGTGCGCGATAAATATCCGCTGGAAGTTGTTGAAGCCGCGCGTAAACAAAAGGAATTAATTGCCGGAAGAACAAAACCGCATTATGTTGATTCGCAGTTATTGGAATTCTTTATTCGCGACGCAAAAAAAGCGGTCGGCATATTGGAAGCTGTTTTTCTGAACAAATGCAGAAGAGCAGACGACCTTCCCATGCTTATAATCAATGTTCACGCCATGAAAAGCGCCCTTGCAAACGTGGGAGAGAAAGAACTATCGGCGGAAGCGCTTATACTGGAACAAGCGGGGCGCGAAAACGACATAAAACTTATTTTAGACAGACTTCCGTTCTTTCTTGAATCGTTATATAAAATTATCAAAAAATTTGAAGAAAAAGAGTTAAAAACCAAAAAAGACGGTTTCGGCGATTATTCGCAATTAAAAGAAAAGTTAATTGAAATACGCGCGGCATGCGGCAAGTACAATAAAAAAACCGCAAAAGACTTGCTTACGGAGTTAAAAGCAAAAGAATGGTCTGCGCCAATTGGAGAACAGCTTACCGCTTTAGCCGAGTTTTTACTGCACAGCGATTTTGACGAAGCTATAAAAAATATTGATAATTATTTTAATAAAGAATGATTTTGTAGATATACCTATCCATTAATATTCTTTCCATTACTCCGACGGAGGAACGCAGCAGATTATCGTATTCGGCTGTCAGGGCTAGGCAGGCTTCCGCGGATTGGGCGTTGTAGCGGCAGGCGGCGGCGGCGTAATCGTCTTTTGCTTTGGGGGACGAAAGCCCTATTTTTTTTAATTCAAAGCTGTTGTTAGCGTCTCCTGTTTCAAGCAGAGACAGATAATCGCCGAGTTTTCTGAAACACCACGCAAGCCCCGCAAGAATACTTTGCGCGCTCTCCTTTGCGGCTAACATGACGGAAAGCGATTCAAGCGCTTTTGATAAATCGCCTGAGGCTATTCGGGAAAAGAGCGTAAAAGCGGATTCTTCCCGGTTATGCGAAAGCCATTTTTCAACATCTTCCGCTCTTACATGACTTTCCCCTTGCCCTTTGCCGCGAGGTAAAAAATGCACAAGGCGGGAACATTCTCTCTTTAAAGCCTCAGTATTATTTTCCACCATTTCCAAAATTACGGAGATGGAGTCTTTATCAATGTTAAAACCTTCGCGCTTAAAAAACTGCTTCAGCCATTCGTTTTTTTCTCTTTCAAACAGTTCGTAAAAAATCTTACGGTTGTTTTTAGGAACCGCGTCGTCAAGGGCGGCGGCAAGTTTTAATTCGTCGGAGAGCATAATAATTGTCGTGTTGGGATCAAGGTTATCTATGCAGGATACAAGAAGTTCAACCTCGTCTTTTTTTTTGATTGCTTCCGCGTTTTTAATAATTATCAAAAGTTTTTCGGAAAAAAGACTGTTATTTTGAATCGTATCCGCAATTGTGCTTACGGGAGTTTCCCCGGCGTAAAATGTCGTTATTTCAGCGTCCGGTATTTTTTGTTTTATTGAGTCTGTTTCGTCCTGCTTTTTTCCAAGCTCAGGACCAAGAAAGATATACGCGTTAGGTGAAGCAGCCGGCATATCAATATGATCTTATTACTGTAGATAACCTGCCCAGGACTTTTATGTCATGGGTGTAATAACGCGGCTTGTACGCGGGATTTTCCGCTTCCAATCGAATTCTTGCGCTTTCCTTGTAAAACTTCTTCAATGTTACGCCTTCTTCAGATGAATCTTTATCAAATACGACTACTACGGCAATCTCACCGTTATTAACTATATTATGTTTTTCGATAATCGCTATATCTCCTTCCAAAATACCCGCGCCGATCATTGAATCGCCTTTTACTTTAAGCGCAAAATATTTTTTGTTTCTCTTTAACATGGAACGGTGAATCAGAATATTTCCGTCAAAATTTTCCTCCGCTAAAAGAGGAACACCCGCGGCGACTGTTCCAAGCAACGGGACTTCCACCAAATCCGCGTCTTCCGGTCTTGAATGAGTCAACCCCATCGTACGCGGTCTTTTGTCAGCTTGCCTTAACTGTCCTTTTTTACGCAGAGCGGTAATGTGATCATGCGCTCCTTTTACCGAAATCTCAAAATGATCCGCTATCTCTCTTATTGCCGGAGGGTAAGAATTCTTTTTAATATAGTTAGCGATAAATGATAACACCTGTTTCTGACGCTCTGTCAATTCTTTCATAAATCATTGCTCCCTATTTTTTGCAGTCGTAATACCGTACTTTCTTATTTTGGCGTGAAGGTTACTCGGATAAATTCCAATCGCCTCAGCCGTCCTTGATATTATACCATTATTTTTAAAAAGTTGGAATTCCAAATAATATTTTTCAAAACTATCTTTTGCCTCATTGTAATTTTGTTCTAAAATATTTGATGTTAACGGGGTTTCAACGCTTGTTTGCTCTGTATTTACGGGGTTTTTCCCCTTTATATTGAGGAGTTTTCCAATATCTTCCCCATTTATGACATTTCCCCGGTGCATTACCGCTATTCTTTCCGCTAAATTCTTTAATTCTCTGACATTTCCTGGCCAATCATGAGCGGCAAGAGTATCTATAGCGTCGGTTTCCAGCGTTATATCCTTTCCCGCTATTTTTAAAAAGTGGCAGAGCAGATGGGGAATATCTTCCTTTCTTTCCCGTAAAGGAGGGGAATGGATTGGAATGACATTTAATCTGAAAAATAAATCCTGCCTGAAACGCCCCTCTTTGCACGCTTTTTCCAAATCCTGATTTGTCGCCGCTATGATGCGCACGTCGGTCTCTATTGTTTTTTCTCCGCCGACGCGTTCTATTTTCTGTTCCTGAATGACGCGCAAAACTTTTGCCTGCGCGGAAAGACTCATGTCGCCGATCTCGTCAAGAAAGAGGGTGCCGCCGTGCGCTAACTCAAAACGCCCCTTGCGCGTAGAGACCGCGTCCGTGAAAGCGCCTTTTTCGTGACCAAAGAGTTCGCTTTCTATCAGCGTTTCCGGTATTGCCGCGCAGTTTACGTCAACAAAAGGACTGTCAGCGCGCGCGGAACATGAATGGATTGCCCTTGCGATTACTTCTTTGCCGGAGCCGTTTTCGCCTGTGATTAAAATCCGCGCGTCGCTTGCCGCCGCCTGTATTACCGTTTCTCTTATGTTTTTCACAAGCGCGCTTGTTCCGATTATATCCTCGCTTGAAAAATTATATGTTTTTTTAAGAGTTTTATTTTCTTCGCGGAGTTTTTTTATCGCAAGCGCGTTTCTGCATACCGTAAGAACTTTATCCAGCGACAGCGGTTTTTCCAAAAAGTCAAAAGCGCCCAGTTTTACGGCGCTTACAGCCATCTCGATATTCGCGTGACCTGAAATCATTACAATTTCCGTTACAGGCCATTCTTTGCGTATTGTTTCAAGCGCTTTAATGCCGCCCATCTTCGGCAGAAGAACGTCAAGAAAAACCATGTCTATTACTTCGCGTTTTAAAAGTTCTATGCCCGCAAGCGCGTCTTCCGAAGTAAAAACTTTATATTTTTCATCTTCAAGAATGGACGCGAGAGTTACTCTGATACCGGGTTCATCATCAATGATTAGTATTGACGGCATATAATTCCTTAGGCAGACGGCAGATCGATATAAAATGTTGATCCTATATTGAGCGCCGAATCAAACCAGATTGTTCCGCCATGATCCGTAACAATTCGCTCAATAATGGGAAGCCCTAAACCTGTGCCTGACGCTTTAGTTGTAAAATAAGGAGTAAAAATTTGTTTGCCTTCCTCTTCGCTGATACCCTTGCCCGAATCCTTGACGCTTATTCTACAGTAACAAACTTCTCTTTTTTTGACAATATCGGAGCGCAATTCAATTTCTCCGTTTCCCGACATTGAATCAATAGCGTTTATCACAAGGTTTGTAAGAATTTGCGAAAGCCGGTGTTTGTCAATTTTCACCTGAATATCCTGAATATGCGCAATATTGAATTTTACATTGGGGTATGAGCCTGAATACGCGTTTATAACTTCGTCCGCGGACTCTTTTAAATTTGTCAGCGAGTTGGACGGTTCCATTGGTTTTGACAGCGTTCTGAATTCGTTTAACAAAACCGAAAGCCCTTCCGTCTCCTGAATAATCGCCATCATAGAGCTTTCAAGGATTTCGCCGATTTGCTCGGGGCTATTCCGCCATCTGCGAAGTACGCGCTCAGCGGAAAGTTTTATCGGCGTAAGAGGGTTTTTTATCTCATGAGCCAGCTGCTGAGCCATGTTCTGCCAAATCGATATTTTTTCGTTTCTTACAAGCGCCTGTCTTGTTTTTTCCAAGTCCTGAACCATTGAGTTAAAAGAGCGGATTAAAATGCCAAGCTCGTCATTTCTGCTTGATAAAATCTGAAAAGAAAAATCCCCCTCCGCTACGCGCTGTGTCGCGTCCGTTAACTCGACAATGGGGTGGGTAATGCGCCTTGTGAACGAAATGGCGATAATCGCCGTCATTAAAATAGTCGGAAGAAAAAATGCCGCGTAAAAATAAATTAATAACGGGCGTATATTATTTCTTAACAAGTCAACTGTTTCAAAACGTTCGGCTTGATTATCCAATAAGGCTTTTCCTCTGTCAAAATCATCCCCAAGGTTGTAATTTATAACGCGTACGGTATTTTGCGGCATTTTTTGCACATAACGAATTGTCTCTTGATCCCTGGGAAGCGATCTTGTTACAAAGCCTGTCTCGGCGGAAGGAGGGGACGGCAGTCTAAACTTGTTGTCGCCCGTATAGGATACTTCCGTCCATTGATCGCCCGCCAAACGAAAAACCTGAACGGAAGAAATATCCTGCGGAAGTTTTTCCTGAGTATCTCCGCCCGACAAATAACTTTGTTTAAGCGTTTTTTCAAACCGTTCAAGCTGCAGTGAATAGCTGTCCGCAATAAAACTATTAGCCGCTTTTGTAGACTCTCCTGAATCTATGCTGTTCCAAAAACGGACAATCTCGTTTAACGCGGCGCTTGTCATCAATGTTGTCGGCGAAATCGAAAAAATGACAATAACGGCGAAGTAAACCAGCAATCTTGCGTTAAATCTGCTGCCGGGACGTTTACAGATAAAATCCATAATGAGGTTAAAAACAGTAAAGCCAAGAATAATTATTAAAACTATTGGAATAGTGAAAAAAACAAAAAGGTTAATGCGATCCGGCATTTCGCCGTTTTGGAGAGTGTTTATAAAAAATTTCTGCGAAAAAAGAAAAGTAAGAACACATAACAGCGAATAAATTAAAATTAATATTCGTACGCTTAAAATTGAATATACAGGGCGGGATTTAATATTCGGCACGTAATTTACTCTTCCTCAAATTTTGATTCAAAGAGTTTAACCAGCGTATCTACCGCTGTTACTTCGTCCTCTCCCTCGGCGATAATTTTTAATTCCGTTCCGTAGGACGCGCCTAAAGTTATAATACCCATTATGGATTTGGCGTTTATTCTGTCGGAGCCTTTTTCTATGTAAATATTCGATGAGAAATTTTTTGTCGTCTGCACCAAAAGAGCGGAGGGGCGCGCGTGAATGCCTGCTCTGTTTGACACTGTAACAATCTTTTCAGTCATCCCGCTTCCCCTAAATTACGTCGTCGTAACCAAAAAAGACCGAACGCGTAGCGTCGCTCTCGATCCACTTAAGGATATTTTTGTTGAATTCCTTGGCGGCATGATACCCCATGGATTTTAACCGCTCATTCATAGCGGCTGTTTCTATGATAATCGGGATGTTACGTCCCGGTTTTACCGGTATTGTAAGTTTGGGCACGTTAACGCCCAATATATCAACAGTATGATCCTCCGCGCCGAGCCTATCGTAATTTTTTTGAGAATCCCATTCTTCCAACGCTACAACAAGCTGAATTTCTTTTCGATCTCTAATCGCTCTTACGCCGAACAGGTGCGTAATATTGATTATTCCCGGACCGCGAATTTCCATGTGGTGTCCGATAATTTTATTCGCGCCCGCGCCCATCAATGTATTTCCATAAATACAATTTATTTCCACTACGTCGTCGGCGACCAGACGGTGTCCGCGGTGAATCAGTTCCAGCGCGGTCTCGCTTTTTCCGACTCCCGAATCGCCCTGTATCAAAATCCCCAACCCGTAAACCTCGACAAGTACGCCGTGAACAATCTGACGCGGCGAGAAAATGCTGGAAAGGATACGCATTATTCTGGTGGAAAAATCCGCGGAGCCTAAATCGGTCTGTAAAATGGGGCATTGGGCTTTTTCGGCAATCTCGAAAAACTCTTTGTGCGGCATCAGGCTGTGTGTGAAAATACAACAGGGAATCGGAAAACTAAACATTTCCGTAATCGTATCGGTTTTGCCCTCATTTTCCAGCCGCCGTAAAAAAGCCACTTCTCCGCGCCCGAAAAGCTGAATTCTTTGAAAGGCAAAGTCCTCAAAAAAACCCATAATGGCGCCCATTGGTCTGTTTAAGTCGGGAATATCGATAGATCTTCCAAGTCCTTTTCTGCCCCCAATACAGCGTAAATTTAACGAATTATGCTCTTTGAGATCGAGATCGATTAGATCGAGTATGGTAAAAACCCTGTCCGCCATATACTATAATTTTATATTAATTATCACTACAGTTCAATGATATTCGTACTTATACCGTTGACTTCTCGACATTATTTTAATTTTTTTGTATATTACAGTTAAATACACATTAGGAGGTTACCATGCGTGTTTACAATTTTTCTCCCGGACCTTCGGCTCTTCCCTTGCCGGTTTTGGAAAAAGCGGCGGCTGAAATGACGGACACTAACGGCTCAGGTCAATCTGTAATGGAGATGAGCCACCGTTCCAAGGATTTTAAGCCTATTATCGAAAAAACAGAATCCCTTTTAAGGGAATTAATGTGTATTCCGAGCAATTATAAGGTGCTTTTTTTGCAGGGCGGCGCGTCCCTTCAATTTTCAATGATTCCCCTTAACCTTGCGGCTGGCGATGCGCCCGGACAGGGTAAAAAAGCCTCATATGTCGACACAGGCATTTGGTCGGATAAGGCGATAAAAGAAGCCTCAAAATACGCCAAGGTGGAAGTAAAGGCAAGCTCCAAAGACAAGGCTTACACATACATTCCCGACGCTCCCGCTCCTTCAGCGGACGACGCCTATTATCACATAACTTTGAACAATACGATTGTCGGAACCAAGTGGGACAAACTCCCCAATACAGGCTCCGTGCCTCTTGTCACGGACGCTTCAAGCTGCATCCTTTCAGAGCCGCTTGACGTAAGCAAGTTTGCGTTAATCTACGCCGGCGCTCAGAAAAATCTGGGTCCCGCGGGTACTACCGTTGTTATCATCCGCGAAGATCTGGTAAAAAAGACGCCTGATTGGATTCCCGTCATGCTCAGGTATGACACCCACGTCGGCGAAGGCTCAATGTACAATACTCCGCCGTGCTACGGCATTTACATCATCGGGCTGGTGCTGGAATGGCTGAAAAACTTAGGCGGCGTTGAGACAATCGGAAAATTGAACCGCGAAAAAGCCAAGCTCTTTTATGACTATCTTGATTCATCTGATTTGTTTTATTCGCCGGTGCAGAAAGAATACCGCAGTTTGATGAACATTCCGTTTGTAACAACAGAGCAGGACGAAGCCAAGAAAACAGAGATTGAAACCCGTTTTGTAAAAGAAGCGGCGGCGGCGGGACTTATAAATCTTGCGGGACACAGGCTTGTAGGCGGCATGAGGGCAAGTATTTACAACGCAATGCCTATTGAAGGCGTAAAAGCGTTGATAAGTTTCATGGACAAATTCAAGAAATAAGGAAGTAATATGTTTCGTATACAGACATTAAATAAAATTTCTCCCCTGGGACTGGATCTTTTCCCCAGGGACAAATACGAGGTCGCCAGCGACATTCCCAATCCCGACGCGATATTGGTGCGAAGCGCCGATATGAACGGCTCGGAGATACCGTCTTCCGTACTTGCGATCGCCAGGGCGGGCGCGGGCTACAACAATATTCCCGTTCAGAAATGCAGCGACAGCGGGGTGGTGGTTTTTAACACTCCCGGCGCGAACGCCAACGCGGTTAAAGAGCTCACCCTTGCGGCTATGCTTCTTTCATCGCGTAACATTATCGGCGGCGTTAACTGGACTTTGTCGGAAGCCGGCAAACCCGATATAGCCGAGCTTGTTGAAAAAGAAAAATCCAAATTTACAGGACCGGAAATTAAGGGAAAAACTTTAGGAGTTATAGGGCTTGGCGCTATCGGCGTAATGGTCGCAAACGACGCAGTTGCCCTGGGTATGGATGTTATCGGCTATGATCCTTACATTTCCGTAGACGCCGCTTGGAATCTTTCCCGCGAAGTTGTCCGCGCGGACACTCTTGAGGGACTTCTCGCGAAATCGGATTATATCACGCTGCACATTCCGCTTGGCGACAACACCAAAGGACTGCTGGACGCGGAAAAATTCCGTTTAATAAAAAAGGACGCGCGCGTTATAAACTTTTCACGTAACGCGCTGGTAAAGGATAAGGACATAATAGAAGCGCTAGACGCCGGAAAAATCAGCGTTTATGTTACAGACTTCCCCTCTCAGGAGCTTTTAAAGTGCAAAAAAGTCATCGGTATTCCGCACCTTGGCGCGTCAACTCCCGAAGCCGAAGATAATTGCGCGATAATGGCGGTTAAACAGGTCATGGATTATCTTGAGACCGGGGCAATCCGTAATTCCGTAAACTTTCCGCGCTGTAAACTTGAACAGCATACCGCTTACAGACTGCTTGTAGTAAACAAAAACATCCCCAACATGATTGGTCAGATTACTACAATCCTTGCCGGTTCAAATATCAATATTACAGACTTAATCAACCACCACCGTGATGATTACGCCTATAACATTATTGATACTGAACAGCAGTTATCGTCGTCTGTACTTGAGCAGATTCGCAAAGTTGACGGAATAATAAGGGTTAGAGCGATTTAAAGGTAGTTTTTTGGAAACAAGTTTTTCAAAAATAAACTTAAAATTTATAATGCCCATATTTACAGGGGCATTATGCTCTATGCTTGTTTGCGCGTTGATAGGCGTTTCATCAGGTTATCTTAAAAAACCCGCGCCCCAAAGTATTATTGAGGACGAAGAAGAAGAGGATTTTTCCACGCTTTTTCTTCCGTCAGATCATATTGCGGATTCTGTTTTGGAATACTACCGTAAATTTGAATACAAAGAATGGGTCATTGATTTTTTTACCGCTATATGCAAGAACAGGGAAATTGCCTGGTCTATTTTGGACAGTTCCGATGAATTTGATATTCCGCCCGCGTTGGCTTTTGCGTTATGCTGGGAAGAAAGCAGATTTAACCCCAACGCGATAAACAGGCAAAACCGCGACGGAAGCATAGATCGCGGATTGTTTCAGTTAAATAACAAATCTTTTCC
>Ga0268262_10005827_pt1 | contig 12061 bp, 10 predicted proteins | sample TergutNc150P3_FD_190354 | JGI IMG/M metagenome (GOLD analysis project Ga0268262, IMG submission 190354) | Nasutitermes corniger P3 segment gut microbial community from laboratory colony in Florida, USA - Nc150 P3 (SPAdes) (version 2) | ecosystem: Host-associated > Arthropoda: Insects >... | reverse complement strand
GAGAAAGCGTATAATAGATATTGGAAAAAATCCATCACCTCCCTGGTGGCTTTTTTATGGGAAGCTATGCGAACATTGGTGGAGGGAAGAATTGGCAGATTTGGTTAGCAAAGATTCAAAAATAATAAAAAAGATAGAAGAAAAGATAACCGAATTGCTTGAACTTTCCAAAATCAAATAGTTTGTGTAGATGTTTTTTTCTTATTCTGAAAATCCTGTAAATTCTGTGAATTTTGGTTCAGACAAATAGCACCCATATTAGCAAAATACGCAAGCCGCCTCCCGAAAGGGGGGCGTTTTTTTTGTTTGCTTACAAATTAGGACAGACCCATTTTTTTCTTAGCTTCGGCTATAGGAACGCCAGATTCCCAAAGGGCAAACAATTCTCGCTTTTGCTCTGCCAAGGCTCCATCTAACCTAGACTTATTATCGCGCCACTCCTTCAAACGAGCCTCATAAAGCATACGGTTATAGTCGTCTGCACTGAACTTAGCCAAAACATCTACGGCTTTCACAAACACTGGATCTATTCCTGCCAATTCCATAAATTCCTCTCTTTTCTCCGAGTTAATGAACCTAAGCCATTCACGCAATCTCTCATTATCTAATTTAGATAATTTTTTCAAGCAAAGAACGTGTACCTCTTCCAAATCATTGAAAGGGAAATATTCGTCTTTTTCCAGCATTTGAAAAATAGTGTGGCATTTCTCAGACTCAGGGGCAAAATCAAAATCAGCCACTATTATGGATTTCACTGGCTTTAGCTCCAAGTACGAGCCTCCAATGCCTATCTGCTCGGTGAGCATATTTGACCCGTAATACGATATCCGATTTCTCATCTCTGGAACGCCACGCGACTGCATCTCCACGTCTATAATATTTCCGTTTGAGAGTTTGGCTTTTATGTCCAAAACCCCCAGCTTGTCGTTTGGGTTCTCCCGTTTCAGGTGCGTGTCGTAAAAGGAAATGTCTTCCAGTTCGCCGTCCTTGTATCCTAGAACCGCGCTTATGAAATTTATTGTCAAATCTTTGTTCCGTTCATCGCCGAATAGCAATTTGAATATCACGTCCACTTTCGGGGACAAAAGTTCAGGTAAATTGTCATTATGCATAGAATGTTCTCCATCTAAAGGTTCAATACCTATTAGACGGAAGTTATGGCGAAAAAAAGTTCAACTATGTGCATTTTGCAAACAACTGTTGACGTTTTTGTGTATTTTTCTATATTCCCCCTATGGAGCTTACACCCTTAGATATTCGTAATCAAAAATTCAGCGTAAAAAAGCTGGGTGGCATAGACGCTGACGAAGTTCAGGCTTTTTTGAATCAGATTGCAAGTTCTTTTGAACAGATTCTAGCCGAAAGAGCAGACCTGCTTAAAACCATAAACAACGATAAAAAAACCGTTGATGATTACCGCAGGATAGAAAAAACTCTGAACGATGCCGTAATAACAATGCAGAAGGTTTTAGAAGATACAAGAGCAAGAGCAAATAAAGAAGCCGAATTAATAATTGCAGAGGCAAAGGCAAAAGCCGAAAAAGAGGTTGATGCCATAAGAAGCCGAGCAAACGACCTGCGCTCCGAAATTGACCGCTTGAAACAGACGAAAATCAGTTATTTTTCAAAACTTCGCAACTTGATGAGAACGCAAGCAGACCTATTGGACAACTTGGAGAATGAAGAAAAATAAGGCTTTGTTTTTTGCTGTGGTAGCCGCCATAGCTTTATTATCTTGTGCTTCAAATCAGGCGATAAAGAAAGAGCCTTCATTTTCAATTGAAGGGGCGGAAAAATCAGATGAAGGCAATTTTGGACCTGTGGAGTTGGCAGGCGAAAGCAGCGAACAAGATGCTTCCTGGGGGCTTGGCTCAGATTCCGTAGAAACAAAGATAGGCAAAGGAAGGATAACCGACTTTACCTCTATTCCTTTGGGCATAAAATGGAGCGTTAAAGATACCCTTTGGCATAAGTGGGAAAGCATTGCCGAAATAAATTCCGATGCGGATTTAGTGCTTGTGAATGCGAGCGAGGAATTGGGATTTTTCATTTACGGTGCTATGATAGACATGAATTTTTTGAACGCGGAAGATGTGTTCAACGCAATGCTGATGCGCCACGGCATTTCTGGCACGGAAAAAGCCAACATTAAAAAGAGCAATAGCGATGGAAATGTTGTTTGGAACTTTGATATTGTATTTGTGGCAAACGGTTTTGATTTTAACTACAAAGGCAAATTCTTTTTTGGAAACGGACGTGCGGTTATGGCAATCTCCTGGACCCAGGGAATTTTATACAACAAATATAAGAACGAGATGGAACGTGCGGTAAATGGACTTAAATTGGAAAAATCGTTTGATAAAAATGCAAAACATAAATTCAGCGCGAGAATTGTGAATTTAATAGGGCTTTTGCGGCTTATGGAAGAGAAACCCATAGAAGCACTTAGTTATTTTGAGCGAGCCAATTCAATGGATATGAGCGATACTATTTATTTGCTCAACTGCGGTTTTGTTTACCAGTTGAGGAGTTTATACGGTCCGGGGATTTCACATTTTGAATCGCAGATGAATTTAGTTAGGCAAAGCGGGAAATTGCTGCACGTTCTAAGCGCATTGCACAAATCGCTTGCTAATTACAAAAAAACAAAGGAATACGCAGAGCTCGCTTTGGAAAAAATGCCACTTGATGAAGAAGCGAATGTGAATTTGAGCGATGCTCTGTGGGGGCTTGGGCAAAGAGCGGCATCTTTGGAAATTGCGCAAACGCTTTACGAAAAACAACCCACGGAACGGCTCGCAATTTATTACGCCAGAACCCTCATGGGGCTAAACCGCTACAACGAAGCGGCGGATTTATTATTGGATGCTAAAAAGGAATTTGGCATAAGCTCAAAGTTGGCTTTGAACTGCGTGGAAGCTTTGCTGTTCTTAAATCGCTATGAAGAAGCACTTTCCGTTAGCGAAGAAGCATTGACAAAAGACAGAAAAAACATGGAGTTGCTCTTGGCAAAAGGGAAAAGCCTTTTCTATTTGAGGAATTACAAAGGTGCGGAACAAGCCTTGAACCAAGCACTTGCGATAAACAGCGAAAGTGAAGATGCAAAGAGTTATCTCTCGGCTTCAAAAGCATTTTTGGGCAAAGCGGATATGAAAGCGATTCAAAAGGCTATAGAACCTGCGGAAGCAAAACCTGCAAACATCAAGAAATTGGTTTTGGATTCACTCAGCAAGGAAGAGGATTATCCTATTGCCGCTCATTACTTGCAGGAAACTGTGAAAATAACTCCGAACCAACCTTGGGTTAGCACGGAACAGAGATTATTGCAGGTATTGAATGCGAGCGGTGCTCAACTGTTCAGCGAGCTCACAACGGACTTTTTGCCGGGCTTGGACAGAGTTTACATAAATGCCTTGGACGTTTACGATTCATCTTTTAAATTAAAATATTCTTGGAACCCAAAAAACGGCTACATCACTTATGCGACCGCAAGCGCGCACTCAAACGAAAAGCAAACCGTGCATTTGCCTTTGCAGCTTTCCGTTGGCGATTTCATTTACTACATGGCAAGCCGCACGGCGATAAAGGCAGACGGTTCCATTCCTTACACGCATTACAAATTCAGCCGCGAATACCCCGTTGGGAGAAGCGTATTCAAGGTTTATGCGGATACAACGAAAATCATATACGATGAATACGGTGAAGCGGTGCGTACAAGGCTTTCAAACGGAATAGAATGGGCACTCAACAATCCGGTTATCATACATAAGGAACCGTATATGCCAACCTATAAAGATTTTGGGAGCGGAGTGGTGCTCGCTGCAAAGTTTTATTGGAACGAGGAAGGGGATAGATATAACAATTTAATTCGCCATCAGTATAAAAATTCCATTCCCGTGCGAGAACAGGCTTTTGAAGTGGCTGGCACAAAAAAGAAACTGGATGCCATTTACGCTCTTTCCGATTGGGTGCGGAGAAACATAAAATATACTCCTAGGGGTTTTGGCGGTCATTCGTTGATTCCAAAACCTGCTCTTGCAACCCTTCAAGAAAAACAGGGCGATTGCAAAGACCAAAGTTTACTGCTCCAAGAAATGCTCTCAACCATAGGGGTAAATAGCCATTTGGCATTGATAAATTTGGATGAAGTTGGGAGCGAGGCTATTTCCTCAATTCAGCAATTCAACCACGAGATTTTGTATATACCAGCAACAAAAGATAACCCAGAACTTTGGATAGACCCAAGCGACAAAGTGAGCAGTCGCCGTCCTGTTCCGCTTAATTTGGAAGGCAGGGTTGCGCTTGTGATAAAAGGGGATTCCAGCTATTCAACCGTAACTCCTATTTTGGAAATAAATCAGGAACACGAAGCTACTTTATTCCATCGCTTGCGCATAGATGAAAGTGGAATTGGGCATTTTAGGGATAGCCTTGTTTTTACGGGGAAATTTGCGAGCGCGATAAGGAATGAGCTTTTGCAGAGGGATTCAAAAGAGCAGAACGATTATTTTGCAAAATGGATTTCACAGCATTTGGAATCTGCGGAGCTTGTATTTTTGAAGCCGCAAAATGTTGGGGATTTTTCAAAACCGTTGGAGTTATTGATAGTGTATAATTCGCCGCAGTTCAGCCCATACCCCGTTCTTTGGGAGCGCTCTTTGATGCGGCTCCCTGCGGTAAAGGAACGCCGCCACCCTATCCGCATACCGCACGAGACAAAATTCAACTATTCGCTTTCCGTAGGCGCGGCAAAAGGCACGGTTTCTTTGGTAGTGGAAAAAGAACGTCCAAGGAATACTTTTGTAGAAATGAGAATTTTAAATAACGGCAAATGTTCGGCAAATGTCTGCGATTTGAGATTGGAGTGGCGAACGGATGCAATTTTTGCAGAGCCGAGTGAATACGAAAATATAAAACAGGAATGGGATGCCGCGCTCAGAATGGCAAGCCCAAAGATATTGCTGAAATAAACTCAGTCCTTTATGCAGCGCACGGCGAACATATAAATTTTTTCTGCATGGAGCGGGTGGAGCGGGTCATATGATATATTATCATCTCTGTAGTAAGCTTGCTTAGTATCATCTTTAAATTCCGTACTGCTCCACCAATAACCTATTTGCTTATCATATTCCATATCTCCAAATTTAGCGTCATCTCCAGATTTACCATTATGAAATCCACTCGGTTTAGCTGAAAAGCCATAATCGTCATCGCCGTTGTCGGCTTTATCAATCCAGCCGTTTTTCGCTCTCAATTTTACTCCCACATTTATTCCCACATATTCCACTAATGCTCGCCATTCCGCATCGCTAGGTAAATGCCAACCACTTGGACATATTCCTCTATACGTTTGAGCATATCCAAAATCAAAATTCATAGCCGTAGCCCAGTTATATAATCTACCGTAATCATCGCAATTCTTGGGTTTATCATTATAACATTTGCTGCCTATGGTATCGTAATCTAAATTCTTTGCCATCCAAATCTGGCTGCCTATTCTTACAGTTGGGTATGATTGACCGTCGCGAGAATCTTTAAGTTCAGCTTCGGGTTTAAAAGTATTCTCTATTTCACCAATTCTAGGATAATCCGCACAGGAAAATATAAATACCGTTGCAAAGAATAACGCAAAAAATAAAATTTTCAACATAAATCCTCAAAATAAAATGTGAATTGTTATGCCGGATGCCAGTAAAACTCCTCCGGCTATATACGAAATATTCCTAGTACTTTTTGCCTTTTGCGCGTTGTCATAAGCCGCCTGTTGTTCCACACGTCTTAAATTTTTATCCTGATATTTGTTATAAAAATCATTCCCTTTAGAATTCTGGCTTATTCCATAACCAACGGCTGCTACGCTTAATGCATCCAAGCCAACGGCAACCCAGAACAATGTTCCAGATTTTTTCTCGGATGATATATTTGTAGGAATTGATGATTCCGCATCTATTTTCTTTTCAACTATTATATCTCTTTTTTCATCTATTTTATCTTTTTTTGTTATTTTTAAAAATAAATCTTGAGCTTTTTCTTGTATTATCTCAAGCAAGCCTGTAAAATCAGGAGATACCTTGACAAGCTCTCCAATTAAAATTCCGCTTTTGGTTTCATATAGCCTAATTTTTAGCGTAAATAAATTTCTCAGCTTGCTTAGAGAACTGGATGCTGTATAATCGCTTTTTATAGCCCTGCCTATCTCAACTGCGCCACTTTGGAGAAGGGCTTCCGCTTCTTCATCATTTTCTGGTATAAGCCGTAGAATATTGTCTCTTGTGAGAATAGAATAAGTATCTTGCGGCAACGCTAACCGCGCTTGCTTGCGAAGTTCATCTGTTAAAAACTGTGTTTCTTCAATTGTCATTTCAATATCATCATCAGAAATAACTATTTCCAAAACAGCGACTGTAGCAGCATTCGCCGCTACAGTAAAGAGGAAAAAAATTATTTTTATCGCGTTAAGCATTTCAATTAATTACCAAAAGCTGCAAATCATGGCGTTTGCAGGCATTCCACCTATGGAATAACAATTATTTTTGGTGAAGGAATTGGTAAAATATTCAATTTCGTCATCTATAAGGCAACACGGATATTGCTCCGTGCTACATTCGCCAGCTTGGAAGGTTACTACATCATCATCATCACCATACAAATCACATAAACCACTACTATTTACATCTACGCAGAGTTCAAGTGATGATTGGTCATACCTCGACTTGATCCTACATGAGCCTTTCGAGCCGCCGCAAAGAGCTTTTGTGGTAAATGTTTTAATTCCACTTGAATCAGCGGAGCAACTCGCTTTGCCTGCGCTTCCAAGAGGAGTACAAGTAATATTATTTTCCAATGACAAGCAATAAGTGTATGATTCTTCGCAGGCGGTAGCACTTCTAAAAGTGTCCCCTTCTTCATTGCACTGGGCTTGGGGTACATTTTCACCGCAAACAGGATATTTTGAGCTTATGCAAGAAGAAACATCGCCTGATAAGCTAGGGTTGTTTATTCCCTCCACTATATTGTTGATATCCTCAAGGCTTGGTACTTTGGCACCGGGATCTATGTTCTTTATGTTTAGCGTCACCTCGTCTATATGCGAGCTTACCCACTCAGCACCGCTTGCCAATACAGCTTTGGTGGATGGGCTCAAAGTTCCGTTATCCTTGATGATTTTTTTAAGCAAATTTTCAACATCTTCAGTTTGCCTATTTGCCTGCAACAGAACGGAAGCCGCTAACAGTTTATCGTTTGCGTTGCTGCCGAAAAGAGACATATCTTCGCTGTTCACATTGCTTTCGCCTAAGCCAAGAACATTGAGCACCTTTTTCTGGGCTTCTCTCTTCGCATCCCCGAATTTTGTGCCTTTTCTCGCCAAATCCAGAACCCTCTCGTGCTCCAAATGCGTGAAAACATTTATGTTGACTTTGTCCTTATCTGACACATCCGCCACGGCGTACAGCGTTATGGAAGCATTTGATGGTTCGCCTTTCACCTCATTTTTATAGTGTCCGCTTACCTCAAGCAAAATGTATGGCGAGGCGAGTGTCCCGCCGTTTATCTTTATCTCAAACTTTCCATCGCCGTCAGTTTCGCCGGGGAAGGAATTTCCTGTTTTGTTCTTATTCGCATCCAGTTCATAGATTTTAACCGTGGCTGCATCAAAGGGTCCTTTCTGGGAAACGCCCGATATTTTTTCTTTCCTTACGACGTGGGTATCGCTGCCCCCATTGTCATCGCCAGAGCAGGAAAATGTGAATGCCAAGGCAAGCCCGAAGGTTGCCGCTAGTGCGAGTTTAGATACTAAAAAAACCGTTTTTTTAGACATAGGGGGCTTCTCCTTTTTTCATTAAAAGTTGACATAAATATAGAAAAACATGACAAATCTATCAAGGGGTTGCTCAGCAAACCCTACCCCCGAAAAGGAAATTCATTAGAATAAAGTTAGTTAAAACCATATATGCACCGCTATGCCGCCGAGTAGCAAAGCGCCGCCAGTTGCGTAAAATATATTCCGTAAGGAATTTGCATCTTGCGCTTTTTTATAGGTTCCCTGATATTCCTTTCCTTCTTTTTTCAAATCTTTCGCATCATTGTAATACTCGTTCATTTTGGAGTTTTGGTATATTCCAAGACCAATCGCAGTTGCTCCAAGAACATCCAAGCCTACAGCTACCCAAAAAGAATTATTGCTTTTGTTTGACTCGGCGGGCACATTTGCCGGTATGCTTTTGGTTTCTTCTTTTGTGGGTTCCGCGATTTTTATTTGCCCGTCATAGGCTTCGTTTTTCTTGAGTTTCGCGAACAAATTAGGCGATTTTGTGCGTATGACTTCCAGCAAGCCTTTTAAATCTGGCGATTCGCCTACTATCTCGCCAAGTAGAGTTCCGCTACTGGTTTCGTAGAGGCCTATGTTGAGCGTGAGAAAATTGCCCAGTTTGCCCACAGAGCCGTAGGTTACATATTCGCTTTTGAGAATCTTGCCTACTTCCACATACCTTGAAGATGTGAAATCTTCCTTAATTCCAGATAAGGAGGCTATGAGCTGGTCGCGACTCATTATGGAATAATCTTTGGACAAAATCCCAGCGGCTTGTCTTCTAAGTTCGTCCGTCAAGAACCTTGCTTCGTAGATTGTGAGTTCAACATCGTCATCTGCGGATACTATTTCCAATACCGCGATGGTTGTGGCATTTGCTGCTTGCAGTGCCACGAGGATGAATGCGAGAATGGGGAAAAATTGTTTTGACATAGCAATACACTCCTATTCTTCCCACGCAAGTTTTGGATAACCGCCAGCGTTGTATTTGAATGCCGCTCCAAGGGTTGCGGCAAATTCTGTGGTTTGCATATCTGCGGTTGTTTTGCCCTCGCCTTTGTCGGTGTCGGTTTGAGTGCTGGTTTGCTTGTCGTAGTAGCCGTTGGTGACTGTGCTATTATCGGTTCTACTCGAACCCAAGTAGCCCACCAATCCGCCGATAGGAGTCGAAGTCCCTGATACTTTGCCAATGGAATAACTGTTGCTAAGTTTGCTTCCGGGTCCATTCCCGTAGTCGTTATCAAAAGAATTGAGATTGCCAACGAGACCGCCGATACTACTTTGCCCAGACACTTTGCTTGTGGAATAGCAATCTCTGATTGTTACTGCACGGGAAGTCCCTACCAAACCGCCAGCACTGCTATATTTCGCTTTTACTATGCACTTTGAATAGCTATTGCTGATGTTTCCGTAAACAGCTTCGCCAAGAAGACAGCCGACTCCAGAACTGCCATAAACGTAAGAAGCGACAACACCGAGGTTTTTTATTATACCACCGCTGTTGATAAACCCAAATAAGCCTATATCAGAGCCATTGTTGCCATTATCATAATAAACACCGCTTATTATATGACCATCCCCGTCAAATGTTCCAGTGAGCGAGTTAGTCCAATCTTTCCCTATTGGAGTCCAAGTTTTTGGCGGTGTTTCCCACTCATACGCCCAATCCCAGTTTTCCCATCCAGTAATATCGTTTAGCATAATATCCGCAGTTAGCGTTATAGTTTTGCCGTTGAAATTGTTGCCCTCATTCACAAGTTTGGCAAGCCCTGCCAATTGCTCGGCAGTGTTTATGCGAAATTCATCTCTGTCGCTTCTGTACCAAGAGACATCTGCCGTTCCGTCCCAAATTGGCCCATCCCAAATTGGTCCAGCCGAGCTGCTGCTCAGAACGGTGCTAGACGAAAATAACTCCGAAGAACTTGAACTCTGAACGGAAGAAGAGCTACCGCTTGAGGAAGACGACCCCGAAGAGCTTGAGCCAGCAGAGGAATCACCGCCGCCTGCGCTAGACGAGGAACCGAACATTCCCGGATTAGACGAACTGATTGCTGGCGTTTCGTCCAAGGGAGGCAAATCCGAGCAGGAAAATATAAACGCCAAGGCAATCCCAAGAAGGGTTGCCATTAGTGCGAGTTTTGAAAATTTGCTTTTCATTGTTTTGTTCTCCTTTTTTTGTTCACATCAATTTATGTAGGTGTAAGTGTATGTATATTCGTAGGATTTTACCCAACTATTCGTAACCTTGTTCCAATTAAACTCTGTTGATTTCGTTCTATTTCCCTTAGAATCATACTGATATTCTCTTTTTTCTTTATCACTTATACTACCATTCTCGTAATTATTACGTATATAGCTTGTTCTGAGTTTTTCTGAACTTATAGTTATGTATATAGCTTCAACGGTATAACTAATTTCCTCGTCATCGTATTTCGTATAAGTGACATTTTTGCCATCGCTGTTCCAAGTGTATTCGGTTCTTTCTCTTATGGTTCCGGTGGCATCTTTCCCAATTTCTCTTGTTATATTGTTATTGCCATCGTATGTGGCTTCGTATGTTGCTCTTAAGGCATTGGAGGCATCTAGGGTAGTTGATTTTATCTGATTGCCCTTGGTATCGTATTCGTATATGTATGTGCGATTTATACTCCCATCTGGTTTGAGACTGATTCTTTTTATTTGGTTGCCTTTGCTGTCATATTCGTATTCATATATGCCATCTATGCTCTCATCGGCTTTGCGTTCGGTTCTTTTTATCTGGTTACCTCTGTTGTCATATTCGTATTCATAGCTGTAATCTACGTCATTGCTGTTATCTATGTAATGAATCTCTTTTTTCAGATTGCCATTGCTGTAGTATTCGTATGTCCTCATATCTGTACCTGTAGATGATACACTGCCATCGCTGTTGTAAAAAAAGTAAGTCTCAGCTCTCTTGGATATAGCTCCTTTCGGTCCGCTGCCAGGAGGATACGAACCGCCGGGGTTGCTGCCATCGCCTTTGGAACTGCTAGATGGCACGCCATCCACTATCGCTCCACCAACGCACTGCTGATAAGCTGGATAATAATCCTCGCCTTTGCATTTGCCGACTAATTCGCCTGATTCGCAGCGATAAACGCTTGGGTCATAGCCAACACCGCCGCATTTCTGCTCGCTGCCGCCGTTGTTGTTCCCGTCATCGTTGGAACAGGAATATGTGAAAGCCAAGGCAAGCCCAAAGGTTGCCAAAAATGCGAGTTTAGGGGCTAAAAAAGCTAGTTTTTTAGACATAGGGGGTTTCTCCATTTCTAACGACTAAAAGTCTTTGTCTCTACACAAATATAGAAAAAAATGACAAATTTGTAAAGGGGTTAGCAATGGAATTTTTGCTATATTGCCTAAGGAACCCAAATTGAAGCCCAAGAACAAAATCTACATAAAACTTAACAAGCCTTATGGCTATGAATGCAGCCACGCGCCCACAAGCCACGAGTCCGTATTTTCATTGTTTCCGCAGGAATTTATAAAAGACGGTTTGCAGTGCGCAGGTAGGCTTGACGCCGATACCACCGGTTTGATTTTGCTCTCAAATGACGGCGAATTTATACATAAAATTGAGCATCCAAAAAAAGGTTTTGCAAAAACCTATATAGCTAAACTCGCTGGCCCACTAACGGAGGAAATGCAAAAAAAACTTTTGGCAGGGGTTCAGCTTCACGGCGAAAAACGACCTTGCATAGCGTTGGAGTTAAAACTTTTGGCAAACAACACAGCGGAGATTACCATAAAAGGCGGGGTTTACCATCAAGTTAAAAGGATGTTTGCGGCGGTTGGGAACAAGGTTGCCGCTTTGCACAGGAGCAAAATAGGCGATTATGAGCTGGGTGAATTGAAAGAAGGGGAATGGGTAATGATACCCTTCCCCTGTTTTTCTTCCTAAATCTTCCCTGTCCCGTTGCAACGATTGCATTTGCCAGTTCCGTTGCATAATCCGCATTTCACTTTTTTAGCTCCGTTGCAAACATTACAAGTTTTATTGTTATAAGTGCCTTTGCCGTTGCATGCGCTACATTGTTTATATCCCCCGGAACAAAGACCAGTCGCGATGCTACCGCCGTGGCATTTTCCACTGCCGCTGCAAGTAGTGCACATTTTTTGCCCGGAGCTTGCGCCTGTTGGCGGTGTACTCGGTAATGCCGGAGACGGCGTAGGTGTCACTGATGGCGGTGTATATGAGCCAGTTGACACAGTAAATATTTCTGACATACC
>Ga0268262_10005826_pt1 | contig 12062 bp, 14 predicted proteins | sample TergutNc150P3_FD_190354 | JGI IMG/M metagenome (GOLD analysis project Ga0268262, IMG submission 190354) | Nasutitermes corniger P3 segment gut microbial community from laboratory colony in Florida, USA - Nc150 P3 (SPAdes) (version 2) | ecosystem: Host-associated > Arthropoda: Insects >... | reverse complement strand
CCAATCAGTCCGATTACAAGATTTATCAGAAAAATGGAACGCCAGCCTGTATTCAATATATTGGCGTGTATCAAAAATCCCGCAAATACGGGACCCGCTATTGTCGAAATGCTGATAACGGGACCAAACGTTGAAAAGGCTTTCCGCATCATATCGCGAGGAAAGTTTTTTGTCATAATTGCCATTCCTTGCGGAATAAGCAATGCTCCGAAAGAACCTTGCAATAATCTTGATACAATTATCATTGCTGGGTTAAATGCAAGTCCACAAGCCAAAGACGACAAGGTAAATCCTGCCAAACCGATAAGAAAAATCCTGCGTTGTCCGTATTTATCGCCTAACCGTCCGCCTACAACTAAAAATACCCCCATTGCCAATACATACGACGTGCTTAACCACTGCATTAAGGTTTGTCCTCCGTTTAGCGATTGGGAAATTACAGGGGCTGCAATGTTTGTAATTGTGCTGTCCAACATATCCATAACATCGGCGACAAGCACAACCGCCAATATTAACCAAAGAATTCGTTTACTTTTTTGCATCTTCTTTAAATATTACTTTATATTTTTAAAACTCCTGTATTTCCCCATTCAAAACCACCATCTTAACCTTATTACTCCCAAACGCATACGGCATAAACTCATACGTAGAAATCGGTTTTGTAATAAACAGATTTGCGATTTTCCCCCTCGCAATTGTCCCGTGCGTACGGCTGCAACCCATTGCATACGCGGAATTTAACGTTACCGCATTCACCGCCTCTTCGGGCAGCATTTTGTATTTGATGCAACCCATCGAAAGCACCAACTGCATATTGCCCGAAGGACTTGACCCAGGATTGAAATCACTCGCCATCGCCACAGGCAAACCAGCCGTAATCATCTTACGCACAGGTGCATACACCATTCCCAAAAAGAACGCAGCACTCGGCAACAAGGTCGGCATCGTTTGAGAATTTAACAAAGCGGAAATCTCCGCATCGCCCGTATATTCCAAGTGGTCAACGGATAATGCCCCGTGTTTCACGCCCACCTGAATACCGCCCGAATAATCCAGTTCGTTGGCGTGAATTTTGGGGACAAGTCCGTATTTGCTGCCTGCGGTTAGCATACGGTCGGTTTCCTCCACCGTGAAAAAACCTTTGTCGCAAAAAACATCTATGAAATCGGCTAATTGCTCCTCCCCCACTTTGGGTATCATCTCATTGATTATCAAATCAACATATTCTTTTTGGCGACCTTTGTAATCGGCAGGAACAGCGTGCGCCCCCAAAAAAGTGGCTTTGATTGTCAAAGGCGATTTTTCTTTTAACTGTCTGATTACACGCAACATCTTCAATTCGTCCTGCGTTGAAAGTCCGTAACCGCTTTTAATCTCGACCGCCCCCGTTCCGTACTGTGCAATTTCTTCCAGCCGCAACCACGCATCTTCAAACAATTCCTCTTCCGATGCCTCGTGTAATCGCTTGGCAGTGTTGAGGATACCGCCTCCGCGTTTGGCAATTTCTTCGTAGGAAAGTCCCTTAATTTTATCAATATATTCAATTTCACGACTTCCCATATAGACCAAATGCGTATGCGAATCGCAAAAAGACGGGAAAACCATACAGCCAGACGCATCTATCACAGTATCAGCGGTTTGATTTCCAATGGACTCCATACTGCCGAAATCAACAATTTTATCCTCTTCCGTTTTCAGCCACGCATTTTTGACGGTGTGCATCGTCTGCATATCCGCTCCTGCACGATATAAAACAGGGGTTTCCTCTACTTGAATTAATTCTTTGATGTTTTTTATTAAAAGGCTCATTTTTAATTATTTATTAAGGATAAATGTTTTTTTATTATCAAGATATTGAAATTCATTTTTCCCAAGGTCAATTTTTATGGGTCTTTGAATACTTGGACAACAACGAGGGTCATCATCTATAAATTTGTAATATGTTCCAAAAACAGTTTTTTCCGCTGCACTGTCCAAATGGAAAGAACCATCTATTTTAACATCAAATTTATCAAAATAATCGTCTATTACTGAATAATTCTCCCCATTAGACAATACCAAAATATATTTTTGAGCCCACATTGCACCATTTCCGCCATCACATTGGCAGGGAAAAAATGTGATTAAAGCATCTATAATGCTGTCTGCGTTCAAGTTAGCATAATAAATATAAATTGCGGAACTGTCCCACGTAGGAACAGCATATCCATCAACCGCTTCAAGTCCCAATGCCTCTTTCATTTCGTAATATTCCCAATTGCAACTGTCCTTTGCAAAATAAACCCCTTTTTCAATTTGATTTTCTACCCAATTATAGAATGCAAGTTTAATTTTTTGCTTTGCAACAGCATCTATATCGTTGTCATTCTTTTTGATATTGCAACTGCTAACAAGAATTATCAAAAATAGGGTTTTAAAGAAACCAATATAATATTTATTTTCCAATTTCATAAAGATATTCAGGGGCAAAATCCACTCCATTTTTCCAACAAACCGTGTCATTGGCAACTGTGAAAGAATTAAACATGTTTACATCAAGTAAATCTCTGATAATAGGACGATGGTCATTTTCAATCGTGTTTTTCAAATCAACTATCGTATTTTTACCATCATTGAACTTTATCAGGATTTCATACGTTCCGTTTGCTTTTTCTGCATCTGTTATCCACATCATAAGTATCTTATATTAAAGGGGTTATTCTTTTATATTCTCCTGTTTGTTTAAGAGAATTCCAATTTTCCATTAATTCTTCTTTGTGCAATTCTGCCCATTCGGTTACAAGTCCCAATATGCGAGGCGGTAATTTTCCTTCTTTAATTGATAAGGTTTCTATTAAAATTTCCGCTCTGAATTCATTGTACTTTGCGTGAAAATGAGGCGGATTATGCTCATTGAAGTACATGTAAATTACTATTCCTAAAAAATCACTGATAATTGGCATAACTTTAATTTTTAATTCATTTTTATAGTAACGATTTTTATAATTGCATATTGTATTTTACACGGCAAATTTTTATTTATCAATTCTTTACAATTTTCCATTTTCCTGTTTTATCTGACCCCAACCGCTCTATTTGTCCACTGTCTTTCAACCGTTTGAGTTCTCGTTTTATTGTCGCTATGCCTACACCTAATTGCTCGGCAAGTTTGGCGGCTGTTATTTTATTGTCTTTTTCTATGAGTGAAAATACAGTATCATTTTTGACATTTACAGTATCATTTACAGTATCATTTTTATCTGAATGCTGGATTTTTAATTCTGATTTTATATGCAAATATCTGTTTTTCAGTTCGTTGTTTTCGCCAAGCAAAAGATTGCCAAAGAAGTTCATAAGATACACTTGTGCGGCATAAATTTGATTTTGATAATCGTTGAAATTTGCTCTTACAAGTGCATTGCGGAAATACCACGAATGTTTGGCAAACATATCATTTTCAACTTCAAAGCCGAATGTTCGTAAGTATTTGATAGTGAATACGGCAATCGTTCGTGTATTTCCTTCGCCAAAAGCGTGGATTTGCCACAATCCTGAAATGAATTTTACAATATGCTCAACCGTTTCTCGTTTTGAAAGTCCTTTGTAATTGAAATTCTTTTCTTCTTTAAAATCGTAATCAATTGTTGCGGATATATTGTCGGCAGAGGCATAAAACACTGTTTTTCCGTCGAGTACCCATTCCGATTTTGTAATATTGTAATCGCGATATTGACCTGTTTTCACCCGCATTGATTCTACCCCTGTGAAAAGTCGGCGGTGAATAGAAAGAATTTCGGCAGGCGAAAATGAAAAGGTTTTTTCCGAAAGAATATCAGCCATATTTACTGAAACTTTATCGGCTTCGTCTGTGCGGTTTTCAAGAGTTGCACGGTTTGTCTGCTGTTTGTAATACGCATCAACACGGTATTTTACTTCGTCAATCGTAATTTTCCCCTCAATATTTTCTTTGGCAGTTTCTATTAAATAATCGGAAACTTTCAGTCTGTCAACATCTTGCAGACCGATAGCCGTTTGCCAAATCTGTGCTTTCTCTTTTTGAGAAGGTTCGCCTTGCCTTATGTATTCGTCAAAATCTTGCATGATTTATGATTTTTGCAAAGATACAATTTTATTTTTTATCTTGAAGTACAAGCCTCATAAACTCCCTCACCCCTTCCGAAGCCCCCTTTTTAATAAAAGTTACATTTTTCCGACTAACAGGCACATCTTTGGGGTCAATTACATAAATGGGAACATCGGGACGGACGTAATGCACCAATCCCGCAGCAGGATACACATTCAACGACGTACCGATAATCAACAATATATCAGCCGTTTGTGTTATCTCAATGGCTTTGTCCATCATCGGAACTGCCTCGCCAAACCAAACAATATGCGGTCGCAACTGATACCCTTTTTCGCACAAATCACCGATTTTCACCTCGTAACGCTCTGGCGGAAGTTCATACACCAACTCCTCGTAACGTTCAGAACGAACTTTCGTCAATTCGCCATGCAAATGAACAATGTTTGTACTTCCTGCCCGTTCATGCAGATTATCAACATTTTGCGTGATGATGGATACGTTAAAATCTTTTTCAAGTTCTGCCAGCCCGATATGTCCGTAATTGGGTTGAACGGTTTTCAACTGCATACGGCGCTGGTTGTAAAACTCGGTAACCAAGGCTTTGTCTTTCGCCCATGCTTCGGGTGTGGCAACGTCTTCGATGCGGTACTGTTCCCACAATCCGTCGCTGTCTCTGAAAGTGCTGATGCCGCTTTCGGCACTGATGCCCGCTCCCGTTAATACTGTTAAGTTCATAAAGTTTGTAAAGTTTATAAAGTTTTTTTTAAAAATATCATTTTATCTTTTTATCGCCGCAGGCATTTATCTCTTTATCATTTTATCCTGATTTAGCGGAAACCGCCTGATTTCGTTATAATGCGAAACGCGTCCGTCCCAACCGTGCCTTTTGAATACGCTTTCGTAGAGAACGATGTCCTGCACGTTGAGTTGCTGTATAGAGGCGGTTTGATGTTCCTTTACCGTATTGAGAAACAACCGCTTATCGTCTATACTGTTGATGCGGGCAAGGGTGAGATGCGGTACGAAATTCCCCACCGAATACGGAAATCCCTGTTTTTTCATCTGCTTTTCGATGGCATGATGCAAGGACTGCAAGGGTTCGCATTCGTCCACGCCAAACCACAACACTCGCGGTTTGTAACGGCTGCCGAACAGTCCAATTCTGCCGATATTCAACGTAAAAGGCGGAATATCTTTGCAGGCAATTTGCAAACTGTCTTCAATCGCAGGCAGTTCGTCCGCAACGGTTTCGCCGATAAATTTTAAGGTAAGATGCAATAAATCAGGCTCTACCCAATTGACCTTGTCCAATCGGGTAGAACTTGACCGCAATTCCTTATAGAGTTTGATAAAAGTATCGTCAGGCACGATGTCGATAGCAACAAAAAGTCGTTTCATACTCGAATATCCTTTTTTTACTTTTGGTCAAACTGCAAGGCTACTGTTGTTGCTCAAACAATTCTTTGCCCACTCCGCAAAGGGGACAAGTCCAATCGTTGGGCAGTGCTTCAAAGGAAGTCTCTGGGGCGATGCCGTTATCGGGGTCGCCTGCCTGTGGGTCATAAACATAACCGCAAACTGTGCATGTGTGTTTCATCTCTAAAATCATTTTTGTTAATTTACTTTATTTATTAAATGTAGGGGCATTTTTTGAAGTAACCCCACTTTTCACTTCGTGGTAATAGGCATAGGTCAAAGGCGGTCGTCCCTCAAGGGTAATCTGAGCGTCCAACACCTCGCCGATAAAGAGCAGGTGCGTACCAACATCAACTTCTTCGGTCAATCTGCATTCAAACCATGACATGCAATCTTCCAAAACGATGGGGACATCCGTATTTTCCCCAAAGGTAAACTCCTCGCAATGCGCAAACTTGTCGAAATCTCTTCCCGAACGAAAACCGAAAGTACCCATTGTGGTCGGTTTGTAATTCTGTTTGAGGACGGAGGCGCTGAAGACTTTGGTTTCCCGTATCAAATCAGCGGTAAAATTGTTTTTGTTGCAGGCGACCATAATCTTGGCAGGCTGTGCCGTAACCTGCATGACGGTAGTTGCCACAAAGGCGCTGTGCCGTTGTTTGTTTCCCGAGGCGACGATATATACGCCATAGGAAAGTGTCGAAAATGCTTTTATATTCATGTTCTGTTCATGTTTAGGGCTGGTTGCAACTGCAACTTCGCTGTTTCTATTGCTGATTTGCAAAGATAGCATTTTTTATTGAGAAATGGTTATTTGGATATTTGGTTATTTGTTGATTTTGAAAAATGTAGAGACGCGACATGACACGTCTCTACAACAACAACAAACCTTGCAATATTACAAAAGGTTTCATTATCTAATAAGTAAATTAAATCATCATTTCCTCCGCCGTATGGAAATGGTCGGTGTTTCTTTTGGATTGATAATCATTGTTATCCCCGTAGATGTAATAGGATTAGGAATTGCACAATCAAGACTTGAGGTAACGATACATTGCACCAAATCCCCATTTTCGGGTGGATAGGTGAATGTGGGATTGGTCTCCCCGACAACCGTATCTCCATTTACCAACCATTGATAAGTAGGCGTTCCTCCATTGGTTGGGATAGCCGTAAATGTTACCGCCGTTTCCGCACAAACATCGTTCATATTGCTGCTGTCCCGCACAGAAAACGCAGGTTGTGCCTTATACACTACCACTATCTCCGTAGAAGACAGCGTGTCTATATCACTGCAATCTTGGTTTATCATGCGGCATCTAACCGTATCTCCATTATTGGGAATATAACTGAAAAGCGAATCGGTTGCCCCTGCAAATGCCGTATCATTTACAAACCACTGATACGAAACAATCATATCTGTGGGTTCGATTGTAGCCGCAAATAATGCACTGTCTCCATACGGCAGGAAAGGAAGACGATTGTGGCGTTCCTAATTGGCGGATAGGCGAAAATGTTCCCGTTGTTACCAACACGTCTCTCGTATTAAAGTCCAATATCTGCATTTCGAATTTAGCACTAATAAAGTTCTTAAAGTTATAACGTTTGTAAATTTTTTTTGAGAAAAATGACCTCCCCCCCTTCAAAGTGGGAGTTTGCGAATTACGAACTTCTCCTTTTCTATCTTTAAAGAAAGGAAAAAGCAAATCTGTAATCAGCAAACTCCCACTTTGAAGGGGGGAGGTAAAAATCTTGTTATTTTTGGATTTTTTTAAAAAATTGTCCATTATCAATTTTCAATTAAAAATGCTATCTTTGCATTTACTTTTGATAGATTTAATTTTTTGTCATGTACTTTAAGAAAAAAATCATTGTAATTATTTTAGCCGTCCTCTTTTTTCTTTTGACGGCTGCCGTTGTGTTGGCGTTTGTTTTTGAGAACAGGATTGCCGATATTGTACTCAATCAACTGTATAAGAATACCCGCGTTGAGGTCAGGCACAGGGACATTTCGTTTAGTCTGTTGCGTAAATTTCCGCTGGCATCTTTGCAGGTGAACAACATTGAGGCGGACGGACTTTCGGCGGATACGGGAACGGCTCAACCGCTGTTGCGGGCGGATATGATTTTCCTGCAATTCAGCATTTTAGATATTTTCCGAAACAATTATACTATTCGTAAAATAGACATTCAACAGGCTACTTTACATTTAATCATAGATAAGGAGGGAAAAAACAATTGGGATATTTTTATTTCGGACACCGCCAAGTCGGAAACGGTGAGGGTGGAACTGAAAGCCGTCCATTTCCGCAATGTAGATGTGCAGTTTGAACATCAACCGCAGAAACTGGACGTTGCACTTCATTTTAATTCGCTTTCGGCAAAAGGGGATTTCAACAATCATGTTTTTTCTACAAATCTTTCTACAAATCTGAAAATCAAATATATTCAATCTGACACAACGCAATATTTGGCAAATAAACCGCTCAAACTGCGTACCCAGTTATCTATTGATGTCGAAAAAAATCTGTACGAAATGCAAGGCGGAAACATTGAAATTGACGATATTGCGTTCAATGCAGATGCCGTTTTGCAACAAATTTCGGAAGATTATGATTTGAATGCAAAAATAAATTTTGAAAATCTGAAGGTGGTGAAAATTTTAAAGGAAATGCCACAAAATGTACAGCGTAAAACCGCTCGCTACAAACCCTCTGCTTCTCTGTCGGGAAATTTGACGGTGAAAGGTAGGCTTGGAAAAAAATACAAACTTGCTGTAAATGGGCATGTTGCATGTAAAAACGGCAGTATCCAAAATACGGAAAACGACATCAGTTTTTCCAATACGGCATTCAGAGGCAGTTTTTCCACGCAATTTCCGAAACCGCTTCCGCAGACGAAAATCAAGATTGAAAGTTTTTCAACCAATTTGAACAAGGGACGCATTGAGGGCAGTTTGTCGGTGAACAATCTGGAAACGCCCGACCTTGATTTGGTGTTGAAAGCCAATATCAAACTCGAAGACTGGCAAAATTTCTTTCCCAAAAATTATTTTCACAAAACATCGGGGCAGGCTGCGATAGACCTGTCTTTTTCCAACCATTTTTCTAAAACGCAGCATCTGACCGCTTCCGATTTTGCCGCGGCAAACATCAAGGGAAACATCATTTTCACCCATGCGTTTTTGCAGATGAAAGAAGATGAAAATCCGTATCAAAATCTGTCGGGGGAAATAAAATTAAATGACAGGGTGTTGTATGCCAATCATTTACAGGGCGAACTTAAAGGCAATTCGTTTGAGTTGAACGGCTCAATTGAAAATCTGTTGCCCTATGTTTTGACCGAAACGGAACGGCTGAAAATCAAGGCGGAGATACAACTTCCCTGTTTGGATTTGGACAAATTGCTGTCTGTCAAAAATGCCGAGAAAAAGAAAAAAGAGGCTGTGCAACAGGAACTTGCATTGCCGCATCAAATGGAATTTAACTTGTCGTTCAAGGCAAAACAAATCAAATACCAAAATTTTGAAGCACAAAATGCGTCTGGAACGGCGGTTTGGGAAAAGAGAACGCTTACAATCAAAGATTTGCAATTAAGTGCCTGTGATGGTAAAATCCACGCCAACAGCACATTGCACCCCAACGATAACAAAACGTTCAGTCTGCGGTGCAACGCCCAAATTCAACAGGCGGACATGCAAAAAGCATTTTACGCTTTCAGCAATTTCGGTCAAAATGAACTGACGGACAAGAACATACGCGGTATTGCCAATTGCGAGGTGCAGTTTTCCGCCGTTCTGGAAAATAACATGAAAATCTTACCCCAGAGCATCGTTTCGCAGATAGCCGTCAATATCCGCAACGGACAGTTGCTCAACTTCAAACCCATGGAGTCCCTGTCTAAATTTGTAGAATTGAGCGAGTTGCAGAATATCCGTTTTGAGACTTTGGAAAATCAAATCACACTTGAAAATTCCACGATTTACATTCCCGCAATGGACATCAAAAATAATGCTATCAACTTGACAATCAGCGGAAAACAAACTCTTGATGGCGATATTGATTATCGAATAAAGATGCTGTTGAAGGATGTTTTAAGCAAAAAAATAAAGGAAAAAAAGCGGAATGCGGAAGATTTTGGCGATGTGGTAGATGATAACACGGGAAAAACCTATCTGCACCTCATTGCAACGGGCAATATCAACAATCCGAAATTCAAGTGGGATATAAAATCTTCGCAAAAGGGTGTGCAACAGCAAATTGCTACGCAAAAACAGGAAATTGAAACCATTCGGCAAACGGTCAATCCCGAAAAGGAAAAGCAAAAAGCAGAAGATAAAGAACTCAATAACAGTAAGAAGAAACAGAAAGAGATTGAAATTGATGCGGACTGGTAAGGGTTAAAATATTGACAACAAAAATTATTCATTGTCGCAGCGATACCATTCCGCAAAAGAACTCTCCGTCTCGCAAAGACGCAAACTAAAAAGTTGCACATTCCGCGGTAAAACTTTCTGTAAAATAGATACAAATTCCAGCAAAAGTTGTTCACTTGTAGGTTGATAGTCTGTGATTTCTATTTTTTGATACTGTTGTTTCAATACTGCTACCACTTGAGGAGGAGTGGTTGATTTTAAAACCAACGCATGGTCATATTTTTCTATAATATGCTTGTTTACAATATTTTTCAAATCTGAAAAATCCAGCAACATGCCCTCTTTGGGAGAATTGCCGTTGGGTGCAAGTTCGCCAATGAGGGTTACATGCAATTTATACGAGTGTCCGTGTATGTTTTGGCACAAACCGTCATGGTTTTCCAGAGCGTGAGCCATTTCAAACGAGAAAAGTTTGGTGATGCGTATTTTATTTTTCATTTTTTTCGTTTTTTTTGTAACAAAAAATCAACCTTTTGCGTATGAGTACATATTGTTATTGTTAATGAATTTTAAGAAAGAAAGCCGTCCCTCCCGACGACTTTCTTTTTTCTTTTTCATTACGCCAACGAAAACTCTTTTTTGATAGCGTCCACATAATCAAGTTTTTCCCAAGTAAAGAACTCTACCATTTTAAAAAGACGGTCTTTCTTTTCCACCTTAATAGTGCGTACGTTTTCGCCTTTGTAAAACACCTCGACTTCTTGAGCATATGGTTCTCTGCCAAAATGTCCGCCTGAAGCAGTCGGCAGGTAAACGGGATTTTTCAATCCGAAACGTTTGGAAATGCCGTAAGGGGTCATATCGAACAGTTTTTCAACCACTTTCACAATCGCATCGCTGGAAATGGTTTTCCCTTTTGCGTCTTTTATTTTAGTGGTATTGTTGGTGTCAATCCGCAAACTGACAGGTTGTGCCACGCCGATAGCATATGCCACCTGCACCGTAACCTCCTTTGCCACGCCCGCAGCAACCAGATTTTTCGCAATATGCCGTGCCGCATAAGCAGCCGAACGGTCAACTTTGGAACAGTCCTTGCCCGAAAAAGCACCGCCGCCGTGCGGACATTTCCCGCCATAAGTGTCCACAATAATTTTCCGTCCCGTAAGCCCCGTGTCGCCGTGAGGACCGCCGATTACAAACTTCCCCGTAGGATTTACATGCAGTTTGAACGCCCTTCTTAAATATTTCCTCGAACCTGCAGGCATTTTTCTGCGGACATTCGTTATCAACACATTCTCAACATCTTCCCTGATTTTTGCAAGCATTTTCTGTTCATCTTCCATAAAATCGTCATGCTGGGTGGAAACGACAAGGGTATGCACGCCGACAGGTTTTCCTTTTGGGGTGTATTCCATCGTAACCTGCACTTTCGCATCGGGACGGAGGTACTTCATTTTCCTGCCGTCTCTGCGAATTTCCGCCAATTCTCTGATAAAGCGGTTTGCGATGTCGATAGCCAACGGCATGTAATTTTCTGTTTCTTCGGTTGCGTAACCGAACATCATGCCCTGGTCGCCTGCTCCCTGTTCTTCCGCATTGGTTTTCACCACACCGCGTGAAATATCGGGCGACTGCTCATGTATGGCGGAAATTACGCCGCATGAATTGCCCTCAAACATATACTCGCCTTTGGTGTAACCGATTTCTTTAATCACGTCCCGAGCGGTAGTCTGCACGTCAATATAGGCTTCTGTTTGCACTTCGCCTGCGCAAACGACTAATCCTGTGGTTACTAAGGTTTCGCACGCAACTTTTGAATTGGGGTCTCTGCGTAAAAACTCATCAACCAGCGCATCTGAAATTTGGTCTGCTACTTTATCGGGGTGTCCTTCCGAAACAGCCTCTGATGTAAATAAATATGCCATATCTGTTTTTAAATTATTTTAAATTTGTTTATAAAAATTTTATTTAGTCAGTACAAAAAACGCAAATCTGTTTTTTATATTGTGCAATGTGTGAAAAAAAATGAAAAAATAATGTGTTTTTTTTGAAAAATGATTTTATTTTATTGATAATCAATATTTTTTCGCTTGTCTTTTATTTTTATACTCTTTTCTATCGCTGTTCTGCATCTATTTAATTGAATTTGAATGGATTTTACACAAATATTCTCTCTCTCTCGGCGACTTTTCAGCAAATTATCAT
>Ga0268262_10005825_pt1 | contig 12064 bp, 1 predicted proteins | sample TergutNc150P3_FD_190354 | JGI IMG/M metagenome (GOLD analysis project Ga0268262, IMG submission 190354) | Nasutitermes corniger P3 segment gut microbial community from laboratory colony in Florida, USA - Nc150 P3 (SPAdes) (version 2) | ecosystem: Host-associated > Arthropoda: Insects > Digestive... | reverse complement strand
TCTTCTATGCGCGCCTTTGCAATTAACGGCAAGGACAGGGAGGAATTGCTTGAACGGGTTGAAATCGCGAGGGACGCTTTTAAGGCCGCTCAAACAGAGGTAAATTTCAGGCCGATGGGAAAAAGGCCGGAACTGCGATTGTACCCGAACAGGGAAGCCGCCGCCTATCTTGCGATTCCCGCCGCGCAGATTGCGGAAACGCTCTATATCCTCAACGAGGGCGTTGTCGCCTCAAGACTGGAAATTGAAGGCAGGCCGCTTGATGTGCGCATAACAGGGCAGAATACGGCGGCGGGCGATATTGCGCGCCGACTGGAGCAGATTCCCCTGAAGACCGCGCAGGGTAAAACTGTGTATCTTGGCTCTCTTGGCAGAATAGAGCGCAGAGAAGCGGAAGCGTCTCTTGCGCGGCTTGATCGCAGCGACGTTATTTACGCGGACATTGCGTCCGGCAAAAAAAATTCAGTAACGGCAAACGAAACCGCCGCGCGGTTTTCCTGGTTTAAGGGAGCCGATGGCTCTGTTTTTGTCCGTTATCGCAATTCGCTCTTCCTTTATGTTTTCCTTGTAGTAATCCTTTTGTACATGGTTATAGGCGCTCAATTTGAATCTTTCCTTCTTCCGTTAATACTCATGTTAAGCATTCCCTTTTCTCTGGCCGGCGCGGGGCCGTTGTTATTGATTACCGGTTCCCTGATAGACTCGGGCGCAGTCTTTGGACTTGCCGCGCTGTTCGGACTTGTTGTGAATAACAGCCTTATTCTTTTTGAGGTCAGCGGCGAAAAAATAAGCGCGGGCTTTTCCGCGGCGGCGGCGGTTTACCGCGGGGCGTCCGAACGTTTGCAGGCGATTTTAATTACAACAGCGACCACGGTTTTCGCTCTCTTGCCTTTGGTGTTAAGCCCCATGGGAAATTCGCAAAAATCAATGGCGGCGGTAATGCTGGGGGGACTCGCCGCGTCGACTCTCCTCAGCCTTTTTGCCATTCCCCCGGCGCTCATCATGTTTTTTAAATGGAAATTGCGTAACGGGGGAGCAGAATGAAAGGTTTGGTTTTCTGGCTTAAAAGAAAAAAATCAGCTTTTTGCATATTAGCGGGCATTCTTTCGCTGTCTTTATTTGTCATTAGTACATCTAATGACAAAATTAAACAGATAACAGGAGGTTCTTATGTTGTAAAAATTATGCATTACGGCATTGACGCGGCGGAAATGGAAAGGACGGTTACCATTCCGCTTGAAGACGCGCTTTCCGCGATTTCCGGCGTTATGAGCGTGCAAAGCTCCACCGAAAACAACCAGTCAAGAATATTTATCCGTTTTAAACCCGGCGGGAGAGGGCGGTATGAAGCTGTCCGCGACGCCGCGCAAAGAGTATACGAGACGCTGCCGTCGTCGGCCCAGCGGCCGGAAATTTTAAGTTCTAACAATTCAAGAGTTCCGGTGTGGTCTGCGGCAATTTTCAACAAAGCAAGCTTTGACAAAGCAAGCTTTGACAAAGCAAAAGAAAATCTTTTAACAGCCCAAATGCTGGAAAAAATTGTAAAGCCGCGTTTTGAAAGTCTTGAAGGTGCCGGAGAAGTTTTAATTTCGGGCGTAGGTTTAAAAGAAATCGTTATTATTCTTGATCAGGAAAAACTTTTTATTCTTGGCCTTCAGCCGTCCGCTGTAGCCGAGGCCCTTGCGATGAATGATTCAATTTTTTCAGGCGGAACCGGCGTGCTTGGCGGCAGAGAAATAATTATTACAGTGGACGGGCGTTACGGTCAATCTTTGGACAAGGCGCTTATTCCGCTTGGAAACGGAAAATTTATTGAGCTTGCGGACATAGCCGTAATTACGGAACAGGAACGGATGCCGGATATTCTTTCGCGTTTAAACGGCAAAAAAACGGCTGGGATTGCGATTATGGGGCGGCATGACGCCGATTTGCGCAAACTTTCTTCCGATATAAAAAAAGAATTAGCCGCCCTGTCCCTGCCGCTGGAATTTACCGTTTTATCCGATCTTGGCGCGGAGGAAGCCGCCGCTTTCCGTTCCGTCTTTAACGCCGCGCTGTTAGGTGCAATTATGGTAGCCGTTATCAGTTTTTTACTGGGCGGTAAAAATTCCGCAAACCTGTCCGGGTTCTTCTGCGCGTTTTCGATTCCGTTGATCTGCCTGCTGTCAACAGCCGTTCTTTCAATGTTTGGCTTTTCCGCCGACAGGTTAATGCTGGCGGGTATCGCCGCCGGAATCGGAACCGCGGTTGACGCTGTCATTCTCTGTTCTGAGAAACTTCGCAAACATATAAGTTATGAAGGCTCTGCGGCGGCATTATCAGAATTGGCAGGGCCGTTAATCGCCGGAGCGGCGACCACAGTTGCCGCTCTTCTTCCGCTTTCAAGAATGCAGGACATAGGAGTAAAAACAATCGCCTGCTCCATTGCCGTAATTTGCATAGTTGCCCTTGTTTTCAGCCTTTCACTCCTGCCGCCGCTGCTTCTCTGGAGGTTAAATTCCCATACGACAGATCTATCCGTTAAAATACCACGGCGGTTCAAACAAATACAAAGGCGGCTTTTAAGGTTACTGTGCAAATTTCTCGCCGCGGATATAAAGCTCTGTTTTCGTTTTCCGGTTTTAATTCCGGCAATCAGCCTCGCCCTTACAGCCGCGGCAATACTCGCTCTTTTTGTAAAAGGAGTGGACACTTCAGGTTACGGTTCAGATGACTCTGTCTACGCGCAGGTTGAATTTGAGGGAGGGCTGCTTGCGGAAGAGGCAGACCGGCTTCTTGCGGCATACGGCGAAAAACTTTCAAGTTATGCGGGAATTAAAAATGTTGAAACCGGCGCGAGGACAGGCTCAGGCTCCCTGCTTATTTCATTTGATCCGCAGCAGACACAGGCGCATAACGTAAAAGAATCGGCAAAGCGGTTATACATTCCCGGCGGTTTTGTGTTCTTTCACGAAAGTTCAAACCGCGACCGTTATTGGGAAATTAGAATCCGCGGAGACGAAGATAAAAAATGCAGGGAACTTGCCGAAAAGCTGGCGTACTTGTGCGCCGGACATCCGCTGGTCAAGGAACGCGTATTGAATTTCAAACAGGGAAGCAAAAAACTGATTTTACGGCCGGACAGAGAATTATTTGCCGGATCGGGAATTGATTTTGCGAGCGCCGCCGCCGGGATCAGATATGGCGTATATGGGCCTGTAGCATACAAAAGAATGGACACAAAAGGCGAAACAGACGTACGTATCAGAACCAGCGGCAATGTTATGCGTCAATCAAGAGAGGGGGCTTTGGGCTTGCTTGTTTCCGGTATAAGGGTTGATTCCCTTGTGCGGACAAGCGAAGAAACTGACAGCGCAAGCATAAGAAGGAACGACAGGCGCAGGACTGCTTCCATTACCGTCGTTACAGGGCCAATGGATCCTCGGCGTGTAAAGCGGCAGATGGAAGAAACTTTCAAAAAAATCGATCTGCCCGCCGGATATTCAATTGAATTTGACCCGGATGCCATCAGTCAGGCGGAAGCTCTATCTGCAACCGTACTTTCGCTTGTAATGGCTGTCATCTTCTGTTACATGATTATTGCCTGTATAAACGAATCTTTTACTATTCCGCTTCTTGTGTTATCCGCAATTCCCCCTTCTCTCGCGGTTCCGGCTCTTTGCCTGGCGTTGTCGGGAAGCGCGTATAATTCCGCTGTCGCATGCGCGTTTATAGCGGTAAGCGGAATGACGGTTAACGCCGCTGTGCTTTGTGTAGACGGGTTGTACGCAAAAACGCGGAGGAAAAAGGAAGTATCAACTTTAGGAATTTATAACGCGCTGCGGCGTAAAATGCCCGCTCTTTTATCAACTACCGGCACTACTGTCGCCGGAGCGCTACCATTCCTCTTCCTTTCGGAAGGGGCAAACTCACTTATACGAACATTGTCTCTTACAGGAGCTCTTGGAGTAGCGTGTTCGTGCATTGGTTCAATAACTTTAATACCGTCGCTTTTTATTATTAAAAATCATTTAACAGCTAATTTATCAATTATTTAAAACTAATAACAATTTTTATTCCGCTTGTGCGGAATACATAACTTGATTTGGGAAAGAACATGAAAAACATAATTATCAACAAAATTACAGCTGTCTTTTTGACGCTGATTATGGTTTTCGGGCTAATCCCTTCAACGGGATTCGCGCAGTCAAACCCGGTTTCGCCGCTTAACGAAGTAAAAGGTTTTAATATGTCTGTCTTTGACAGTCATTTTAGCAGGGCGGACAGGGAAATTGCTCCGGAACGCTGGCTTGCCGAGGCAAAAATTGGCATAACGCAGGCAGTATACGCGTGGGAATTAATCGCGTTTGGCATGTACGAAAATCCTTTTGTATTTGAAGAAGCAAAGGCCAGGCTGGAGGATTGGAGTAACAAAGAAATGGAAGCCAGATTTTCACAGTGGCTTCTTAAAAGATTTTTCGGCGAAACATTGGGAAAGGCGGTATCCGATTTTTCCGCCATGATTGGAGAAACTCAAAAAAAGTACACATGGCATCTTGACAACGAAGGAAACGCCGTCTTTGACGAAAAAACAGGCGATCCTTTGGTGATACGCCCCGGCGAAAAAGGCAGGGAATTCCAGCAAGACAAAATGATATGGAGTAACGAGGCTGAAGAACTTGTAAAAAATAACAGCGGCTCTTTTGATAAGGTCATGCTCAACATGTACCCGGAACTTTTGGCGTATATTCCGGTGGAGTTACGCGAAACTATGAGCGCCGCAGTCAAGGAAGCGGGGACGGCGGCAAGCGCCGGTCTTAAACGCGAATTTGAAAACATTGCCGCAAGAGAACAAAGAATCTTTACCAGCCGCCGGACAAGGGATATTTGGAGTTTACGCAAAAAAAGCGACGATGAAGCCGCCCGTATTTTTACAGAACAGTTAATTACCGAGACCGAACAAGTGTGCGCAAAAGGAATTAACGAACTGAATACAAAGATAGAACAAGCGTATTCGGAAACAGGCGATCTTGCCCTTTTAGGTGAGGAGTGGCTTCAGTTATACAAGGAACAATTTGACAGAGGGTTAAAAGCGTGGGAAGAAGCCGAAGAACGGTTTTTTATACGCCGCATTGAATGGGAACAGGATTCTTTCAAATTGTTCTCGGAAGGAGAAGAAATTTGGTTTGAGTCCTTTGATAAACTTAATGAAGAATATCAAAAATGGGAATTAAAAGCAAAAGAGTTATTCGACAACGGAGAACGACTGTTTAAAAATATTTCAGATAATCTGGAAAAAAGCATAGCGGACGCTAAAGCTGAATTCGAAATAAATAAAAATATGCGCGTCGGGACCGGAGCGGAAAAAGCCAAAGCTTTGATTGATATGTACATCACCGGTGCGTCAGCGGCTATTTCGGCAAAAGAAAATATGCAGTACTGGCTAAAATATTATTATTGGGGAAAAAACGCTGATGATCCTGATTTTGCGCTCTGGCTTTGGAATGAACGAAGAAAATTCTGGATTCAACAGGAAGAAAACTATAAAAGAAGTCCAGAATATAAATCTTCTTTGAGCGAGCTAAAAAGGCTTGAAGGCATAATGCTGAGTATGGCGGCAAAGAAAGATGATGGCGAAAAAACAGCGGATTTATCTCAAAACACCAAAGATAAAAATAATGAAAAAAACCCTGTGGATAATGGAAATGTAAATTCAACTCAAAACGAGGAAAATGAAAATAATAAAGAAAGTACCGAGGATAAGGAAAAAACAAGAGCGGCGTTAATTCAAAAAGCCACAGACGAATATAACGAGTATTTGAAAAAATTTAACGAGAATCATAAATTATTATTTCAAATACAGGATGTCATTTCCGGCAAATTGACATTTGCCGAAGAAATGGCTTTTGCGGAAAAAATAAAAAATGAATTATCCTTCACTTTTTTTAACTATTCCGGGCTTTGTGATTTACAAAAACACTACAACCTATATACCTCATATTTGAAAATAGCCCTTGACGCGCGGGAAAAAATACTTGTCGATTACGCGGAAATTCTAGGAACAGGCGCGTTAAAAGATATTCTTTCACCTAACACAACGACAGAAGACTTTTATCTTGATGAATATCAGCTCGCACTTATCAAGGCAAAGACGCTTGTTTTGTACTGGGAACGTAAAACTTCCATAGCGCAGGCGGTAACCTCATATTCAAAAAATATTGACGCTGGGAGGATGACAGAAGCCGAGAGTATTCAGGCTTGGGAAAAAGCAAAAACTGCCTATAACAAATCTCTCTCGTTATATGAAACCGAATTAAATAAATTGAACGAAATCAGTTTAGATATTCAAAATCAAAAAACTATATTAGATGAATTAGCAAAAAAAATGTCTGAAGAAGAAGAAAAGTTATCCCGGTTAAACCAGGAACATTCAATGCTTGTCGCCAGAAGTTATACTTCTATCGGAGATATTGTAGAAACGGACTTTAACAACAGATATAAGTTTCTTGTAGAGGAATATAAATTTTTTCTGAATACCGGGAATAACGCTTCATATAAAGATATTCTTGAAAACGGAATGAATTGGGGTATTGCGCAGCAAAAAGAAGACGCGGAAAAATTACTGGCTCTTTTTATTAACGGAGATAATTCAGGTACGCCTTCTTTGGCGGAATTGGAAAACGCTGTTCTTTTAAAAACCCGTCTTGCCGCGATTGATTTATTTGCCGATGGACCTGATTATCAACTGCGGTCTTTTAATAACGCTTACAGCGGCGCAGATTGGTATTCCAAAGCAAAGGGAGTTAATCTCTCAAAAGAAGAAGGAGCCGCCCTTTACGGAGAAAAAATCGGAGAACGGCTTGCCGCCGACCTTAATAAGAGCCGCTTAACCTTAACGGAAAAACGCCTTGATTTTGAATTGGCAATGTTAAAAAACATTTTGAATATGGACACTGAAGCGGAAGATTATGAAGGTACTCTGGAAAGCGCTATGGCGGAACTTACCTTAGGCAGTTTAGAAGAAGCCGCGTATATATATGATATTCTGTTGAACCTGAAAGAAAGACTTAACTCAAATAAAGATTTTTTTACGGAAGATAATAATGAAAATATAATTGTCGAAAATTTTATTTTTTTGTTAGATTCATTCTGTATAAACACAGAACAAAATCTTATTGATTATTATAATGATTATTTTTATTGTTCTAATTTACTTGATCTTTATTTTAATTATGCCGTTATAAGTTCTTTTGGACAGAAAGAAAATTGGCAAAACTCCTGTAAATATGTAAAAACATTTCTTGCGGGTTATGAGTTGGATACCGATGAAAAAATTTTACCCGATGCCCGGCGTATTTATGACGCAATATTAAAAAGAGGCGGCAGTATAACAGAAAATGTCGCCCTGTTTTTTGATGAATTTCAAAAATGTTTTACTCTGGTTCCCAAATGGCTTGAAAACGAAATTTTCTTCTGGAAAAACGCGGTTATTGAATATATAGCCGCTGATATTTCGTTCAGTGAGAATGAAGTTAACAATGAAAAACATTGGCGTCAGCTTTTGGATGAGAAATGCATTGAAGCCCCGGATCCTGTCCTTGCTTGTGTTTCTACATGGAAAGAAGGCGTTGTCGAGGATGCGCGGTTTGCAGCTGCCTATTACACGAACCGGTTGAATGACGCGTTTGTTTTATTTTTGAAAACAGATTCCCCCGCATTAACACAAACTGCCGAGACGCTTTATAATTATTATTCTTATGCGTCTTACGATATAGACAACAGGTTTTATTCATTAAGTTTTTATTACAATGATTTATCCCGTCTTGGAAGGGCGCTGGAAATTTCAAAATTGACCCAATCAGCAGCGGAAGCGGAAAGAAAAATCGTATATGAAGAAATAAAAATTCAGGAAGAAAAATTTAATATATCAAGAGATAATTATTTCGCAGAGGCTGAAATTTTCCTTAATGTTGGTAACTTGTACGATAAGCAATACAACGCGGTAAAAAAAACCTATGAAAATACGGAGGTTAAACGTTTTGACTATGAAAAAGAAGACGCGATACGAAGGTGGGCAAGTACTGCTTATTTAAATGCTGATACCATTAATTATGATGATTGCAAAAACAAATTGGAAAAAGCTCAAATAGCTTTAACTGTCCTATTGGAAATAAATAAAGAAAAGCGCACATATAATAATCCTGAATACAATGCGTTGTATTTGGAATATGAACAAAGTTTTTTAAGAAAGATAAAGGCCATTGACGCGCTTGAAACTGTATCCTCAGCGCTGGCACAGGAGTATAATAAAAATGATTCTTTATTTAATTATTATAGATACAATCTTCTTGAATTGGGGGCGTTAAGCTCTGTCTCTTCGGGTAAAATCTCTGATGAAATTATTAAGGATTGGCCATATAAGGATATAATTACGGTTAAAAACGGACATCTTGCTTTTTCCAGAGATTCATCATGGAAAATTACAGCTAACTCAAACGCTTCAGAGATAGATTCCTTTTTTAACTCATCAAAAACACTTGACGGCGAAGGGCATAATATCAGTCCTTTTGAGGAAGCGCTTAGAGGATTAAGCCAAAGAATGGCGAATTATATTAATAATCCGAATATGCTTAAAAAATGGAGTATTTTGAGAGAATATTTGATAAATCAGTTAATTAAAGCCAATTCAAATTTAGAGTATTTACCAAAATATTTATCTGGATTAGGAGCATTGGGAAGCGAAGGTTCTTTAGGTAAAGAACTATATAAAACAGGAGTTTGGGAAAGTCCAAACACTCTTAATTCCTATTTTTCAGATTTTGATAATACTAATTCGATAATAGGCTTTGTTAATTATTTGTTGTTATCCGAAGAGGAAAAAGCCGATCTTGAATTTTATGTGATTCTGACATTATCAGGCTACGGCAACAGTTATATTTCCGGTTTTTCAGAAATGCTTAGGCTTGATTTATATGAGAGAGCTTATAATATGGTCAGTGAAAATTACAAATATGCGGATAGTCAATCTGACAAGTGGTATACCTTTTGGGCTTACGATGAGATGAAAGATATTAATAAAAATACATTAAAAAGAATCGAGCCTGTTATAAAGGAAACAAAAAATAATATAAACAATTTTATCTCCGGACTTAAAACTAATTTATCAACAATACAAAATTCCAGAGATGCCTATTTTATCTCGTGTGATAATTTAAGAATTCTTAGCGGAGAAAAAGAAGCCGGACAAAGTATTATGTGGGATGATATAAATAATACTCTTGCGTTAACCAGAAAATTTAACAATGAGGATACAGCCATTCTAAAATCCTGCTGGGAAAAAATGCAGGAGACATCCTTCACTTCTTTTAAAAATATAAATGACGCTCTTTCAGGTTTGATCCGATGGACAAAAAGTGAAGAAACAAGGTTAAGAAACAATTTAGAAAAAGTATGGTTAGCCGATGTACAAAAACAACAAAACAACGAAAAGAATTATTTAGCGGCCGTAGAAGCCTTTGTTTCAGGAACCGGTAATATTAACGCCTTAAAAGCCGCCGCAAAAAATGCTTATGGGAAAGATTCCGCAGTACAGAAAAATCATCTTGAGAATATACATTCGGCTCTAATAAAAGATCTTTCCTTGTACTTAAATATGGAGAATAATTTTTATTCCGAATTTTCTTCTCTTGGACACGAGATTGAATTATTAACCGCTAAAATATTGGAAAACAGATACGCGGCGGAACTTACAGCCAGAGAAATTGAGTGGGCTCAAATGCGGACGGACATATTAGTAAAATCCAATGAATGGAAAAAATCTGTTTCCATAATATTGGAAAACGGCAGATCAGAATGGGATGCCGGCAAACAAAGAATGAATGATTCATATATAAAATGGTATTCAAATTTTCAAAACGAAGTCCGGCGTATCGAAAATGAGTGGGCAGAAGCATATTTAGCAGGTCTTGAAGATAAAGAAAAATGGCTGGAACAGGCTTCGGCGGCCTTTAGTCAGGCGTCTGCTGAGTCTTTACTTCAGCTTGTGGGTACGGAAGGAGAACGGTTGTCCAGATTCATGGATACCAGAGAACCTTTTGGTATTAGAAACGCCGTTCCAGAGGCTCAAACAATAATGACGGAGCTTTTAAAATCTTCTGGAATTGTTAATATGACCAATGCATTCAGTTATATGAATAACATTACTAATACTGCCGCTTCCAAGGTAAGAAAAGGGCTTGGGGGCGTCTCTTCATGGGATGCCGCAATTGTCAAAACGGCAGCCAAAGATATCGCCAGAAAGACTAACGCTGAACTCGCCGATGCCGAAGCAAGAAAAATGGCGCATACCGCCAGAATATCTGTCAACGAAGCAATTAGCAAACTTTATACTAATGTTGATAACGCCAACAATAATTTCAGGGAAAGTATGGATAATCAATTTATTATGGAGGGGCTTTGGAGAAGAAACGGATCAAATTACGAGAAAGACATTGTTAAAGGTTCTACTCTGTTTCAGCCGGTTATTTCCCAAAAACAAATTGTAGCAGGTTATAAAAATTATACAATGGAGCCTGTTTCCCTGCAAACAAACCTGGACGAGAAATTTCTCGCAGAGTTAAATACAATTGCTATAAGAGCGTTGATAGAAAGCGCATATAATGAAGTAGAAACTATTAGCAAGGATATTTTTGGAAGCGGCGAAACTAAACTTATTATTAAAAGTAAAAATGGCCAAACACAATCTAAATCTTTGAAAGATTCAAGCGCTAAAACAGAATTAGAAACTATAAGAGAAAGACTTTTAATCGCTACGGGAAATTTGAATGTCCGCGAACAATCTTTGGGAAAATTCGGCGAGCACATAGGACATCAACCGTATGTAAAACCTTCCGAAGATTTTGGCAATTCAAGAGAATCTATTTTTTACGATAAAGGTAAAGGAGAACTTGGCCGTCTTATGTCCGATTTTATTTATTGGAAAGTTATTGACTCGAAAGGAAGCGCCGAGCTTGGCCTGCCTTTCTGGGACAAAAGGATGTGGGATGATGAAAACAAAAGTTTCTCCGCGCCAAGTATTAGTGCGACATTCAAAGTTGCGGGGGCTGTAGCCGCCGCTGTTGTTGGCGTTGTTCTGGCTGCCTATACCGGAGGAGCAAGCTTAGCATTTTTAGCCGGATCAGCGGCTCTTATTGCAGGTATCAATTCCAGCAGTGATTTGATGTTTTCGTCTCTTAATTATGCCTTTGGATATAAATCTTTTGATGAAGCATGTTTTGATTATGGGAAATCCGCAGCAATAAGCATTGCAAGCGCCGCAATTTCAGGAGCTTTTGGCTCTATGGGCGGTCTTACTTCAGCCGCCGTAGGCGCCGCAAGCAGTACAACCGGACAAGTTGCTGTGCAAACCGCGATGACGGGATTTCAAACCGCAACTACATCATTTGCAACTAACGCACTTAGCGCAGTTACCTATAACAGTACAGACGGTTTTGGCTGGTCTGAAGAGATATTTTCATCCGGCATGAGAGGTCTTTTCACGGATACAATGGTATCCATGGCAAGTACATTTACGACTCAGTCATTAACCGTTGCTAACAGCGGGTTTGATCTGGGAAAATTAGCCGGCTTTAGCAGAGAGAACGTAATAGACGTTGGAAAATTTAACAGTCTTGCCGGTTCTATTGCCGGACAGGGAGTAAACTACGCTATGGGTAACGATTTTACATTAAATCTCCTTGATATAAGTATGTTTAAAAATTTATTGAACTATGAAAATGATTATCATTCCGGTTTATTGGAATTACATCTTGGCAGCAATGGTACAACGATGAACTTGGGCACAGGAGGCGCAAACGTCAGCATTGATAATTTAGCTTCATCTCTTAGAGGTTTAAGCGTGTTGGATGTAAACAGCCGTATAAACCGTTTTATTAAGAAGGAAAATGACTTTGATTCCGCAATTGCCCTTCGCGTTCAATACGGTTTTGGTGATAAAACACAAAAAAACCAATTATGGGATATACTTAAAGGGGAAGCAATGATAAATACTGATACAGAAGGAAAATTTGGAGCCGAATCTGTGAAG
>Ga0268262_10005824_pt1 | contig 12064 bp, 7 predicted proteins | sample TergutNc150P3_FD_190354 | JGI IMG/M metagenome (GOLD analysis project Ga0268262, IMG submission 190354) | Nasutitermes corniger P3 segment gut microbial community from laboratory colony in Florida, USA - Nc150 P3 (SPAdes) (version 2) | ecosystem: Host-associated > Arthropoda: Insects > Digestive... | reverse complement strand
GCGTTTCTTCGATGTCCATGCAGTAGCCGTCACGCCAGTCCACGACTGCGCTTCCGCCTTCGCTTAAACTGCCGAAGAGAACTTCATCTACAAAGAAGCTCTTTATCTTTTCTTCGATTAGTCTGCCTGCATTCCTTGCGCCGAATTCTTTGCTGTAGCCTTCTTCCGCCAATTTGTCCACACAGGTTTCCGTAACGGTAAGGGTTACGTTCTTTTCCGTAAGCTGGGCGGTGAAAGCGTCCAACTCTTTATGGACAATGGAAACCATAATTTCGCGCGAAAGATGCCCGAAGCGGACAATGGCGTCCAGTCTGTTGCGGAATTCCGGCGTGAAGATTTTTTCCACGGCTTCGTTTACCACATTGTCATCTTGAATACGATCTCCAAAACCGATAAGCCCTTTGCCGATGTCTCTTGCTCCTGCGTTGCTTGTCATTATCAAAATTACATTGCGGAAATCCGCCTTGCGTCCCTGATTGTCGGTAAGGGTGGCGTAATCCATAATTTGCAGAAGTATATTAAAGATGTCGCTGTGGGCTTTTTCAATTTCATCGAGCAAGACTACAGCGTGCGGCTGTTTGCGAACTGCGTCGGTTAGCTGACCGCCGTCTTCATAGCCGACATATCCCGGTGAGGAACCGATAAGGCGCGAAATTGTGTACTTCTCCTGATACTCGCTCATGTCAAAGCGGAGCATGGAAATCCCCAATGTGTCCGCCAACTGACGCGCCAACTCTGTTTTGCCTACGCCTGTGGGTCCAACAAATAAAAAATTCGCTACAGGTTTGCCGTCCGCTCTGAATCCGGCTCTTGAACGTTTAACGGCTTTTACTACCGCCGATATTGCGTCGTCCTGTCCAAAGACTTTTTGTTTAAGCCTTGTTTCCAATTCTTTAAGTTTGTCTTTCTCGCTCTCGCCTACCGACCTCTGCGGTATTCGAGCGATTTTTGAAACGACTGACTCAATGACGGGGAGAGTTATTTCCAATTGTTCAATTTGAGCGTCTTGTACTGTCGAAGATTTTTGCGTCTTTTCAGCCACTGTCATTTCTTCCGCCAGTGTTTTTGCCTCTTGCTTTTCAGCCGTCGGTTGTTCAACCGACTCATTTGCGGTCTTGCCGTCTTCGCCTGAGTCTTCGTTTGCGTGCTTGTACGCTTCTATCCGCGCATAAGCTCCGGCTTCGTCAATTACATCGATGGCTTTATCGGGCAGACGGCGCTCTGTGATAAATTGAGCGGAAAGACGCACGGCTGTCTCCACAACTTCATCGCTGTAGTGGACATGGTGGTAGTCCTCGTATCGGCACTTAACTCCCTTGAGTATATCAATCGCCGTTTCTACCGACGGTTCGTTAATATCGATCTTTTGGAAACGCCTTGAAAGCGCTCGGTCTTTTTCAAAGAACTTGTTGTACTCCTCGTGCGTTGTGGAGCCGATACAGCGAAGCTTGCCGGAGGTAAGCGCGGGCTTTAGCAAGTTGGAAGCGTCCATCGCGCCGCCGGAAACCGCTCCGGCTCCGACAATGGTGTGTATCTCGTCGATAAAAAGTATTGTCTTTTCTTTTTTTAACAGTTCCTCGACAACCCGCTTTACTCTTTCTTCAAAATCGCCTCGGTACTTTGTGCCTGCCAAGAGAGAACCCATATCGAGGGCGTAGATACTAAAGTTTTTAAGAAGCGGCGGAACATTGCCGGCAATGATTCGCTGGGCAAGCCCTTCGGTAATTGCCGTCTTTCCTACACCGGAATCCCCGACATGAATGGGATTATTTTTCAGCCTGCGGCAGAGTACTTGGACGGTGCGGTCAAGCTCGTCTTCCCTGCCGATTACGAGTTCCAGTTTATGCTCCCGCGCAAGGGCGGTTAAATCTATAGCGTAGCGTTCAAGCGCTGTTTTTTTACCGGCTTTTTTCTGCGCTTCGGCGTCATCGTCGACACCCGCGTATTTTTCGTTCTTTTGGGAATTTACAAAACCGTCTTCGCTGTAACTGTGGGACAGTACATGCAAAAGTTCCAGCCGTTTTACTCCGGCTTTACGCAGATAATAGCCGCTGTAGCATCGCTCCTCGTCGTAAAGAGAGACAAGAATATCGGCTACATCGACCATGCCTTTTTGGGCTGATTTACAATGAATAAGGGCGCGCTCAATAATGTTATGGAAACTTACGGTTTTTGTAGGCTCTCCCGTCGCAACGATGGGCATTTTCTGCTCAAAAAAACTTTCCATTCCCTGTTTAATCTGTTCCGTATCCGCGCCGCACGAAAATAACACTCCCTGAACTTCATCAAAAGCCAGAGCTGCATAAAGAATATGCTCCGGCGTAAGGTACTCATGCTTGCGCACCTTTGCCTCATTGTATGCCGCGTCAATAATTGCCTGTACATGACCAGAAACTTTCATTTTATTCCTCTATATTGTAAATATAACATAATTTGTTATTTCAAACCAGATATTAAAATCCCTAAACCGGCTCGACAATGCACAAAAGCGGGAATTCATTAGCCTTTGCCGCCTCGTGTACCTGCTCGGACTTGGTAACGGCAATATCCCATGTGTATATACCGACAATTCCTCTGCCTTTTTTGTGAACATCCAACATTATTTTGTTAGCATCTTCAATGCTTTTGTGAAAAATATCCATCAAAATAACCACCACAAAATCCATGGTTGTAAAGTGGTCGTTTAGGAGGACCACTTTATACTGTTCCGGCTCTTTAAATTTTTCCCTTGTTTTAGAAGCCGATTTATCCTTGATTCGCGGTTCCATGATTTAATTTTATATCATAAGAGAAAGGGCGACAAGAGAGCGGATATATAGATAAAAAAACGACCCTGTAACTTTTTACGTTACAGGGTCGCTTGTTTTAAAATGTTGTGTCTAAACTACGGTGTAGGAGTATAGCCCGGTACGCCTTCTACCGCGCCCGTAATAAATGCGGGCGGATTGGTGATAGTTACCGTAGCGCCGCCTGTATTCTTAATCGCTTTGGCGTTGGTTCCCATTGCCGCGACAATACCGTTTGAGATGGTTAAAGAGCCTGTAGACACGTTGAGTATCGTAATGGCTGTGTCTCCGGTTGTCCCGACACGAGCGGAATCTCTGATAATTATTGCGCCTTTACCATCGTTGTATACAGCAACTCCCGAAGCGGAAGTATTATCTACCGTACCGCCGGAAATGTTAAGTTTGGCTGCGGTACTTAAACCTGTGTCATTGCTAATGGAAATTGTGCCTTTGGTTTGTTCTGTATATGCCGAAGTAACTGTTCCTCCGCTAACATAAACACAGCCTGTACCATAGTTTTCCACTGCAATCCCTGATGTCGCAGAAACCTCGCCGTCTTCAATCAATACACGACCGCCTGAAACATTTGTAATCGCAACACCGGTTGTCACAGAAACCTTGCCGGTAACATTCACCAATACACGGCCGCCGCTGCTGTTGTACACCGCAATGCCGCTTGTTGCGGAAACCGTGCCTCCTATGATTGTTGTACCACCGGCGACAGCAGAATACACCGCGGTGCCTTTTGCCGCGCTAACCGTACCGCCTGAAATTACTACATCATCAAGAGATTTGCTTAGAATCGTGTTAGCGTTTTCTGAATCGGCGGTATTTGTTACTGTGCCGCCTGAAATTTCAAGCCGTGTGGAATTATAATTTTCGCCGTTTCCGTCGTGTATCAAATAAATAGTGCCTTTTGCCGTATCTGTAACCGCAGATGTAATTGCCGCTGTTCCTGATACTCTAATTATGCCGACATCAGCGTTCCACACCGCAGGGCTTGCGCTATTGGTTGTAGAAACAGCGCCGCCGGAAATTGATACACCGCCTGTGGAAGTGTTTTTCACAGCCGAGCCTGTTCCCGTAGTCTTAACCGTACCGCCGGAGATCGTTATAGATCCGGTAGATTTGTTCTCTATGGCATTACCGTTGTTGCTGCTGCCTGTTACAGAAACAGTACCGCCGGAGATCGTTATAGCGCCATTGGAATTGTTCGTTATCGCGTTTATGGTAAAATTTGTATCTGAGTCAATTAATCCGCCGGTGATATTAAGTGAAACACCATAACTGGGTCTTGTGCCGGTCAAATAAATCCCGCCATTTGTATTGTACTGCTGCGGATTAATTTTCGCGTTTCCGGACACATTAATTAAACCTGTAGCTTCGCCCCAAACTGTCCCTTGAATATTTCCGCCGGAGATGTTTGTATTGCCGTCCCTGACGCGCACCGCCGCGTTGGTGGTATTGTTGTTGCTCGTCGTCTTAATTATAGGATTGGCATTTGTGCCTGTAATGTTGAGATCACCTTGGGCATAGATAGACACTGTATCTTTAGTTGAACTGACAGTACCGCCTGTAATGTTGAGCGTGGAAGCTTCATTAGCAGAAGAATTGGTTAAAAACGCGCTGCCGGTTCCGGTGTTTGTTACATCCGCCGAACTGGTTACATATAAACCGCCATTGATAAATATTGTAGAAGGATCGCTAGCGTCGCTATTAGATGACGTTATTTTTCCTCTAAGCGTTACCGCGCCCCATTTGGGAGTCGCTGACTCATTGGAAAAGCTAACTTTCACCGTACCGACATCCAATGCGGTAGAATTTTCACCAAACTGTATGACTGCCGGACCTCCGTCGGCGTTGGTTCTGATGGCGTCAATGACAGTATTAATGGGCTGGCCACCTGTTCCAATGGTAGTACCGCCCTGAGTTGCCGTAAATGATTCGCTGCTTCCGGTAACAATGTACACATTGGATACTACCGTAAAGTTCACATAGAAGTTCTTCTGGAAAATACCGGCAGTATTTACAGTATAAGTTACTTGAATCATCGCTTTGTAGGAACCTGCAACAAGACCTGTATTGGGTGTAATGTCAAATGTATCGCTTCCGTTAACCGGTATATTACTAATTGTTTCTTTTGACAGCGTAAAACCGGCTGTACCTTGTATATCACTCTTACTAATGGTAATAGCGCCTGTAGGCGTCGGCTGATTGCCGTTATTGTTAACGGTTATTGTCAACGGGGTAATAGCGGAATAACCGGCTACGTCGCTGGGGAATGTATAATCTGCTTCATTGGAAATTGAAATACCGTATGTTGGCTCCGCCTCGGTTTCCGGGAATGTAGCGTAAACAGTAATTATAGAAGCAACACCGGCATTGTTTGTCGTTATTGACGCGCCCGAAACCCTAAAGTAATCAGGCGGTACTTCTTGCCCTGTAAAACCTGTTTTTGCCGTAAGAGTAATTCGCGCGGTGTACACATAACCGCCCTTAAATGTGCCATTCGAAGTGTCATCTGCCGAGCCTTCTTTTTTGCCGATCCATGATACAGTTCCGGTAAACTGATTCGTTGGGGTGATTGTGGTTACCGATTGCTGACCCCTTACCGGAGCAGTTACACCTTGAATCAAAGATATGGTGAAAGGAACGGGATTACCCACAGTTCCGCCGGTTTCGGGAAATTTGGCGTAAACAGTGTTAGAACCTGCGGCGTAAGATGATGATGTTTCCGCGCCATAATGCACTATAAAGAAATTTGCCGGCACGCCTGTTAAGGTATAGCCTGCTCTCGGCGTAATTTCTATTACCGCGGTATACTCGGTAGTGGAGCCAAAGCTAGCATCAACGGCGAGGGTTTTTACTGTACCGCCTTCATCATAAGTCCAGCGAAGAATTTTCCATGTATACTGTGGGTACACCTCCGGATCAGTACCTTCATAAAGTATCGCCTCCAGCCCGGCGCAAGGAACAGTAATCTCGGAATTTGTTGAAACAACATAAATATCGGACTGGTCGATTACTACACCTCCACCTCCACCGCCGCCACCACCGCCGCCGCTGCCATTGCCACTGCCATCGTCGCCGTCAGGGCAGGCAATAAATGTAAATCCGATTACCGCCATAAATGCGATAACCCCAAATAACTTAACCATGTTTTTCACAGTTAACTCCTTTTTGTGATTCTCTTTTATATTCGAGCATCACTTTTTTAAATTTTTCCGCCATACGGCAGATATTTGTCCCCACAGGAACACAAAAGCCGTTCAAAACGGCATTTTTGCCAAAGAGAAAATTGAATTGTTTAGTAAAAAACGAATTTTGAGAAAATAGCGAAAAATATATACTTTTTGAAGATAAAGAAGGCTTAAATAAAGTGGGGGGGGGGCAATATATTGCACGCCGTCAAGGCGTGTAGATGAACAAATTCCTGTAACGTTCCGCTTAAGGCGCGGTAAGACGGAGATATGTCATTTTTTTCGAAAAAACTGTTAAGCAAAATTAAAATCCCTTATTCCCATTAATATATCGCAACAAAATAAAATTGTCATGCTTTTTATAAAAAAATAATAATTTTTTTTAATATTTTTAAGTTAAAATTGCGATTAACATTTTTGACATTTATAGCTTATTTGTCTATATCCGTATTTCTTCCATAATAGTGACCCAAATTGCCTCATATAGCAATAAAACGTATAATTGTGCTATATTTCACTTATGGGAGAATTTGCTCAGCGTATAAAATCTATTCTAAAAAATACTACCTCTGTTTCAACAAAAACAGAAACATCCAATATGCCGGCGGATCAGGACTTGGTTCGCGCGGGGGCGTTGTTGGCAAGGGAAAGAAATTTTAAAGACTTGGTTAATTCTTTTGTGGAACAAGCGCAGGATATTTCGCGCGTAGACCTTGCCGCTTTTTACACTTTAACGGATACAGACGACCGTAAAAGCGATCTTAAACTTTCTTACAAAAGGGGAAGGTATCCAGTACCGGAAACCATCTCCGGCAACAGCGAGCTTGTGTGTTTTATACGCGACTGCAAGGAAGCGCTTATTTTTAACAATAAGGAAAATTTCCGGCAGGGCGGGGCGTTTTTAAAAGAAGCGCTTATAAATCCTGAAATGAAAAGCGGTATGGCTCTGCCGATAGTAAGTCCTCCGCGCGAGATCGGCATTTTGTTTGTTGGGTCTCTGTCGCCTTGCTTCTTTAACCGACGCCGTTTTCATTTTTTGGATTCCTACACAAAACTTGCCGCCGGAGCAATGCAGACCTCGCTGCTTTTCGGCGAGACGCGGGAAGCCTCAAAAAAAATCGATTCTCTTGAGCGGTATCAGGAATATGTTTTTAACTCAATGACAAATATGATTATCACAACGGACGCGCAAGGGCAGATATATTACTTTAACGAGCCCGCCGCCGAAGCCATGGGGTTAACGCAGGAAGATTTGGGGCGCAATTTGGAGAATGTCTTCCGCAATTCCCTTTCGTCAAAAACTTTAAAAACTATTCTTAAAAGTTTGGAAGACGGGAATGAAATACTAGGGCTTGAGGGAATCTACCGCAAAGGAGACAAAGAACTTGATTATTCATTGAATGTAACCCCATTAAAAACTCCGCGCGGCAGAAAAGAAGGGTTAACTCTTCTTTTTACAAATCAAACGCGGGAAAAAGAATTAAAACAAACGGTGCAGATTGTAAGCGAGGAAAGACGCGTCATTAAAGATATGTTCGCGCGCTATATGTCCAACGAGGTAATGACAAGACTTTTGGAAACGCCAGACAGTATAAAACTGGGAGGGGACAAAAGAGAGGCGACTGTATTTTTTGCGGACATACGCGGATACACAAGTTTTTCGGAAAGCCGCGACCCCCAGGTTATCGTAGAAATTCTTAACGAGTACTTCAGCGAAGCGGTTGAAAATATCGTACAGCACAAAGGCTACATAGATAAATTTATCGGGGACTGCATAATGGCGGTATGGGGCGTTCCCATGATGCCGGAAGAAGACGACGCGATAAAAGCGGTTTCCTGCGCGATTACAATTCAGGAACTTGTGCGGTCGACAAAAAGAAAATTCTTCCGTAAGAATGACGCATCGCATTTGCGCATCGGCATAGGCGTTAACACGGGTCCCCTTGTCGCGGGAAATCTTGGAAGCATACAGCGTATGGATTATTCGGTTATCGGCGACACTGTTAATCTTGCGGCACGGCTTGAAAGCGCCGCGGGAGCCGGCGAGATAATAATTTCTCAGGCGACGAGGGACAAAATAGGAGACAAGTTCGCTCTTGAAAAAAGAGACTCAATTAAAGTTAAGGGAAAGGAAAAACCAATACAGATTTACAATGTACTTGGATTTAAATAAATAAGGATGGAAAGTTATGGATTTTATTTTAGAACATTTGCCCCAGATTAATATTCCGCTTAAGGTATTAATCGCGTCTCCTGTAGTATTAATTCTTTTGGCGCTTTTTTTTGTGTGGTTTATACAAACGCGCATTTTTAAATTCCGCCTGCGCAGAGTCGCCAAGGCGCAGGATACGCAGGAAAGCGAAAGAGCCGTTAGCATATTTGTAAAATACTATCCGCCTGAAAAACTTGTGCGCTATTCACGGCGCATGGAAAGATATTCGCGTCAAATGGGACCGGAAGTTGTAAGAAAAATCGGACTTACCGACAAATGGATACAAAAAGTTACTCAGTCGGCTCTGCCTACGGCAGTTGATCTGCGCCGTGTCCTTTTTTACTGTCCTGTTTCATCGGTGTTCAAGGTGTATCTTGCCGCGGAAGAGCACCCGCGTCTGCGCCGTGTCATGAAGGAGTGGATAAACAAAGACGGCGAAGAAAAAGTAATCAGGCTTTTATCTGAAACATGCAGGGGCGAAGACTTTGAGCCGGATTACGGAAAAAGTTTTCTGGAAAAAAACGGCGCGCTCCTGCGTGAGTTAACCGGCGAACCCGAGTGGTATGCGCGTTACTTTGCCTACAAGATTTTAATCCACAACAAAGAGGAGCTTACGCTGAGAAGCCTGGAAGCGGGTCTGCTTGACCCTCATCCCCTTGTCAGAAAAATCCTTACGGAAAACTTTACCGGAGGCAAGGAAAAAATATGGGAAATGCTATGGGACAAATTGCTCCATGACCCAATATACGAAGTCCGCGAGACAGCCAGAAAACGCATTACAAGAGAATTCATGGATTTATACAGTTTAAAAGACAAAAAAATCAATGTGGAAGAAACATTCAGAATCCTTGAACAGCTTGATCCCAATTCTCAGGAAGATAAATCTTTCGCCATGTCAATTTTACAAAGCGACAACAAAGAACTTCGATACCCTGCCGCCGTATTCCTGGAAAAATGCGGAGTGCTGTCTTCGTATCTCGCGAAGAATACGCTTGATGACCCCGTCCACATAGAAAACAGCGTGCGGATTTTAAAAGACGCTATGGAAGTAAAGGTTTCCGGTTTTATGACGGACTACCCCTCGGGCGACGGCGCTCCTCTCTTGGTTGTCGCCAAAGTTCTTGCAGAAACCAACGGACCTTATGAAATTATCAACCTTTTGGCAAAAAAGGTATTCAACTTTTTCAGCAACAAAAAAATTGAACCTTCAAACAAAGAGATATACATAAAAACCCTTGAAGCGATTTCGACAAAAGGAAACATCAGGTCTTACGAACTTTTTGCGGAAGAATTATCCCGCAGAGAGAGCGATCCCGCCTTTCTTGAACTGCTTCTACCCCGTATTCCGGTAAAAGCCGAATTAATATTCCCCTTTATACTTTTCCGTTTTTTAAAGAACGTAAACTTTTCCGCGCGGGAAGAACTTGTAAAAACATTGGGAACTTTCAATCCCGACATTGTTCTGCCCGAAATATTTCACATTTTAAACAGCGATCGTTCAAAATTCCCCCATATAATCCGCATTTCCGCGCTTAAAATATTGGGACTTCTGCGTCTGCCGTTCTGTCTTCAGCGAATACTTGAAAGCCTGCCGACTTTTAAGGAAGAAGAAACAAAAGAATTCGCCGCCCTGTTCCTGGATTATCCAAAGGAAATTTTTGAAGACAAGGCAAGAACTCTTTTAGCGTCTCCCGACGCGCGGATAAGGGCGTCAATAATATCGATTCTTCCGGTTGTAAAAAACGACAGCTTCATGAAAGAAATCCGGTCGGCGTTAAAAGACGTTGATCCCGACGTGCGTGTCGCGGCAATCAAGTCCCTTTTGGAATTCGGCGAAATAAAACTGCTTAATCAGGAAACATCGATGCTGCACGATCCCGTGGAGAGGGTGCGTCTTGCCACAGCGGAAGTTATCGCAAGGCACGGCAACGAGGCGGCGATTGAAATACTTAAAAACATTACGGTTGACCCCAACGAAACAGAAGTTGTAAAAATGGGCGTCATCGCAGGATTGGGACAGGCGGCAAACGCGGAAGGTATTCCGATACTTGTCTCCATTCTTGATTCGCAGGAAGAATTCCGCGAGCTTGCGAAAAAAGCCCTGTCAAACAGAACGACGAAACGCGACATTACCCAGTTAATAGAAATTTTTAAAGACGCGGAACCCCAGCTTAGGGAAAAACTTATTCCCGTATTCAAGAGGCAGGGTAAAAAAGCGGAGCCGTCCATTTTGGAAATACTGAAAGATGAAGTCGCTTCGTTCAAGCCGTATCTGGTAAAAATCCTTGAGGAGACAGGATACGTTGACGAAGCAAAGAGGCAGTTATCCAACAGAAACGTAGAAGTCAGACGGGAAGCCGCCGCTCTGCTTTCGCTCATGGATACTCTCCCCGCCTTCCGCGGTCTTGTCATGGCGGCAAAAGACCCCGATCAGGAAGTGCGAGTGTGCGTAGTTAAAGCGCTGGAAAAATTAAAAAGTTCGCAAAGCTACGACTTCCTTGAAAAACTCAAAGAAGACCCCGACAGCCGCGTGCGAAAATACACCCACTGGGCTCTGGAGAGACTCGATTCGCTGGCGATGGAGTGAGTTGGAGAAAATTCCCATACTTGACTTTTGTTGCAAAGTGTTGTATAATGTAACTATACGCAACAGAAGGAGTCGGATATGAATAGCACTGCCGTCAGGCTTTCGGAGGATATTGTACGCACTGCAGGGGTTTATGCACCTGTGAACTCACGCTCTGTGCCTAAACAAATAGAGCATTGGGTTAAAATCGGAAAAATCGCCGAAGAAAATCCCGACCTTCCTTATGAGTTTATAAAAAAAATACTTGAGGCTCGTGAAGAAATGAAAACGGAAAAACCCATGCCTTATGTTTTCGGGTGAAAATTGGAAATCTTACATTACCCTTCATTTTTAAGATCGCTCAATCGGCTTCATAAAAACGAAAAAAAAGATTTAGATGACGCTGTACGCACAGTGGCGAAAAATACAAATATCGGCGAATTAAAAAAAGGAGACTTAAACGGCATTAGGGTTTACAAGTTTCACATGGTAAATAAACTTGCACTGCTTGCTTATGAGTATAATGAAGAAAAAGACGAACTTACCTTGCTTGCGTTTGGCTCGCACGAAAATTTTTACAGGGATTTGAAAAAGAGAATTTGATTTCACTTAAACAAGTTAAACTTTCCGTACTTGTGCAGTTTGCCGTTGGAGCGTTTTGAAGATTCATCGAGGGATTTATACAAAAATGAGGCGAAGGCGGATTCGTTTCCGGCGTCGGAATCGGAAAACGCCATTGTGGTGTAGGCTTCGTTGTGGGCGGAGGCAAGCAAACCTTGAGTCAGGGCGCGGAAGGACGCCAGAGCGGGTTGACCCAGAATATCAGCGGCTTCGTCTCTTGAAGATACCGAAGGAATATCGGAATAAACCAAAGCAAGAGTTCCGTGTTTGCGGCTGTTAAAAACAGAGGCAAGTTCCTTAATAAGAAAGAACCAGCCTTTTATGTGATCGTTAAGCATTATTTCAACATCGGAAAAAGAAATATCGGAAGTCTTAAGACGAACGGAGGGCGGCGAGCAGATAAGGATCGCTTCGTCAATATGCTCCAGCCTGTTCTCCGCTGCAAGCACCAAAGTCCGCGCGGATATCGGGCTTGACGGGTTCCATTCAAGGGGCAGGCGTTGGGGGATTTCATGCGTCGAATTTTTTACCGCCCCGGAAAGTCTGTTCGGAATAAAAGCGGCGGCAAATTGTTCTACGCGATTGCTTGTTTCCGCTTCAATGGCGCGGCTTAGAGCCGATTCGTTTCCCGCGATAAAAATTCCTCTGGTCATAAATACAGTTTACATTTTGAACGCTT
>Ga0268262_10005823_pt1 | contig 12066 bp, 7 predicted proteins | sample TergutNc150P3_FD_190354 | JGI IMG/M metagenome (GOLD analysis project Ga0268262, IMG submission 190354) | Nasutitermes corniger P3 segment gut microbial community from laboratory colony in Florida, USA - Nc150 P3 (SPAdes) (version 2) | ecosystem: Host-associated > Arthropoda: Insects > Digestive... | reverse complement strand
TGCGGCGGCTACGCCAATTCGCGAAATTCAAAAAAGCGACGGGCGCACGGGCATAAGATTGTCGAAAAATGTCGTTTCGGATAAAGCCGAGTTTGAGGTTATTCTTCCCAGCGACAAAGTTTTGGAAGTGAAAGCGGTAATTTACGACAACACGGGAAATGTTGTGTTTGAGAAAATCGAGCGTGGCGCAAACGTTTCGTGGAATTTGACTAACAACGCAGGCAGAAACGTTGCGAACGGGACGTATCTCATCATCGTCGAAGCCAAAGGTGCAAAGGGAAATTACGCCTATTCTGCGAAAGTGGGAGTAAAAAAGTAAAATTTTCGATTTTACGGACATTTTAGAAAAGGGCGCAGAGAGATTTGCGCTCTTTTTTTGTATGAACAATTAGCAAATTCTGAATTTTTTCGTTAATTTGACGCTAAATAATTTATTTATAGTTTTATTGCAGCGGAAAATAGTATATTAAGCGATATAAATTTTGATTAAAAGGAGATTTTTTATGGCTGCTACAAAAAAAACCGTTTCGGGAGAAGAAAAAAAACGGGTGTCCGCTGACAACACGGAAAAAACCGCCGTTGAAAAACCTGCAAAAAAACACGAGTGGGATGTTGAGACGCGGGATATGAACGTCGCCGGTATTCGCGACGATTTTCTTTACAAAATAAAATACTTCCAGATTAAAGACGACAAAAATTACACTTCGACCGACGCGTTTGTCGGGCTTTCGCTCACAATGCGCGACCGTCTTGTCGAAAGATGGATTGAAACACAAAAAAAATATACCGCCGAAAACGCACGCAGGGTTCATTATTTGTCATTGGAATTTTTGATGGGGCGGCTGCTTGGAAACAACGTTTCAAATTTGGGAATTACCGATAATACGCAAAAAACGCTGAAAGATTTGGGGCTTTCGTACGAAGATATTGAAGACCAGGAAATCGATGCCGGACTTGGAAACGGCGGACTTGGACGTCTTGCCGCCTGCTTTTTGGATTCTATGGCGACAATGGAACTTCCTGCGGTCGGATATGGAATCAGATACGAATTTGGAATTTTTCTGCAAAAAATCGTTAACGGCTATCAAATTGAAACTCCTGAGCAATGGTTAGCGAACGGAAATCCTTGGGAAATTAAGCGTCCCGAATATCAATATAAAATTCATTTCTACGGACGGGTTGAAAATCACGCCGACGAAACGGGCAAGTGGCACAGACATTGGATAGATACCGACGACGTTATCGCGGTCGCGTACGATATTCCGATTCCCGGCTATCGCAACAACACGGTGAATACTCTTCGTTTGTGGAGCAGCGCGGCAGAAAACGATTTTCATTTGGGAAGTTTCAACTCCGGCGATTACGTAGGCGCGTGTTCGGAAAAACTTAAAAGCGAAAATATTTCAAAAGTGCTTTACCCCAACGACAACAATCACAGCGGAAAAGAATTGCGTTTGAAACAGCAGTTTTTCTTTACGTCCGCGTCTCTGCAAGATATTATCCGCCGTCATTTCAAGTCGAACAATTCGCTCAAAAATTTCGCGGAAAAAAACGTAATTCAACTTAACGATACGCATCCGGCGATTTCGGTTGTCGAACTTATGCGACTGTTTTTAGATTTATACGGAATGGATTGGGACGAAGCGTGGGAAATCGTTTCAAAAACGTTCGCATACACAAACCACACACTTATGCCCGAAGCGCTGGAACGCTGGTCGGTCGGGCTTTTGTCGAGTCTTCTTCCAAGACACATAGAAATTATTTACGAAATAAACGCAAGATTTTTGCGCGAAGTTTCTTACAAATTTCCGGGCGATAACGACAGATTAAGAAGAATGAGTATCATTGAAGAGGGCGACGAGCAAAAAGTAAGAATGGCTTATTTGGCGATAGTTGCGAGTTTTTCGGTAAACGGCGTCGCGCAACTGCATTCCGATTTGCTTAAAAACGGCTTGCTTTACGATTTTTACGAACTCTGGCCCCAAAAATTCAATAACAAAACCAACGGCGTAACTCCGCGCAGATGGATTCATCAGGCGAACCGTCCGCTTTCGGATTTTATTTCGTCGAAAATCGGAAAGGATTGGATTACCGATTTATCCAAACTCAAACAATTAGAAAAATTTGCCGACGATGCCGCTTTCCAAAAAGAATGGATGGGAATAAAAAAGACGGCGAAAGAGCGTCTGGCGCAGCAGTTGGAAAAATGGTACGGCATAAAATTAGATACGAATATGCTTTATGACGTGCAAGTCAAGAGGATTCACGAATACAAACGCCAGTTGCTTTGCGCGCTGCATACGGTTTATCTTTACAACGAAATAAAGTCGGGCAACACCAAAAATTTTACTCCGCGAACGGTAATGTTCGGCGGAAAAGCGGCGCCGGGGTATTATATGGCGAAACTTATCATTAAGTTTATCAACAATATTTCGGAAGTGGTGAATAACGACCCGGCGACGCGCGGACTTTTGCGCGTTTATTTTGTTCCGAATTATCGTGTTTCGCTTGCGCAGTATCTTATTCCCGCTACCGATTTGAGCGAGCAGATTTCCACAGCGGGAACGGAAGCGAGCGGAACGGGGAATATGAAATTTGCGATGAACGGAGCGCTTACTATCGGTACGATGGACGGCGCAAACGTCGAAATGGCGGAAGAAATCGGCGAAAAAAATATGTTTATTTTCGGCTTGCGCACAAACGAAGTCGAAGACGTTCAAAGAAAAGGGTATAACGCGTATTCCTATTATGAGCGCAGCGAAATTATTCACAAAACTATAGATTTTGTTCGTAGCGGATATTTTTCGCCTAACGAAGAGGGAATATTTAACCCGCTTGTCGATAGTTTGCTTTACAACGACAGATATTTGCTTTTGGCGGATTTTGAGGATTACGTCAGAGCGCAAAAGCAGGTTTCCGAATTGTACCGAAATAATCATAAAGAATGGGCTAAGCGTTCTATTATCAACGTTGCGAACATGGGCAAGTTTTCGTCGGACAGAACTATCGGCGAATATGCCAAAGAGATTTGGAATCTTAAACCCGTGAAAATCAAGTTGTAGAATTAAGTTGTTTTCGCCTTTTTTATTTTATGTTCAAGATAAGTCAAACAAAATTATTTTTGTTTGACTTATCTTAATTATAATTTTTTCAAACGGAAACGGAAAATGGACAACACGTTCGGAACTATTTACAGAACGACGACATTCGGAGAAAGCCACAGCAGAGGCGTAGGCGCGGTCATTGACGGCTGCCCGTCGAATGTTGAAATCAGCGAAAGTTTAATCCAAAAACAATTGGACAGAAGAAAACCCGGGCTTAATAAATTTACGACGCAGCGCGGCGAAAGCGACACGGCTATAATTCTTTCGGGAGTAGAAAACGGAAAAACGCTTGGAACGCCCATCGCGGTAGCGGTAATGAACATCGAATTTCGTCCGGACGACTACAAAGAATTTGCCAACGTTCCGCGTCCGTCGCACGCCGATTTTACATACAAAAAAAAGTTCTCGATTTCCGCGTCAAGCGGCGGCGGAAGAGCAAGCGCAAGAGAGGCAATCGGGCGTGTGATTTCTGGTGCGGTCGCTCAGCGGGTTCTTAAAATTTTTGGCATCGAAATAGTCGCGTTTGTAAGCCGAGTCGGCGAAATTTACGCAAAAAATATCGACGAAAACGCGATAACGCAGGAAATAATCGACGCTTCGGCGGTTAGATGCCCAAATGCCGAATTTTCGGATTTAATGGAAAAAGAAATCGAAAAAGTTAAGTCGCAAAAAAATTCAATCGGTGCTGTCGTTTCGTGCGTTTGCAGAGGCGTTTCGGCAGGACTTGGCAATCCGGTTTTTGACAAAATAGACGCTTTGCTTGCGCAGGCGATGTTGTCGATACCCGCCGCGAAGGGCTTTGAAATAGGAAGCGGATTTTCGGCGAGTAAAATGAAAGGCAGCGAACATAACGACGTTTTCGTTATGAAAAACGGAGTTTTGCGAACAAAAACCAACAACAGCGGCGGAGTTCAGGGCGGCATAACAAACGGCGAAAATATCGTTTTTAACGTCGCGTTCAAACCTACGGCGACTATCGGACTTGCGCAGGAAACCGCCGATTACAGCGGAAATATCGTAATGCTCGAAGGAAAAGGACGACACGACCCTTGCGTCGCAGTTCGCGCCGTTCCGGTGGTAGAGGCGATGGCGGCGATGGTGATATTGGACTGCTTGTTGCGGCAAAGAGGTATTCTTAATCCGGATTCGCCGTATTAAGTTAGTAAATTTCATAAAAAACTATCAGTCGGAGTTTTTCAATTTGCGAATAGTTTCTTTTTTCTCGCTTGAAATCCTAAACGATTCCAGCATTTTTTGGAACGCTTTGTTTTTTATCCAAGTGTCGATTTTCTCATTCATTAACTCGCTCATAGTTTTATCAAAAAAATCCCGCGCCGCTTCCGCATAAAGCCACGCGGCAGCCATTTTTACATAATATTCGTCGTGTTTTACTTTTCGCAAATTTTCAAGGACCCAATCGATTTCGTTTTCGCGGACAAAATGCGCCAGCATAAAAATTATACCGAATCTGACTACAAATTCTTTTTGTGAGAACAGACATTCTTCAACAAATTTCGCCCACAGGTTTTTGTTTATTTTTTCGGATTTTCCGGGAACTGCCGCGCTGTCTATCAACGCCCAACTATCGACAAATTCAAGATAAATTTTTGTCGCTTTAATTTTTTCTTCGTCTGAAAATTTCGAATAATTTATCATAAGCCCGCACACAAAAACCTCTTCAAAAATGTTTTTATCGCAATTATCGATTACAGAAATCAAATCTTCAAACGATAGATTTTTTACCGTTTCTTTTGCGATTTTTCGCATATCCGGGACACGAACACCGATAATTTCTTTTTGCGAAACAACTATTTTTTTACTGAAATTTACAAAATCCGCAGAATTTTTATCGGCGAAAATTTTTAATTTTTCTTTTATTATCTTGTTGGTTTCAATCATAATTTACGGTTTTTATCTTTTTTCGTTTTGTTCGTAAATTCGATAATGCGGCGCGGTCATATCCAAACCCGCCTCGCGAAAAGCGTCCTGAATATTTTTATGTAATTCCGAATAAACTTGCATAACTTTCACGATTTCTTTTGTGTAGGCGTTAATTTCATAAACGCAGTAAAAATCGTCGAGCGATTTCTGCAAAACGAACGGCTCGGGCGTTTCTTCTATATACTGCGTTTTTTTCGCCGCGCTTATCAGCAATTCGTGAATTTTGCGCCAATCGACCGCGTAATTGTAGGTGATTTTCGAGTTAATTATCAAGCCGCTTCCCGACTCTTTCGAATAACTGTAATTAGTGATATTCGATGTCAAAATCGTTATGTTCGGAAACGTTATAAATTCTTTTTTGTCGGTCTGAATCCTGACGACAACCGCGGTTTTTTCAACGACTATGCCTACGTTTTCGCCGATTTTTATTCTGTCGCCGATTCTGAACGGACGCATATAAGTTATTACTAATCCGGCAACCAAATTTCCGATTGCAGTAGAAGAACTAAGCGAAAATATAACACCGATAAACAACGAAATTCCCTGAAACGCCTGCGTGTCCGAATATGGCAGATATGGAAAAATCACCGCGGCGGTAAACGCGTAAATCAAGTATTTTAGCAGCGAGTAGGTCGGCTTTGCCCAATCGGCATAAAATCCTTTAACGACTAATTTGCCGCTTCCGATTTCGTTGCTGAAAAATTGTAGCATTTTCAGGACGTATTTTACGAAAAATAAGATAACGATAATCGTTATGAGTTTTGGAATGTAATCTATCACTCCGAAGAAAATCACTTTTACCGGAGACAAAAAGTAACCCCACAGCGCTATCGCAACTCCGTTAGTTTGGGGGAATATCCCGAAAATTATGGGAATTGTCAAAAATAAAATAAGCGCCGAAATCGCGTATTTTACGAAGTCGAGCAAAGCCAAAACGCCGTCCAGAATCTGTTTTTGGTCTAATATTCGATATTTTTTGAAAGTAATCGCTTTGAAGTTTTTTTCGCCGTATAAAATTATGGTTTTTGAAAAACGGCGGGAAAGCAAATGCGCCCCGAATATCAACAATACCGAAACGGCTATTACGAAAATTACCCTGAATATTTTACCAAGAAAATCAAACCCGCTTTCTTTAATACTTCCAAGTATTTTTGAAATTCCTTCTGTAAAACTATGTACGGAATTTTTGAACCCCAATTTGATTGAAGCCCTATTTTTCGCAACGGACGGCAACGAAAGCGAATCCACCGCGTTAGACGAATCTGCGGGCATCTGCGAAATTTCTGCCACCGTTTCAAACGCGACGACATCTTGAATATCATCAACCGCTTCCTGTACCGCTTCCTGCGAAAACGCAACGGAAAATAAAATCAAAACAATAAGAAACAATTTACGGACATTCATATGCCCTCCAAAACAAAATGGAGACCGACAAACACGCGATCTCCGAAAAAACAAATACAAATACTTTTATAATCCCAGTTTTTCTTTTATCGCCTCGGCTGCAAACGGCTTCACAATGTAATTGTTCGCACCCGCTTTAAGCGCTTCAAGAACGCGCGCTTTTTCCGACTCCGAAGTACACATAATGATTTTGACGCCAGCAAACGCCGCGTTGGCGCGCGCTTCGGTCAAAAACTCCAAACCGTTCTTAACCGGCATATTCCAGTCAAGCAAAACAAAATCGACAGGCATACTCGCAGCCAACTTATCAAGCCCGTCCTGCCCGTTCTCTGCTTCAACAATATCTGTTATCCCCAGAGCATTCAATTGGTTCGTTTGTATTCTTCTCATAGTGGAAGAATCGTCAACAAGAAGCACCTTCATAAACAAATCTCCTTCATATTATCGGTAGTAATATAAAAAATTGTTCAATCGCTGCGCAAGTAAAAATTGTTAAAAACGCTAAATTTTTCATTTTCGGCTTTTTCCAGCGGTTCATACAAATAATCCGCGCCCATAATTCGCAGGTCGATTAAAGCGGAATTATACCTTGAAATCGCCGAAAGATAAACAATTCCGCTCTGTCTGAAACGCTGTTCGAAAATATCCATTTCGGTCTGCGATATTAATCCGTCTTTGTAGCGGTTTTGCGCCAAAACAAGCGCTTTCTGCGCCGCATCTAATATTCTTTTCCCTTCTTCGACCTTTGCGTACTCTTCGTTTATCGCCTCGAAATTCGACTTCAATTCCAAAAGCAACTGCTCTTTTTTGTTTTCATAATTGTGATTTGCAATTTTAAGGTCGTATTCGCTTTGTTTGACTCTCAATTTTCGCTGTCCGAACGTCGTAACGTCGTAAGAAAATCCCAAATAAAGTTTTCTGTCCGGCTCAATCAAAAATCCGTTAAAATTTCTCGGATTTTCAAACTGCGCCGTCCGATTAAGCGATAATCCGCCGTAAACGGTCGGGAAATAATCGCCTTTTGTGATTTTCAACGATATTTCGGCTAAATCGACCTCGTTCGCCAAAAGCCGCAATTCTTTATTTTCGGCAAGAAAATGCAGTTCCAGAATATTGTAATCAAATTGATAATCCGAAATAGAGAGCGTATCGCTTAGAATTATCGAATCGGGACTTTCCGTAATTCCGGCGGCGACGGCGATATTACGGTAAATTTCCCGCTTGTTTCTCAGGATTTCGGCATATCTTATCGTTGCCGACGAAAAATCAACAAAACTGTTCAGCGTGTCTATCTCCGACAAAACGTGCGAATTAAAACGCAAAACCGTATGCGCGTGGCGGCTTTGCGCAATTTCGCGGCTTTGTTTTTCAATTTGCGTCTGCTCCTGAATTATTAACGCAGAATAATACAGTTTCGTCATATTCGCCTTGACTCTCATTCGTACGTCCTGCCAACGACAAATCAGTCCGCGTCCCAAAACCTGCGCGTATTCCAAAGAATATCGAAGTTTGGTTTGCGCAAAAAACGTCTGCCGCATTTCAATCCCTCCCGAAACATTATTTGGCGGAATCGAAATATCAAATCCGTTCATCAAAGAAGATGCGCCCGTTCCCGACAAAATACCCGACATCGGATTATACGGCGTAATCGCATAACTGTAATTTCCGCTTAAACCGATAGTCGGAAGCATTTTCCGTTTCGCCTCGTCAACCGCTTCTTTGCTTTTTTTCATCTGCAAATCGGCAATGGCGAGCAAATGCGAGTGTCTGTAAGCGGAATCGACAAGTTCGCTAAGCGAATACTGCGCCGAAAAAGTTTTTGCGAAAAAAAACAAAATTATTACTAAAACGGCAAAAGGCATAAGCGTTTTATTCCTTTTTAATACAAAATTAGAAACATATATACAAGTTTCGGCAATTTCCTCATATCTCACTTTGCAAGCCGATTTTGGCTTGAATTTCATATAAATATACTATTTGAACATTCCTAAAAACAAAAAGCGAGACAAAAACCAATTCACGCCACGCTTTCTTGTGTGAAAAATTGGGGACGTATCGGATAATGCGTCCCCAATTTAATTTATGCTACAAAACTTCGTCTTCGTGTTTCGGCGCAGTCCAAACGTAAAGTACGGGAATGACAAAAAACGTAAGCATCGTCGAAACTATAACGCCGCCTATGGCGGTTATGGCGAACGGCGCTTTGAACGTTCCGCCCGAACCGAGTCCCAAAGCCATAGGAATCATAGAAACTATTATCGCGATGTTAGACATAAGTATCGCTTTAAGTTTCGCGCCCGCAGCAGTCACTATCGCGTCGTGAGGCGAAAGGTGATTTTCGTTTCTAATCTGCCGCGCGTAGTCAATCATCAAAATCGCGTTATTCACCACGACCCCGATAAGCATAATTATAGACATCATCGAAATCATCGAAAGCGAACTGTGAGTAATAAAAAGCGCCCAAATAACCCCGATTAAGCCCAGCGGCAAAGTCATAAAAATAACTATACCCATAGGAACGGATTCCAAAAGCGCGATAAGCAGCATAAGCGTCAAAATCACAGCCAAAGCCGCCGCGGTGAGAAGTTGTTCCATAGTTTCTTCAACTCTGTCTTGGTCGCCGGCGGTTTTGTACGTATAACCTTCGGGCAGAGGCGCTTTTTGGGTAAGCGTTTTAAGAACCTGCGGCGCTTTCGTTCCTTTGGCTATATCGGCGGAAACCATATTCGCCGTAACGTTTAGCATTTTATGTTTATTTACACGGGTAATTTGCGAAACGCTGCCCGAATATTCGACGTTGGCGATGACTTCAAGCGGTACCGCACCTTTGGGTGTCATAACGTTCATAGTCGCGATGTCGCGAATGCTTTTGCGGGAATCTTCTTCCAAACGGACGCGAATCGGATACTCTTCGCCCGCCTCTCTGTATTTGGCGGTTTCTTCGCCCGTGACGTTGTAGCGCAAAAGCCCGCCGACCACCTGTCCCGAAATCGACGACGAAATGTTTCCCATAAGTCCGTAATGCTCCATAATTTCGCGTTTAGGCGTTATCAGAATTTCGGGTTTCGCGCCTTTCCATGACGAATTGAAATCGGTAAGTTCGGGGTCGGTTTTCAAAATTTCCAGCGCGTTTTCGGCGAGTTGCGAAAGCGTATTCATATCGTCGCCCAGAATTTGAATCTCCAAATCCGTATTGGATTGTCCTCTGTTCTGACCGCTTGCCGCCGCCACCATAATTTTTGCGTCGGGAATGTCGGCGATTTTGGGACGAATAATTTTAATAAGCCGAAACACGTCGATGTCTCTTTCGGAAAGCGGAACAAATTCCAAACGGATTTCCCCGTTTTGCACTCCCGAATTAAGCCCCTGCTTGCCGATAGAACTTGATACCGCTTTAAGATACGGCAGGTCTTTGAGTTTATCCTCTATATCGATAAGCACGTCTTGGGTAACGGACAGCGGAGTCCCCACTGGAAGTTCGACGGAAATGGTTATAAATCCTTCGTCCATAGACGGCATAAAATCCACCCCGATTCCTTTTGCGACAACAAACAAGGTAAAAATCAAAAACGTCACCGTAAAAGCGACGACCGCGATTTTTGCCGTTTTTAGGTTCAGCATTCTGTCGAGCATGTTTTCATACTTCTCGTCGAGCCCGGAAACGAACTTGTCGATAGCGTGTCCGTGTTCTTCGTCCTCTTTTTTGGGTTTAAGAATATGCGCCGCCATAATGGGAACGAGCGTAAAACTCAATACCAAAGAAGCGATGGTCGCAAAAACGATAGTCAAACCCAATTCCTTAAAAATCGAGCCGGTTATTCCGGTCGTACTCGCTATGGGAATAAATACCGCCAAGTTCGTAAGAGTGCTTGCCAAAACCGCGACAAAAATTTCGTCCGTTCCCGCAAGCGCGGCGTGGTGCGGGTCTTTGCCCATCTTTAAGTGACGCACGATATTTTCAAGCACGACTATCGCGTTGGTCACCAAAATCCCTACGACGATGGTCAAAGACATCATAGTTACCATATTCATCGAGAAATTCATAGCGTCCATACCGATAAGTCCTATTATCAGCGAAACCGGCATAGTTACGGCGGCGATAACGGTAAGGCGGAAATCCGAAAGGAATATCAAAAGAATTATCGCCGTAAGCAAAATTCCCTGCCAGATATTCGAATACGTGTCGCTGACCGATTCGCTTATAAACACCGATTGGTCCTGTACAATTTCAAGACGCATTCCTTGCGGCAGGTCTTTTTTCTGTTTATCGACGGCTTTAAGAACTCTTTTCGCCGTCGCTACCGTATTTGCGTCGCCGGATTTCGTAACGGAAATTTCTACCGACTGCTCGCCCTTAAACCTCGCCGCTTCGCGCACGTCAGCATACGAATCCGTCACTTTGGCGATTTCGTTAATCCTGACGTTGTATCCGCCGGGAGCGGGGATTTGAATTTGCTCTATTTCTTCTACGGAACGAAATTTCCCGTCAAATTTAACGGAATATTCTTTACGCTCTCCGGTAACGTAACCCACGGGAATAAGGGCGTTTTGCACCTTAAAAACCGGATACACGCTGAATATCGACAAATTGTGCGCCGCCAACTTTTCGGGATTGAGCGTCACGTGGATTTCACGCTCGCGCCCTCCCGACACCGTCGCCTGCGAAACGCCAAGCACCTGCCCGAATTTGTCTTTGAGTTGTTTATCGGCGTAAGTTCTCAATTCTACCGGCGACACGGTCGAATCGCCCAACAGCGCTATCGTCATTATAGGCATGGCGGAAAAATCTATTTTCGTAATCACGGGTTCTTCAATGTCGTCGGGAAGCAACGACATGATTTTGCCCACGTTGTCTTTTACTTCGATAGCCGCAAAATCCACGTTTATGTTGTTGTCGAACTCGATAGTAATCACGCCTACGTTTTCCATACAGTAGGACGTCATATTTTTTATGCCGGAAATCATACCTATCTGGTCTTCGACAGGTTTTACGACGTTCAATTCCACTTCTTCGGGACCCGCGCCCGGATAAATAATTTGAACCGTAACGTACGGCAGATCCATTTTCGGCATTCTGTCTATGGGAAGTTTTCTCCACGCGACCAATCCGAAAAGCGAAACCGCCAATATAGCCATTATCATCATCAGCGGACGCTGAATGCTTGTCTTCGCAATACTCATTTTTTCTCCTTAAAAGAGTTATGACGTTTTTTATTCGCCGCTTTTTTGTCCCGTAACATTGACTTTTCTGCCGTCCGCAAGCAAAGCCGCGCCAGAAACTACATAACGTTCGCCCTCTTTAAGTCCCGAAACTATTTCCAAATCGCTTCCGCTGTTTATTCCCAATTCTACCTGCCGTAAAACAGCCGTTTCGCCGTCTATCACGAACACGCCGGGCTTTCCCGCCCTATAAACTACCACATCGATAGGAACGCTTACCGCGTCCGGTTTTTCATCGATTATAACAAAAACTTCTTTGAACATTCCGACTTTAAGTTTGTTTTGCGGATTGGGAAATTCAAAAGTTACGCGAAAACTGTGAATTTGCGCTATTCCGCCGACCGCGACGCTCGTCGCTTTTCCCCAAAGCGTATCTTTGTCATCGACCAAAACGAAC
>Ga0268262_10005822_pt1 | contig 12066 bp, 5 predicted proteins | sample TergutNc150P3_FD_190354 | JGI IMG/M metagenome (GOLD analysis project Ga0268262, IMG submission 190354) | Nasutitermes corniger P3 segment gut microbial community from laboratory colony in Florida, USA - Nc150 P3 (SPAdes) (version 2) | ecosystem: Host-associated > Arthropoda: Insects > Digestive... | reverse complement strand
TAACTTTGGCATGGATGTTGATGCCTACTTAAAAGACCACGGAGGCGCAGAATGAGACACGGCGTAAAAGTAAAGAAATGGGGTGCAAACGCATCGCACAAACGCGCAATGCTCCGCAGCCTCTCCACTTCCATTCTCCAAAGAGGTTTGGATGCAGACCCCCAAGAAAGGGTAGTTCGCACAACATTGTTGAAAGCCAAGATGGTTCGCAGCACGGTTGAGAGGCTAATAACCTACGCAAAAAAAGGCGACTTGGCGGCACGCCGCCAGGCTGCTCGCTTTGTGATGGACCCAACGGTTTTAAAAGGGCTATTCGATGTTATTGGCCCTCGCTATGCAAACAGAAAAGGCGGCTACACCAGAGTTTTGAAGCTCGGTGCCAACCGCGCTGGCGATTCTGCGGAAATGGCTCTGGTGGGCTTGGTGGAAGATTAAATTACGACTGCGCTTGCATAAGAACTGTCATGCGCCTCTTCATATATTCCGCAAGGCCTTCGTCCATATCTTCTAAAAGCTCATCAGAGTTGCCTTTCTTGCCCATCTCTTTTTCCAGGGCGGGAATTATAAAGGGCTTTTTGGACGTATGCGATGCTTTTTCAGTATCATAACCATTGCTGTTTGCGGTTCCATAACCGACCACGTTCATAAAAGACCTCTCTTTTGGTGTTCAAAGATATATACACGCAAAAACCGTGCCGAAGTTATAATAAACGCTGGTTAACTCACAACCCTAACCCTGCATCTGCGCAATTTGATAGCTCAAAATGCCGTGTGCCACCGCTACGTTCAGGGATTCCAAAGAATTTTCCATAGGGATTTTCACCCACTCGTCTGCCAGCTCGCTAACTTGCCTATTGGTGCCGGAGCCTTCGTTGCCTATTAAGAGGGCTATTTTCTTAGCTTGGCGAGGGCTTAGTTCGGTTATGCTTTTTTTTGCGTGTGGCGAGGTTGCAACTATGCAAAACCCCTTTTGCCTCAAAAGCGAAAAACGTTCCTGCAAGTCTATGCCTGTCTCAAACGGCATTCTCAAAAAACAACCCGAAGAGCCTCGCACAACTTTTGGGTTGAAAGGGTCAACCGTGCCGCGCCCCAAAACAATCCCATCTATCCCAAAGCCCACCGCATTGCGAAAAAGCGAACCTAAATTGCCGGGGTCTTGAACCGCGTCTATAAGGGTTATGGCGTGGGCGGTGTCGTAATTGGGTTTTTCGTTTGCCAAGCGGCAAACCGCAAAAATTCCCTGCCCGCTCACAACCGCGCTTACCTGCTTCATCTGGTAGGGGGTCAATGCGTGTATGCGAAGCCCCGCCTCTTTTATTTTTTTTCGTAAATCTTCGTTGTCAAAGGTTTCGTCCACATAAATTCCGTGCACCAAATCCTTGTGGTATTCAGCTATTTCGGCAACAACCCGCATTCCTTCTGCCAAGAACAAGCCCTCTTTTTCCCTGCCTTTTTCCGTTGCCAAAAGCGAGATGGCTTTTAGCCAAGGTGGGTCTTTTTCCTCATGCTTTTCGTGTTTTACGGGTGGTGCAGAATCCTTTTTCTTGAAACCCCAAGGAGAGTCGCTCTTTTCTTCTTTTTTTGCAACCTTTTTACCCCAGGGATTATCATCGTCCAATTCGTCCCTGGAATGTCCAAAGCTTTTATTATATGTGGTCTTTATCGTAGCCTTTTGCATTTGTAAAGGGAATGTAGAAAAATAAAAATGCTCTGTTCTTACCCCCCCACCGCTAGCGTCCCCCTTCTCAGCTACCCACTACCCACTATCAACTCTCCAATACCCACTACCCACGCCCTCCGCCAACAACGTGTTTTAAATCACACAAAACCGCCTATTTTGTTGAAAATTAAAGAGTTACCTTTGTTTTTGTTAAAAAAATTCTATATTTAGTGGTGTGTATTGTTTTATAACAGGGGTTCCCATGAGTTGTGTAAAAAAAATTGCCTTAACCCTCTCCTTGCTGCTGGCGGTGCTAGCTGGCGATGCGTTTGCCGATTGCGGCGGCAAAACGGTTTATATTAAATTGCCTGATGGTTGGGGCAGTACCACCTACATCACTTGGGAAGGTCAATACAGAGCTATTACTGGCACGGCATCAGGCTCTTGGACAATATTCACCCTTCCTGCGGGTTTGCCGAATGATGGCGATGCCAAAACGGAAATTATCTTTGTGAATAGCAATAGCAATTATGACCAATCAGGTGGAATTAGATGGGTAAATACCATGGAATACGGCGGCCCCGCCCAGAATCAACCCAGCACAGGTAAATTCCCATGCTCTCAATTCGGAACGGTTACTTACATAATGGAAAACCCCACTAACCCCGGCAGAACTTCTGTATCCAATAATCCTCCCGATGCTTACTACTTCCACTATTTGCCACCTAAAGACGCAGAATGGATTATGGGCACCTCTTCAATTGTTTGGGACGGAAACCGCCCACAATCAAAAATAACTGCTATGGATGACACCCCCGGCTTATGCGGTTGGTTCAAATTGACTTGGTTCAACGACCCAGTTCCTCCCGAAAACGCTTGGATTTGGCTCAACGCATCAAAAAACCCTCCTGATGGCAGATTGGGAGCCAGGGGCATATTTGAAGACCCGGAAGAATGGCCAGACGAAAATCCAACTCCGTTTAATTTAAAAGAGCGGTTTAATACTTTACTTAATGGCGAACCCGGAGATATATACTATAACGCAAATGGCAACGGCTCTTGGACAACTTCCCCTAGTGGGCAGGGAGTTTGCGAATATGGATTTGCCGCCTTGATTTACGACACGGACAAATCTAAAAACTCAAGTTTCACCACTAACGACCAAGATGTTGGCTGCGGCGGCAACCAATATGGTCAATGGACATCGGGCGTGGTCAAAGGCATGGTTAAACAAGACTTAAATCCTACTACCAGAAAAATAGAATGTGCGAATTGTACGCAAGGATGCGGAGCTTTTGCTTCCGAGGCTCTGTTCAACGCAGCTTTTGACCGCAATAGCCCCAACAACAATACCGTTTGCTACAATATGCCTTTCACTCGCACCGCCAAAGGACTGTGGGAATTTGACAGCGACAAGCAGGTGAATCGTCAAGGCAAGCCGCTCGGCGGTTTTTATCCCGAAGGGTTGCAAACTTACCCCTATACTATCACCGCCCCAGGGAACCCCTCTGATACAATCCTCATGGTTGTCAATGAAGACTGCGGTGCCGCTTGTGCCACTAAATACAAAGCAGAGAGTTTTGTGAATTTCAACCCTAAATTCAATCCTTTTTGCTTTGAGAGAGGGTTGATTTCCAGCAGCCCTACCGGAACTTGCGGAGCTTCCTATGGAGCTGGCGATTTTGCTCACGGAGAAAAACCGGCTGAAACTTGGGGATACACTGGCAACGGTGCTTATAACCCAAACAAGCCTATAACCGAGCAGAATGACCAGCAGTGGAACGACCCTTGGCGCTATAGCGTAATGAATTTATGGGGCGGCAGTGACGTTAACAAAGATGCGAAGGCAAATTCATTCTACTGCTTTGAAAGCCATGCTGAGTTTACCTACGAAAAAGGGCAGGAGTTCTTCTTCAGAGGTGATGATGATATATGGGTATATATGAACAACAAATTGGTTGTGGATTTGGGAGGCTCTCATCTTGCAGCCCCGGCTTATGTTGTTTTGGATTCCATAGGCATTTCCAGCAAGTGGCCGGGAAAAGAATGCACAGCGGAGAGCTGTGCACAGAGAACTGGTCCGGGCGGGCGACTGCTAGAGGGCGAGAAATACCCCATAGACATATTCTTCTGCGATAGACGCACCACCATGAGCAATGTGCGTATCACCACCAATATGTATTTCTCCCAGAACTCCGGTCTTTATGTGCAAAGCGGCAAAGGCTCCTCCGAAAACAGCAAGACCGACTTATGCATGCTGCAAGGCGGCGGCGGTGGCTGTGCCGACGTTCTGAATAGTGCTGGCGGCAGCGGTGGTTCTGGAGCAAAGTGCGCTGACCTCGAAAATGACATTGAATACTTCTTATCGAAGCCTAATGGAACGGAACACCCGGACGGCTCTCTGTGGACACCTCCTGGCGCTATGAACTCGCAAGCATGCAAGCGCAACGGAAACATACTAACATGCTATGGCGGTATAATAATTGATTTGTATAATGGCACGGGATACGTGGACCAATCTAAAGTCAATGGAATTCAGGGTTCTTGGACCGTGTATGCGAGAAGCCCTAAAGACCCCGAAAATAAGCAGTATGTAGGTAAAATTGTGGGACAGACAATCATCAGAATGGTTTGGGGTAATCTCACTGATTACTTAACTGGGACCCCAATTTCTGGTGTAGGGAGCGTATGCAATTACGCTAATCACTATGGTGAGGCCTCCAAAGGTTCCGGCTCTGCAATCACTGGCGAACTATTCCCCGTCTGCTTTGCTCAGGGTGAATTTAATGGTAATGGCTTTGATATCAGCGAGGACGGTATAGGAGCAAACTTCGGCTTAAAATGGGAGGGCTTTAAAAACGAGTTCGGAGTCTATGACGAAAATAACGGTTTGAGAATCTATGACGATTCTCTGGGCCAATACCCAACCGATATAAATAAGCGGCAAACCATACCGGACAACGGTGTGTTGGTTCTATGGGTAAGCGGTGGCTATGAGCAGGAAGCGCAGAGTTGGGATTACACCATCAATATCGCAGGTCAAAACAGCGATGGAGTCACCTTGCACTCCCTGCTTCCAAAGTTTGCATGGATAAAAGAAGCCGGCTCCATTGAACCTCCTCCTGCGTGCAGCATGAAACAACCCGGCAATGTCGAAGGATTTGGCAGCAAATTCGATGCCGCTGGATGCCCGGTTAGATCTGGCAGTCAGCTTGATTATATATGGGTTGGCGAGGATGTAAATCTCAAGCTACGCGCATACAATCCTTTAAATGACAAAAAGACCTGCACAACCTGCAGCTTCCTCCTCAGGTTAGCTGCAAGAGCTACTGGTTCCACAGAAACAGGCGGTAATCTTATAAACCATCCCATTCCATTCAAATTGGACAAAGGCGAAGCGATTTTTGACATACAAGGCAGGAAAGAAATTCTGCTGCCGAACTATGCAACGGTGGACGTGATGGGTCCTAAGGGCAATAATGCGCACTCAGTTAGATGGGATAGCCTTCAGTTCCGTAAACCACCGGTTCCAATTCCAGAAAATGTATGGATATACGATGACAATGGCGATGGCTGGGGCGACCGCGTTGTGATAGTATATAGCCGCGGCTTTAGGCGAGACAGCCTTCCCAACGCGCTGGAAGTGAGATGGGACCCAGATACCACAGTCTTTGTTGGCAAGGCTACAAAAAAGGATGATAACGGAAATTGGAGCAATGAAGGTATATCCGTGAACGATAATATCGCATTCTGGAAAGACCCAAATCATTTTATCAAACTAGGCGGGTTAGGCACCGATATAGACTCCCGCAACATGAGCGTGGATAGTACCGCTTTGGAAGAGACAAAAGATACCATAATACTGCTCGGCAAATTCAGCAGGGAAATACTAACGCAAGGCGATGGCAAGGTGACCAGCTATGCAACCTTTGAGATACCTGGGACGGGCAAAGCCCAAACTTCTGCTCTAACGGGTAACATAGATGAGAGAATCCCAGCCATAGTTGTAAAAGGCACTTATATTCCCGGCACGGCGAAAGGTTGCGGCACTCGCGGCTTCCCCTGCGGCGACGTTGTTCGTCTTGAATTCTCCGAACCGGTTACGATGGATACTAGCGCAAACAAAGTTGATGCCTCAGATATCGCGACTATAAAGAACTCGTTTGCCTATATACTCTCAGACAAAGGAAAATCAAATTGGGATATTCTTGAGAATGAGCCTAGGGATGGCTCAACTGTTAGATATGGTGGTAGAGGCAATGCACCGACCCCCAAAGGTCTGAACGAAAAAGGCGATACGGAAGTTGAGATTACCTTTGAGCGCTGGCAAGAAGGAAATCCACCAACGTTCTCCCAGACCCCAACAGCGGATGACTCGGTTAAATTTGCTTATATGGGCAAGTATATGGGCTTCACGAAAAACGTCCTAATGGATTTGAAAGGCAACATGCCAAACCCAAAGGAAATAGGCAGGCTTATAGAAGGTAAAAAACCCTTTGGGCAGGAACCTGTGCAAATTGCCTCGGTTGACCCAGCCGATAAAGACAAGTACATAGAGAATATCATAGAAAGAATAAAGAGCAGAGGAGACGGCAAAGTTCCATTAGGCTTCTTTGGCAAAGAGAGGCCTGTGGAGATAATTCCTGTTCTTCCCAGCTGCGATGCAAAGTGCATTGACAGTTTATATCCAGGAACTGTTGGCATATTGATAGACCCCGATTTCTCTAGCTCTGTTGGAGATTTGAGGACTAAATATGGTGATAAAGTAAACTCTATAAAGCCTGAGAATATCACCATTTATTCCAGCGCGTTTTATCACACCAACCTCGGCACCTACGTGGCAGACCGTGCAGGCTTCTCTTTGAAGTGCAACGACCCGATTTTCCCCAAATCCAATTGCTTGGCAAAAGCAGAAGACAAGAGCAAGCTCTACGTAGCTTGGAATTTGAAGGACATGAAAGGACGCTTTGTAGGCGCTGGAGCTTATGTGGGCATATACGATTTCCGTTGGGAAGTCTATATTCCAGACGCAAAAGAAACGGTAAAAATGGATAGTTTTGAAAGAAAGATAGAAATGCACGGCGTAAAGAGAACAAAGAGAATAGTGCGGTAACCGCGAATATAAGGGGGTGTGCGGGTGCGGTGTGGCGAGTTCATCGCACCCGCATTTTTTTCTAGATTTATAAGTTGCATCAAAAACAGGTAGTTTGCGCCTGCGGAGTTAGTGTGATGAAAAGGATAAAATTATTGCTTTTATTGTTTGTTGGCAATGCACTAGCGCAAACCATACCCTATAATTTCTATTTTTTGCCCCCTTCAGATGACGAGTGGACGCTTGGCACCCCTTACCTTGTTTGGAAGGAAGCTGGCAAAGACACAATGGTAAAATTCTCTGTGGACAACCGTTGCGGTTGGTACAGGGTTACTTTCGGCGGTTCTCCCCCTGATGCAGACGCTTGGGTTTGGCTAAACGGGCATAAAACCAACCCAGACGGCAAAGTTGGGGACAAGGGTTTGGACGAAGACCCCGTGAATTGGAATAACGGCAACCCTACGCCGTTTAACTTGCTAACTCGATTTGACGGTCACCACAGCATGTACTTTGACCCGCAAGAAGGCGAAAAGGGTTGGAATAATATCTACTCAGGCAAAGAAGGCAAATGCACATACAAATTCGCCGCCATAATATACCACACCAACCCCGGCAATAATTCCTCATTCTATGGCTGGAATCAAAGAATAGTTGATACGATAGTCGATGGCATTGTAAAGGGCATTGTGAAGCCAGAGCTTAAAGATGGAAAAATGCAATACAGCGAAACGCAGTTTGTAAACTCAAGAGGACAGAGCCACGAATGGACAGAACCTAACTTTTATCAGGCTTTTACCAATACGCCCGGCAAAAACGTGCAGCGTTGCTTTGATATGCCCTTTACGCGGAGAGGCGATTTGTGGGAATTTGACGCTTTGCAACTCTGCCCAGACGGAAGCGCGGACTATAGCTCCACCAACACATGCGGTGCTGGCTCCGGTGGCCCCATAGGCGCTTTTTACGCCCCGAACCTCATGAAGGATATTGACGAATACGGAGATTACACAGAACAGTACGCGGCTATGGGCGGGCGTGGCACATTGTATAACAGGGAGATAAATGTTAAGCCCAATAGCTGTGTTAATATGTGGTGCTTTGACAGAGGTTGGTATGGCGGCAACTGCACCACCGGCGGCACTGCAATTCCCGAAGCCAATAGAAGCAACCCAAACGAGGTTGGCAATTTAGACTGGGTAAACTCCAAATCCACCAAGGAAGAAATTGACGATTACATGAAAACCATCTGCTGGCAGCCTCTTAAGTCAGCAGAGATAGGGAATGGGAATAGCCGAGATAGAGGAGATATTTACGATTACAGCCATCCCGTTCCTATAGCTGCGGGCAGAACGCCTAGCGGCACTCCTCAGGTAGCCAACTATATGTGCTTTGAAAGCGCGCCAGCCACCTTCACTTATACGGAAGGGCAGGAGTTCTTGTTCAGAGGCGATGACGATATTTGGGTGTTCATCAACAACCAGCTCGTAGTGGACGTTGGCGGCAACCACGGGCCAGCTCCGGGATATGTAAAGCTGGATACCATAAAAGTTCCCGAACCGCTTGTGCCAGGCAAGGAATACCCAATAAACATATTCTTTTGCGACCGCCGCAGCGCGGGCAGCAACGTGCGCATATCCACCAATATGTATTTTGCCCAGAGCAGCGGCCTTTTTATCCGAGAGGGTTCTGCCTCTCCAACAAACCCAGCTAAAGTCTGCATGACCCAAGAGAACAGCGGAAGCTGCAACTCCATTGCTGGCGGAGCGGGAATTGGCGAGTTGTGCGGCAACCAAGTCAGGGATAAAGTTGAATATTTTCTAGTCAACTACAAAGGAGAGGAGCATCAAGACGGTGTTCTGTGGACTCCTCCCAACACGCACAGCCCGAATTGCGTCCTTAACGGAGACATATTAACATGCTTTGGCGGCGTGAGAATCGATTTGGCAAACGGCACCGCAAGCGTGGACAAAACACCGGGCGCAATAACCGGAATCAGCGGCTCTTGGACTTTGTATGCAAGGGTAAAACCGGAGATAGCCGCAAATATGAACCCCCCGCCCGAACGTGTTAAGATAACCAGTTTCTCAACGCAGGTAAATGTGCGAATGGCTTGGGGCACAATAGTTGACGACAGAGGCACCACGATTACGGATGTGTGCAATTACTCAGGTCGCGGCAGCACGGCTCAGGAGGCTTTGGATGGTAAAGGCTATGCGGTGCCCGGCGAATTGTTCCCGGTCTGTTTTGCCGTGGGCGCCCATCTGGCTTCCGGCAATTTTGAAGTTAATGATGAGGGCGCAGACACAAAATTCACATTGAAACTAGATGGCTTTAAAAACGAGTTCGGTTTTTTTGATGATGATTTGGGCTTGAGAATCTATGAGGATTCCCTAGGCAAGTCTCCTGTAAATGCGTATCAGTCGCTCACCATACCGAGCAACGGAGTGCTGGTTCTTTGGGTAACCGGAGGCTATGAGCAGGAGAAGCTGACTCATGATTACATTATCAATGTCAGCGGCAAAACCACCGAGGAAATTACCTTGCATTCCATCCTTCCAAGGTTTCAATGGATAAGAGCGCCCGGCACCGTTGATTCTATTCCTCTATGCAGCAGAACCACACGCGGCGAAGGATATGGCAGCAAATTCGATACCGATGGGTGCCCGGTTAGAACTGGTCTAAGCAATACCGACCCGCTTGATTATATATGGGTTGGCGAGGATGTGAAGCTCAATCTTCGGGCATTCAATGAAAAGAATAAAAACACCTGCAAAACCTGCAACTTCAATCTAAGGTTAAAGGCATTGGCTACCAATCCTCCCATAGCAGATATGGACGGCGCTCTTATAAACTATCCCACTCCGCTCAGAATAACCAACGGCGAAGCGAGTTTTGCCATGCAGGGCAGGAAGCAAGTTTTGATGTCGGATTCACTGTCGCCGTGGGCAACGGTTATTTTGCTGGGACCTAAGGGCAATGATGCGCATTCGGTTACTTGGGACAGCCTTCAGTTCCGCAAACCGCCGGTTCCAATTCCAGAACGCACATGGATATACGATGACGATGGCGATGGCATAGGCGATCGCGTTGTGATAGTATATAACCGCGGCTTTAGGCGAGACAGCCTTCCCAACATGGTGGAAGTGAGATGGGACCCGGACACCGCAGGCACAGTCCGCTTTGGCAAGGCTACAAAAAAGGATAAAGGAAATTGGAGCGATGAAGGTATAGACACAACCGAAAATATCGCATTCTGGAAAGACCCAAATCATATTATCAAACTAGGCGGGTTAGGCACCGATATAAACTCCCGCGACAAGAGCGTGGATAGTGCCGCTTTGGAACAGGTAAGAGATACCATAATACTGCGCGGCAAATTCAGCGTGGATGTGCTAACGCAAGGCGATGGCAAAGTGACCAGCTATGCAACCTTTAAAATCACTGGGTCGCAAGAACAACAAACTTCTGCTCTAACGGGTAACATAGAAGAAAGAATCCCAGCCATAGTTGTAAAAGGCACTTATAAACCCGGCACGGCGAAAGGTTGCGGCGGTTCTGGCTTCCCCTGCCTAGATGTGGTTCGTCTTGAATTCTCCGAACCGGTTACGATGGATACTAGCGCAAACAGAATTAGTGCCTCAGACACTGCGGCTATAAAGAACTCGTTTGCCTATCTGCTCTCAGGCAGAGGAAAATCAAATTGGGATATTCTTGAGAATGATCCTAGGGATAAATCAATTGTTAGATTCGGCGGAAGAGGCAACGCGCTGACCCCCAAAGGTCTGAACGACAAAGGCGATACGGAAGTTGAGATTACCTTTGAGCGCTGGCAAGAAGGAGGGACTTTCTCCCAGACCCCACTAGCAGATGACTCGGTTAAATTTGCCTATATGGGCAAGTATATGGGCTTCACGAAAAACGTCCTAATGGATTTGAAAGGCAACATGCCAAACCCAAAGGAAATAGGCAGGCCTATAGAGGGTAAAAACCCCTTTGTGGAGGAACCAGTAAAAATTGCCTCGGTTGACCCATCCGAGAAAGACAAGTACATAGAGAATATCATAGAAAGAATAAAAAGCAGGGGAGACGGCAAAGTTCCATCAGGCTTCTTTGGCAAAAACAGGCCTGTGGAGATAATTCCTGTTCTTCCCAGCTGCGATGCAAAGTGCATTGACAGTTTATATCCAGGAACTGTTGGCATATTGATAGACCCCGATTTCTCTAGCTCTGTTGGAGATTTGAGGGCTAAATACGGTGATAAAGTAAACTCTATAAAGCCTGAGCATATCACCATTTATTCCAGCGCGTTTTATCACACCAACCTCGGCACCTACGTGGCAGACCGTGCGGGCTTCTCTTTGAAGTGCAACGACCCGATTTTCCCCAAATCCAATTGCTTGGCAAAAACAGAAGACAAGAGCAAGCTCTACATAGCTTGGAATTTGAAGGACATGAAAGGACGCTTTGTAGGCGCTGGAGCTTATGTGGGCATATACGATTTCCGTTGGGAAGTCTATATTCCAGACGCAAAAGAAACGGTAAAAATGGATAGTTTTGAAAGAAAGATAGAAATGCACGGCGTAAAGCGGGTAAAGAAAAAATAATTCTATATTCTCCCCATGAATAAATTTAAATACCCAATCGTCATTTTAACGGCGGTTATGCTTTTTTCTTGCGCTTCTAAACAAATTGGTTTAAAAGAAAACTGGATAGACGAGCGAGATGTTATGGCTCTTAGGGATATGCCTATAGAACAATGGATAGAAAGAGCTGGCCTCCCAACCCTCGTTGAAATTGTAGGCGACACCAACATATATTATTACAACTACAGGCCAACGCTCTACGCTGCGGCAGTCTATGACAGCACAACTTTTTTCAAATCTTGGGGCACGGCAAGCGAGCAAAAACCCAGCTTGGCAAACAAGGCCGAGGTTTGGGGCAGCAGAAAAGATGTTATGCAAATAAAGGTATTAAAAGGAGCCGTTCTATCCGCTATTGTAACGGAAGGTCCCGATAAAAAGGTTTTTATCCGTGATTTAAACGGCAATATAGTTTTAGATCCAAATTCAGGCTATAACACGAATATCTCCGATGAGCAAAAGGTAAACAGCTCTTTCAAGGAATTCAGCAAAATATTCAGCAACCTTCATGGCGTAAAACCCGTTGATTCCGCGGCGGGGCAACCCGTTGCGGCACCGCCGCAACAACCCGTTCCGCCGCCCCAACAACCCGAAGGGCAACCACGTGGGGTTGCCCCGGCAGCACAACCCGCCGCGCATCCGGCACCGCCACCGCCGCAACCCGAAGGGCAACCACA
>Ga0268262_10005821_pt1 | contig 12067 bp, 3 predicted proteins | sample TergutNc150P3_FD_190354 | JGI IMG/M metagenome (GOLD analysis project Ga0268262, IMG submission 190354) | Nasutitermes corniger P3 segment gut microbial community from laboratory colony in Florida, USA - Nc150 P3 (SPAdes) (version 2) | ecosystem: Host-associated > Arthropoda: Insects > Digestive... | reverse complement strand
AATTTTGAAGTTACCCTTCCGGATGGTTCACGGCGTTCTGCCTTAAACCAATTCAATAAACTAACCACTGACCACTGCCGCCGTGAGGCGGCTCGCCTGCGGGAAGCCGCATACTCCACAACTGACACATATTTCAAAAAGGGGCATTTGTCAATTTTTACAGGCTTTTTGCGCGTTCGTTGCTTTCCGCAGGCAGGACGCCCGCGTTCCCATGTCTACACTTGCGTTTCCATCTGTAACTTTTATGACGCGCGCCCCCAAAAATACACCGGGCGATTTCAAGCATCAGGAGATAGCCGCGGATGCCTTTCGTTTCAGATGAACAGGGACAAGCCGCGCCCGATTCGCAGACATAAAGGGCAATAATCCGCTTCGATCAAATTTGGAATTTAAAAAAATCGGCAGCGTCGGCCGTGGGAAAGCCCCGCCGATTTTTGCGGGCTTTCCCACAGCCTTTGGTCTCATCGCGCGCGCCTTATATCCATGTCATCTTGCGGCGCCTCGCTACGAAACCCTATGAATATCCGGGCTAGAATCTGAGAGCGAGCCTCGCCTGGAACGTTCTGTGACCGGTCTTCAGATTCAAACTGCCAAATGGAAGAACACCGACGGAGTTTACCGTCATGCTCGGCGGGTCGATCGACATGTACCGGCCGCCTGATTCCAGGATCGGAGTGCCCGTATTATATGACGGAGACGCATGATTGAGTATGTTCTGGGCGTCGATACGGAGTTCGAACGTCTTGCCTTCCATGAACTCAATCTTTTTCGAGACGGCCATGTCAATGCTACGGCGGCCCAACCCCGTCATGCGGTTGGGCATATAGTTGCCGGTAGCATTGCGGCCATCGGACTGATCGGCGTTGCGGAATACGATAACGTCTGTTCCCGCTTTGTACAGGACGCCGTCGTCTCCCACGGTATCGCTATCATATTTGACCGGAACAAGCGTGCCCTTGCTGTCTCTTGTGGCCAGCGCGAGGGCGTAAGGCGCTCCGAGCACGACCCCGGCGGCGTTTTCGCATTGTCCACCATAAAGAGAGGAAGTCATTCTACCGGGCTTGCATATGTTTCTATCAAGTACGTTTATATACTCCTTAGAGAGATAGGTGCCTGGTATAAACTCGCCGTTGGGACCCCATTCCATCCTGGCTTTTCCCTGCTTGTCGTCCCAAAGATCGGAACGCACAAGAATTGGCCAGCTTCTGGACCAAAGTACGCTTGAACCTGTTACAGAAAGCGGCGGCCCGCTTTCCATGCTGACGACCCAGCTCAATTGCCAGCCTTCGACGGCTTTATTTACCGGACCGGCAGCGTTACGCAACAAAAGTCCCTTCGCGCCGAAAGGCAGCTCGTAGGTTCCGAAGAATCTCAACGAGTGAGAACGATGCTGGTTGGACAGGTAGTAGTCGCGTTCGCCAAGGTAGTTTGTCCAGGCGCTATTGCCGATATTACGGCTCCAGGTATATGTGGTCTGGAAGTTCAGCCCGTACATAGGACGCATCGTAAACTGCACCTGCATCGAATTGTAATTGTTCACCGAGGGTGTGTTGTGACGCACGTTTACCGTGGCGTACTGCGGAGCGGAGTACATGAAATTCATCGGGAGGCCGACCGTGCACGGAAAATCGTTCGCTACCACCCTGTTATTCGCGGCAAATGCGGCAAGGTAGCCAGGGCGTTCGTTGGGCAGGCATCCGGAACGCAAGAGTAAGCCCCTATCCGAGTTGGTCGCGGTGGGAAGCTGTCCGTTCGTAGTCCCCAGACCGGAAACAATTGTTCCATAGACTCCGCGTGCAAGGTTGGCGGCGGCCTGCCGTCTGACCTGGTCCGAACCGGTCTCGTTGTAAGCGGTGCCATAATAACGCGGTGAACCCGGAGGCCCGTTGTGAGGAATAATGCTGTTGATATACGCGCTCTCTCCTCCAGCACGGACAACGTCAAGTTCCTTGATCCAGTCGATAAGAGTGTTGTCAAGGAAGTTGTTCTGGTTGACGTTCAAACTGCCGATCGCATTTCGCTGAAACGTACCGACGTACCTCACATCAAGCGTGAAATTGCGCCCGATGCTGCGGGTCAGCGATGCGTTAAGGCTGTGCACATACGGGTTGGTTAGTTTTTCGTCGATCGCCGTCGCGGCGGATGCAAAGATAGCGTCATTCTTATGGACGCCAAGCGGCAATACCGACGCCGACGGTTTGACCGGCAGGAGGGTTCGCAGATTGGTGAGATCCATGTAATAGGCGCTGCTCATTGGATCAAGCCGGTCTCCGGTACCGGTGAAGGTTTCCGCACGTGATGTCACCGCAGCCTCGACGTTGACAAACTGGCTGGGGAAATTGTCGAAGTTGTCAATTGTAGAATAGCTGACCGAATAACCGCCGCGCAGCGTCGTCCTGCCTCTGCCGAACCACGGCAACTGCCACGCAAAGCCTACGTGTGGCGCGAAGTTGTTCGTGTCCTTGTTCCACGCCGACCGTTCTGGATTCGGCGAGTCGGGACCGATGAACTGATACTGGATCACGGGATCCGGAAGAATGGGTTTGCCGTTGGCGTCCCATTCGGCGCCGGGCAGATAGTTCCTGTCGACTACCCAGCCTTTTCCATTGTTGTAAAATTCGCCGCCTTTCGTGATACCCCAGGCGCTCTGGCTGCCGCCCTTGATACTCAGGGTTCTGCCGCCGGTGGCATAAGGAATGCCGTAATATTCCCAGCGCACGCCGAGGTTCAGCGTCAGGTTGCTGGTCAGTTTCCAGTCGTCCTTGAAGAACCAGCTGAATTCCTGGTTCTTTATTGTGAATGAATATTCGTTTTCGCCCGCTTCAAAATCGTTCCACCTCGCCCCGGTTGGAGAGCTTGGATCGGGAATCGCGAAGAAGTACATGCCCGTATCGTTGAGAGATCCTGAGAAGAACGACATCAGGTTGTAAGGATGTACGTAGTTTCCGCTCGTTGTCGTGGCGCTATCCTGACTGCCTGTGTAGAGATAATTGACTCCATTAAAGACGCCGAACCCTTTGGATGACAACGATTGTCTTCGACGGTCGTTGGTGGCCGTGGTTATTCCTCCGCGAACCACCGGGGTCTCCGTATAACCTCCGCCGCGCGCGAAACTGCCGCCTCCTCCGGTCGAAGTCGTGGCGCCCGTCGTGGACTGAAATGAGGACTGGCGTCGATATTCGAAACCGGTCTTGAAGCTGTGCGATCCTTTTATCCACGTCATGTTTTCAACAATCGACCAGCGCGGATCATATCCGCCGTATGTCGCAGTGAGGTTGCCGCGGGTCCCGTATGGATGGCTGCGATCGACATTGTCCGACGCTGCCATTACAGGGTTGACGTCGGGCCGGTATGCCGTGGCGTTCAGGGCATCCACGCTATTTTGGGTGCCGCCATCGGTGTCGCCCAAGCCAATGATGAGCACCTGATCCTGCGACCAAGATCCGGAGTAGTACGGGCTGCTCGCGTCGTTTACCGACAGCGCACGCAGCACTTCTTTCGTCTTGTCGCCGTCTTTGGCGTCAAGCGGACTTTGAGTCCATGTATTTGAACGTGACAGTCCGAAACGAATTTCATTCAGCACCGTCGGCGTAAGCGTGGAATTCAGGCTAAGCGTAAAACCTATGGGTTTGCGGGTAATTTGTCCGTGGTAGGAACCGTACTCTTCGGGCCATACACGGTAGGAGTTCCAGATATAATAACTTTCCCAGTTGAATGTGCCGCTCAGCCGGTGATCGTTGTTGATGTTATGGTCGATTCTCGCGTTGATCGCCTTGCGGTTGGGATCGCCGCCGATGCCGTAGGTCCCAGCCATCTGGCCTACCATCGCGGTGGTCCACTTGAAGCCGGCGGAGTTCAATCCGTCGCCCTGTCCCCTGAAATAGTTGGCGGGAGGCATGACGACATGGCCGGCGCTGTAGTCGGCGCCGATACGCGCAAAACGATCCGCGAAACCGGTGGGATCATAGGCATAGCGGTAAGCGCCGCCCGTGGAGAAATTGCCGGTCCAGCCATTGACGTTTTGACCGTCCGTTAAGGTCAGAAACTTGCTGTTCATCGGATCGTAACCAAGATTATCCATGAGCGTACAGGCGGTTTCGCCATTGCCATAGACGCCATTTGGATTATTACGATCTTCCAGTTGCGCCCTCACATCCGGTCGCAGTTGGCCGAATATGCTTTCAAACATTACCGTGGTGGCGCCTATCCGGGTTGAAGCATTGCCCGCGCCGCTGTTGAGAACATCCGCGTTGCCTGCCCACGGCGTGCCGTCTTCGTTCACGCTCCGCAGGTTTCCTGTTTGGAGATTATACGCGTCCGTCGCGTTGATGGTATTCGGCAGCCATCCGCCCCGTGCGTCCGGGCTGGTCAGCCAGCGGTAGATGCCACGCCTCGCGCACGACGTCATAACGCGCGGAATCTGGCTCACCTTGTCCAGGGATATCTGTTGTTCCCAACTTAAGAAAAAGAACGTCTTGTTTTTGGCAATCGGACCGCTCGCCGACAACGTGTAGTTATTCACGTTACGCCAGTTTCTCTCGAGTCCACGAACTTTGTAGCTGAAATCAGCCGCGTCAAGCGCCGTGTTCTGGTTGTTCCATACGGCGGAACCGTGAAACGCGTTGGATCCCGACCTGGTGGATACCTGGATCTGCCCGGCGCCGCGTCCAAGTTCGGCATCCACTGCAGACAGGACAACTCTCATTTCGCCGACGACTTCAGGGTTAATGTTCCCCGCGGCGGCGATGCCGGTAGGGTTGCGTACCTCGTTGACCGAGATGCCATCGCGCGAAACGTTGACCATATTCGCCGGTACGCCGGCAACCGTCGTGTTATTCGCGCTGTATATCGTGCCGCCGGAGGTAATCCTTGTAACGCCGCCCATAAGGTTAAGTGTCGCGTCAATAGCGTTGCCGCTGAGCGTCGGAACCGCAGAAATAATGTCTTCCGCCAGAATGGTTCCCGTCGAAGCGCTGGCTTCCAAGGTCATACTTTCAACCGTTCCGGTAACTTCAATTTCAGTTACCTGTCCCGCTACCGCCATGGGAAGCGGAAGGTTGATCTGTGAACCGACCACGAGTCTTACTCCGGTACGGACAGTGCGTTGAAAACCGGAGGCGTCGGCATAGACCTCGTAGTTGTTGCCCGGCTGCAAAACCAGGTTGTAAATACCGGCATTGTTGGTTGTGGCCCTCGTTTCAACGCCGGTATCCATATTGCGTGCAGTTATGGTTGCGCCGACAATAACGCCGCCCGACACATCCTGAACGGTTCCGCTCAAATTGGCGTTGGTGCCCTGTCCAAATACCATTGCCGACAAGAGCACAAACGACAAAAGCGCTATCATGCACGCTTCCAACTTCTGTTTTCTTTTGAACATACACTACCTCATGAAAAACACTTGTCTCATTCCATCCAAGATGGCATGAGAGTGATTGAAAATGTTTTTGAGGCCCTTCTTCCTCAAAAACAGCCTTACTGCAACGGTTGACGTCCCCTGTTGTACTAGAACCTGAGGGCGAGCCTCGCCTGGAACGTCCGGTGTCCAACCTTGTTTTGAATCAGGCCAATAGCGCCGGAGCTGGAGATGTCCATTGTCGGCGAGTCAATAGACACATATTTACCGCCGCTTTCCATGATTTGTGGCGCCGTTCTACCGATCCCGGTCGCGTGATTGAGTATGTTCTGGGCATCGACACGGAGTTCAAACGTCTTGCCTTCCATAATCTCAACCCTTTTTGAAACGGCCATGTCGAAGCTGAAACGGCCCTGTGCCGTCATGCGGCCGGACTTGTAGTTGCCGGTGGCATTGCGGCCGTCGGACTGATCGGCGTTGCGGAATACGATAATCGGAGTTCCCGCTTTGTACATAACGCCGTCGTCCCCCACGGTATCGCGGTCATACAAGGCAGGAATAAGCTCGCCTTTGCCGTCCCTGGCGGCCAGCGCGAGGGCGTAAGGCGCTCCTGAAACCACGCCCCTGGAGGCGTTTTCGCATTGCTCATAATAAAGGCCGGTCTTGTAAACAGTGTCTGCCTGAATTCTGTCGGTATTGCAGATGTTGGTGTCGAGCACTTTTACATAATCTCGCGACAGATAGGTGCCGTTTTGAAACGAGCCGTCATCTTTCCATTCCAATCTGATTTTACCCTGCTTGTCGTCCCACAGATCTGAACGCACAAGAATCGGCCAATTTCTGCTATACAGCACGGAGTTTCCTGTTACGTTGATCGGCGGTCCGGATTCCAAACCGATGACCCAGCTCGCCTGCCAGCCTTCGACGGCTTTTCTTACTCCGCTGGAAGCGTTGCGCAGTAAAATCCCTCTCGGACCGAACGGCAGCTCGTAGCTCCCGAAGGCTCTAAGCGTGTGGGTACGGTGCTGGCCGGAAAGGCTGTAGTCGCGTCCTTCGAGGTAATTCGTCCAGCCGGAGTTGGTGAGATTGCGGCTCCAGGTATAAGTAGTCTGGAAGCTCAATCCGTTGGTCGGACGCATCGAAACCTGCGCCTGCATCGAATTATAGTTAACCACCGAGTCGAGATTTTGGCGGATGTTTGTTGTGGTGAACTGAGTAGAAGCGTAATAGAAATTCAACGGGGGACCGACCTTGCACGGGTAATTGTTCACGTCAACCCTGTTGTTTGCGGCAAAAGCCTCAGCGTAGCCGGGGCGATCGCCGGGCAGACAACCGGATCGCAGGAGTAGTCCTCTTTCCGAGCCATACGGCGTGGGGAGCTGTCCGTTTGAAGGACCCAGATTCGACACAACCGTGTTGTAGACGCCGCGGGCAATGTTGGCTGCCGCCTGTTGCCTGATTTGATCCGAACCTGTCTGGCCCCAAACGGTACTGTAGTACCGCTTCCCCAGCGCCTGCGTGTTGTGCGGAATGATGCTGTTGATATACATGCTCTCTCCGCCCGCGCGAATTTTATCAAGTTCCGTGATCCAGTTGAAAAGAGTGGTGTCGAGAAATGGGTTCTGATTGACGTTAAGGTTGCCGACCGGTTTCCGCCTGAACGTGCCGACGTACCGCAAATCAACCGTGAACATGCGCCCGATGCTGCGGGTCAGCGACGCGTTAAGACTGTGTACGTAGGGATTCCTGAGATCATCGTCGAACACGTACACGCTGGACCCATAGAGAGCGTCATTCTTCTTGACTCCAAGCGGAATGATATTCCCTTCCGGCTGGAGCGGCAGGAGAGTTTTAAGATTGGTAAGATCCATGTAATAGGCTGTGCTTGAAGGATCAAGCCCGTTTCCGTCGCCGGTGAAGGTATTGGTATAGCTAACCCCCGCGGCATCTACGGTAACGAACTGGGCCGGGAAATTGTCGAAGTTGTCAATTTGACCATAGCTGACCGAATAGCCGCCGCGCAGCGTCGTCTTGCCTACGCCGAACCAAGGCAGCGACCAGGCAAAGCCGACATGGGGCGCGAAGTTGTTCAGATCCCTGTTCCAAATCATCCGGTTCGGATTTGGCGACTCAGGACCGACATACTCATACCGGATTACCGGATCGGGTAGAATAGGGTTGCCCGCAGCGTCTCTCTGGAAACCGGGCAAATATTGTCTGTCGACCACCCAGCCTTTTCCATTATTGTAAAAGTCGCCTTGCGGCGAAACACCCCAGGCGCTCTTGCTGTCGCCCGCAACCTTGATGGTCAAGCCGTTGCTTGCGTGGGGAACTCCGTAGTATTCCCAGCGCACGCCGAGGTTTAGCGTCAGGTTGTTGGTCAGTTTCCAGTCGTCCTTGAAGAACCAGCTTAATTCCTGGTTGCTTAACGTGTATTCATACATGTCTTCACCCGCCGTCAGATCGTTCCATCTCGCCCCGGTTGGAGCGCCCGGATCGGGAACCGCGTAGTAGTACAGGCTCGTATCGCCGAGTGATCCCGAGAAGTAAGTCATCAAGTTGTAAGGAAGTACGTAGTTTCCAGACGTCGTCGTGGAGGTGTCCTGGCTGACTGAATAAAGATAATTTACCCCGTTAAACACGCCGAACTTTTTGCCTGACAAAGACTGTCTGCGACGATCGATGGTGGCCGCGTTTGCCCCGCCGCGAACCATCGATATATTTGTGTATCCGCCGCCGCGCGCATACAATAAAGGCATAGTGTTATAGTTTGCCTGGTACGAGGACTGGCGGCGATATTCAACACCGCTCCTGAAGCTGTGAGTGCCTTTTATCCATGTTAGGGTATCGGCCACCGACCAACGGGGATCATGCCCGCCAAAATATCCGTTCAGGTTGCCGCGCGTGCCGTATGGATGGGAACGGTCCATATTGTCCGTCGCCGCCATATTGGGATTCATGTCGGGCCGGTATGCCGTGGCATTCTGAGCGTTGGTAGTATAGGGCTGGCCGCCATCCTGGTCGCCAAGACCAATGATGATAATCTTATCCTGCGACCACGAGCCGGCGTAGTACGGGTTGCTCGCGTCGTTCTCCGACAACGCCTTCAAAACAGATTCCATATTATCTTTATTTTTAGCGCTTCCAAGCGCGCTCACCGCCCACGTACTCGGCCGCGTGTAACCGAAGCGGAATTCATTCAGCACGGTCGGCGCAATCGTGGAATTCAGGGTAAACCTTATACTCCAGGGTTTACGAACGATGTCCCCGTTGTAAGAGCCGTACTCTTCCGGCCATGTACGGTAGGCGTCCCAGACATAGAAACTTTCATAGTCGAACGCGCCGCTCAACCGGTGATCGTTGTTGATGTTATGGTCGATTCTCATGGTGACGGACTTGCGGTCGGGATCGCCGCCGGTACCGTAGTTTGACGAACCCTGGCCCACCATCAATGTAGTCCACTTAAAGCCGGCGGAGTTTAGACCGTCGCCTTGGCCCATAAAATAGTTGGCGGGAGGCATTTGGACACGGCCCGCGCTGTAATCGGCGCCATATAAAAAACGATGAGCGAACCCGGTAGGATCGTAGGCATAGCGGTAAGCGCCGCCTGTGGAGAAGTCGCCGGTCCAGCCATTGACGTTTTGACCGTCCGTTACGGTCAGGAATTTGCTGTTCATCGGATCGTAACCAAGATTGTCCATAAGCGTGCAGCCGTCTGCGCCGTTGCCGTAAACGCCGAGAGGATTGTTTCGATCATCCAGGGCAGCCCTCACATCAGGCCGCAGTTGACCGAATATGCTCTCAAACATCACAGTGGTGGGGCCGACAGTGTATTGCGCACCGCCTGTGGAATTTACTACCGTGCCGCCTCCCCAGGGAGTGCCGTCCTCGTTTACGCTCCGCATGTTTCCCGTGTTGAGAGCGTAAGAGCCTATTGGGTTAATGGCAGCCGGCAGCCATCCACCCGAGGCGTCCGGGCTGGTAAGCCAGCGGTAGATGCCGCGCCTCGCGCACGACGTCATGACGCGCGGGATCTGAATCATCTTGTCGCGGGCAATCTGATGTTCCCAACTGCCGAAAAAGAACGTCCTGTTTCTTTTGATCGGACCGCTGGCGGTCAAAGTGTAGTTGTTCACGTTACGCCAGTTGGCCGTCAGTCCGCGGTTTTTGACGCTGAAATCAGTCGCGTCAAGGGCGGTGTTCTGGACGTTCCAGACGGCTGAACCATGGTAGGCGTTGGAGCCCGACTTGGTAGTCACCTGGATCTGTGCGGCGCCGCGTCCCAGTTCCGCGTCAACGGCGGATTGTACGACTCTCATTTCGCCGACCACTTCAGGGTTGATGTTCGAAGAGGCGGATATGCCTGTGGGATAGCGAGTCTCGTTGACCGAAATTCCGTCGCGGGAAACGTTGATCATAGCCGACTGTACGCCGGCGATCTCCAGGTTCTGCGCCGCGCTCAATTGCGTGCCGCCGGCAGTCAATCTTGTCACGCCGCCCATAACGCTGAGCGTCGCGTCAATCGCGTTGGCGGTGAGCGTCGGAATCGCCTGGATGAGGTCCTCCTGTATGATGGCGCCGGTAGAAGCGCTGGCTTCCAAAACCATGCTTTCAGCCGTCCCGGTAACCTCGATTTCCGTTACCTGTCCCATAATCGCCATTGGAAGCGGAAGGTTGATCTGGCTGCCTGCGATGAGTCTTACGTCGGTACGGGTGGTGCTCTGAAAGCCCGACGCGTTGGCGGCAACCGTGTAAGTGCCGGGTTGCAGAACCATGTTATAAACTCCGGCGTTGTTGGTTGTAGCTCTTGTTTCGACGCCGGTATCGACGTTGCGGGCCGTTACTGTCGCGCCGACCATGACTCCGCCCGACGCGTCATGAACGGATCCGCTTAGAGTAGCGTTGGTGCCCTGTCCAAATACCGTTACCGACAACAGCACAAGCGACAGCAGCGCAATCAGGCACGTTCCTGTTTTAAGAAACCGCCGGGGGTTTATACGCCAATGTGTTCGTGTGTGTGTGGTGGGCAATGATTCACAGAATGCTCTTTTGAACATATACTCTACCTCGTCGAATAAAATATTGACTTTTTTCCGGCCAGGACGAAAAAAAGACGGTCAGAAAAACGTTTTTGATGCACTTCCCAAAAGCGAAACCCGCGCTGAAACAAAACGCAGATTTTCGATGCAACATCCAAACAGCTATATATCTACTTCAATTGTTTTTGAAATAGCAACAAAAAAATGGGCGCGCGCCGTAAAAAATACGCCAGGCGATTTCAAGCAGACCGGAAAGCTGTCGTTTTCCAGGCCGAAGCCGAAGGTTAACGCGCCTGGCGCAGTTGCCGCCGTCCATGCCCCGGCGCATGGATTGTCGTCGACTGGATTCAACGTGCAGTTAGCCTGGAACCCCACACAGAAAAAATATGTCAAATTTGAAAGAATTTTCTCTCCAGAGAAAAAACTTGAAATTTTTGCTGTTTTCAGCTATACCTGTCTACAGGAGGCGGACGGCATTGATAAAACGGACGGAATATCTGAACAGGCTGATAAATTGGCGCGAAAAGCAGCTTATTAAAGTAATAACCGGCGTAAGGCGATGCGGTAAATCCACATTATTTTCTTTATATATAGATTATCTGAAAGAAACAGGCGTTACCGGCGATCAAATCATATCCATTAATCTTGAAGATATGGACTTCGGGCATTTATCGGATTATAAAGCTTTGCACGCATATGTAAAAGACAGATTGTGCAAAGATAAATATACATATGTTTTTATTGATGAAGCGCAGCAATGTCCCGGTTTTGAAAAAGCGGTCGACAGCCTCTTCATCAAAAAAAATGTTGATATGTATATTACAGGCTCCAATGCTCACATGCTTTCGGGCGAGCTTGCCACATTGCTGTCTGGAAGGTATGTGGAAATCCGTATGTTTCCGCTGTCTTTTGCGGAATATCTTGAATTTACCGGCGATAACGGCAACATAAGAACGGGTTTCAATAAGTATCTGAAAAACGGTTCGTTCCCTTATGTTGCGGCGCTTCAAAAAGATAATACTGTTTTCAGGGATTACATAGAAGGCATCTATAATACGATACTGGTTAAAGATGTGGCAACGCGTGAGGGAATAACCGATATTTCCGTGCTTAAAAGTATAGTGAAATTTTTAAGCGGCAGTATAGGAAGTCCCATATCGACAAAAAAGATAAGTGATACTATAAATTCAAGTGGCAGAAGGATATCGGTCAATACGGTTGAACGTTATCTGCGAGCGCTCTGCAACAGCTTTATATTTTACAGGGCAGAGCGGTTTGACATTAAAGGCAGGCAAAACCTCAAGACGCTTGGCAAATATTATATTGTTGACACGGGTCTCAGGAATATGCTGGCAAGCGGCAGCGGCGCGGATACTGGCCACATACTTGAGAATATTGTCTACCTTGAATTACTGCGCCGTGGATATAACGTCAATATAGGAAAGCTGGCGGACAAGGAAGTTGACTTTGTGGCAAAAGATAACAATGGGATAACTTATTATCAGGTATCCGCGTCCGTGCTTGATGGAAACACATTGAAGCGGGAACTTGAACCTTTACGGAAAATCCCGGACAATCATCCAAAGTTTTTATTAACGCTTGATGAAATCATGCCAAACAACAATTTTGACGGCATACGGCAAGTCAACGTGCTTGACTGGCTGCTTAACCC
>Ga0268262_10005820_pt1 | contig 12069 bp, 5 predicted proteins | sample TergutNc150P3_FD_190354 | JGI IMG/M metagenome (GOLD analysis project Ga0268262, IMG submission 190354) | Nasutitermes corniger P3 segment gut microbial community from laboratory colony in Florida, USA - Nc150 P3 (SPAdes) (version 2) | ecosystem: Host-associated > Arthropoda: Insects > Digestive... | reverse complement strand
GACAGGGTGGGCCTGATAATATTCGCCGGCGAGAGCTTCGTCCAATGCCCGCTGACCCTCGACCGCGCCGCCGCGTCGATCATGCTGCAATCCGTGAATACCGATTGGGTGCAGACGCAGGGCACCGCGCTCGCCGAGGTCATCAAGCAGGCCGCCCGCGCCATGAGCGGAGCAAGCAAGAGGAACAAGGTTCTGCTGATACTCTCCGACGGCGAAGACCACGAGGGCGGCGTGACCGAGGCGGCCAAAGCCGCGGCGCAGGAGGGCGTGGTGATCTACACCATAGGCATAGGCTCCGAAGCCGGCGTGCCCGTGCCCATGAACAAGGGCGGGAGCAACGTCGTGTACAAAAAAGACAAAAACGGAAATTTGGTGATGACGCGCCTCAACTCCGTGACGCTGGAAAAAATCGCCATAGAGTCGGGCGGCAAATACTTCCACGCCGGAACGGATCTTGATTTAACGAGAATCTACAACGAAATATCGAAGATGGAGAAGAGCGACTTCGGCATGACCAAGGCCGTCGTCCATGAGGAACAGTATCAGATATTTTTGCTGATAGCGGTTATCTTTATACTGATAGAGTTCTTCATCTCCGAGAGGGCGGGAAAAAAAGCCGCCTGGAAGGGGAGGTTCGAATGAAAGCCGCGACCGCTAAAATCATTTATGCCGTATGGACGATCGCCGCCCTCGCCGTATTCTCATTTGTCAACGCGGACGAGGCCGGCGCTAAGAATAGGAAGGCGAACAAGCTCTACTCCAAGGGACAGTACGAGGAGGCGCTTAAGCTGTACGACGACGCGCTGCTGCTCGACCCGTCGAACGGCAAGCTGAAGATGAACAAAGGCTCCGCGCTCTATAGATTGGAGGAGCTTGACGAGGCGGAAAAGTCGTATCAAGACGCGCTCGCCTCGCAGCTGAACAAAAAGACGGCCGCCGACGCGCACTACAACCTCGGCAACATCCGATACAGGCAAGCCGAGAAATTAGAGTCCGCCGGCGCCGCCGCGTCCGCCCGCAAAAAATACTCCGGCGCGTTGGAGAGCTACGTCAACACGCTGAAACTGCGCCCCAAAGACATGGACGCCAAATGGAATCTGCAATTGGCGAGCCGAAAGATAGACTTGATGCGGGAACGGCAGGACAAGAACCAAGACGAGAACAAAGACAAGGATCAGCAGGGCGGCCAAGATCAGCAAAAGGATAATCAGGGGGACAAGGACGATAAGCAGGATCAGAAAGATCAGAAGGACAAGGATCAGCAAGACGGCAAGGATCAGTCCGACAATAAGGATCGACAGGACGATAAAGACCGGCAGGGCAAGGATGATCAACAGCCTCAGCCGGACAAAGGCGATCAAAAGAAAGAGGAGGCCGAGAGGCTTATAGAGCAGTACGCGGACGACGCTGACACCCTGAACAAGCCGAGGTTTCAGCGGGCGAGGATCAGGCAGCCGGAGAAAGATTGGTAGGGAGGGGATTAGGATTATAGGATTATAAAAACAGATTATAGGATTAAAAGTCAAAAACAACGTCAACACATAAAAGACGGTATTTTTTATCCTATAATCCTTTCTTTTAATCCTATAATCCTAATTCAGACAGTCTTTTAAAACAAGTTATAGGATTTAAATAATAATAAGGAGTACGCCCGTGACACGTATTGCCGTTCATACAATTATATTGTTGATACTGTTCGCCGCCTTAGCGACCTCCGCCGCGGCGCAGATCTCTTTTACCGCTTCCGCCGACCGCGCCTCCGCCCCAAGCGGCGGCAGGGCGGTGGTCGTCGCGACGCTCGTCACGCCCAAGCCCGTCTCCGGCGTACCGTCGCCCGGGCCGAGCGACGCGTTCGACGTGCTCAACGTCAACACGGGCACCTCGCAGTCGCACAACGTGCAGATAATAAACGGCAAGATCGAGCAGAGGCGCGAAATCACGTACAGATACATCTACACCATATCTTCAAAGACGGACGACCAGTTCACCTTTCCGGCGCTGACCGTGACCGTCGACGGGAGCGACTACGGCACCAGACCCCTGCACTTCAACGTCGGCGCGGGCGGCGGCGGAGGCGGCGGAGCGGGAACCGGCGGCGGCGTAAGCGGAGGCGGCGCCGGTTCCGGCGGCAATGCCGGCAACGACCCCCAGACCGCCCGCAACCCGGACATCCGGGTCACGCTGAACATGCCGAAGAAGTCGCTCTACGTCGGCGAGCAGTCCGTCCTCACGCTCAAAGTCGCGCAGAGGGCCGGCTCGCCGATACAGACCCAGCGCGGGTACAACGGCGCGGTCGAGCAGATAGAAAAAGCGTTCAGCTCCGGCTTCTCGCTAAACCGCCTCTTCACCAATCAGGTCACGCAGGGGCAGGAGCGCATAGGCAACGATCTGTACAACACCTTCTCCCTGAGCTTCGCGGTCTTCGGGCTGGCGCCGGGGGAGTACAAGATAGGCGCGGTGGACTTCGACTACGACGAGATCGTCCAGTCGCGCCGGCAGATCAACCCGTTCTTCCAGGACTTCTTCGACATGGACTTATTCGGCGGCCGCCAAGCGGTGCAGCAGAGGACGCGCGCCGCGCCGTTCGGCGTGACGGTGAAGCCGCGTCCGGGCGGCGCGCCGGAAAACTTCGGAGGCTCGGTGGGAAAATTCGGACTGACGGCCGCCGTCGAGCCGCAGTCGGTCGCGGCCGGGGAGGCGGCGACGCTCAAAATATCGCTCAGGGGCAGCACCCGCGCCTCTACTATGGGCGACCCGGTTCTGCCGGAAATCGCCAACGCCGACGTCTTCACCCCCGAACGCCAGACGGCCGTCGACACCGGAGCCAACGGGCTCTCGACGCGCAAGACCTACCGCTACCTCATCATTCCTAAGCAGGAGGGGACGCTTACGATCAATCCCATACTGTACCACTACTTAGACCCCGAGAGCGGAACCTACAAGACCGCCCGCTCCGACACTCTGCGCGTGTCCGTCGCCAAAGGTTCGGGCGCGCCCAAAGAGCAGACGCGCTACCTCACTCAGGAGGAGATACGGCAGGTGGGCAGCGACATCCGCTACATCAAAACGCCGCTCAAGATCGCGAATCAAGAGGAGCGCCCCTACCGCGCGCCGCATTGGTTCCTCCTCTTCCCGGCGCCCTTCCTGCTGTTCCTGTTCGCGCTGATCTATAGGGCGCAGACGCGGAAGAGCGGCGAGAACCAAATCAAAGCCGTCCGCCAAAAGGCGCTCGGCAGAGCGGTGAACGAACTGAACAAGGCCGGCAAAACCGCCGCCGACGGAGAGTTCCTCGGCAAGGCCGCCGCCGTCATAGAAAAATACATCTCGCATAAATTCGCCTTCCCCGCGACCGGACGGACGCTCGAAGAGCTGAAGGACGAACTGCTCTCGCGCAAGATAGACGAGCGGACCGTCGCCGGCCTCGCCGCGCTGATAGAGAGGCTCGACGAGTACCGCTTCGGCGGCAAGAAGTTCGACGCGCAAAGCCGAGGGGAGATAATCAAGCAGACCGCCGCGTTCCTGAGCACCTTGGAGAAAAGCGCGCGGAAGCCGAAGCCCCGAACGCCCGCCGCGCCGTCGGTATTGATAACGCTGACCGTCGGAATGATCGCGGCCGCGCCGCCCGCCGCAAACGCCGCCCCCGACGCGGCGGTCTGCGGCGAGCGGTTCCAAAAGGCCAACGCCTTCTACGAGGCCGGCAATCACGACAGCGCCTTAGCCTATTACGCCAAAATAATAGACGCCGGAATTAAGAACGACGCCGTGTACTACAATATGGGAAATTGCTACTACCGCCTGATGAAGCCCGGCATGGCGCGCCTGTACTACGAAAAAGCGGCCGCCCTCTCCCCGAACGACCAAGACATAGAGGCCAACATAAACTTCATCACGTCCATAATAGTCGACCGTCAAGCCGGCGGCGACGACCGCGAATCGGACTTCCTGACGTCGGTGTTCTACGGCGTCCACACCCTGCTCCCGCTCAACGTACAGCTCATAGCCGTGTGCGCCCTGCTCTTCATATTAGCCGCCATAGCCTCCGCGATGCTGTTTAAACGCGGCCTGGCCCGCCTGTGGCTCGCCTACGCCGCCGCGCTGTGCGCCCTGCTGCTGATAACCGTGGGCACGTCCGCCGCCTACAAAATCTACGCGCTGGAAACCAAACAGCACGCCATAATACTCTCCGCGTCCGTAGACGCCAAAAACCAACCATCAGGCGGCCAAACCCTGTTCACCGCCCACGAGGGAACGAAACTGCAAATCAGAAAGACGGTAGGCGAGTGGAGCCTCGTAAGCCTCTCCAACGGCGCCAGCGGCTGGGTGACGACGGCGTCGCTGGGGAAGATTTGAAAAAAAATAAAAAAAATATTTGACATCCGATTCCCCATGAATTATTTTTGTATAGATTGCCGGATCCGGGACGTTTACGGCCGGGATTTGAGAACATACCGCCCGCCGGGGTATTTTAAAAAAAATGTAACTTTTTCGGCGGCGGGATAGTATATTAATATGTTGCGGTTCCGGGGGCTGATTTAGAGACTGATTGCAGTATCAATATAATGTAGTATATAGTACAGACAGTACAGCAAGGCAAGACCGGGTTAAACCGGGCAGTACCGTATCCAAAAACGCGCGAAACCGATCATTCGGGGATACTTAAGCTATGACGATGGGCACGATGAACCGCAAAACCGACATTAACGCCCCGGCAGCCCTCAGCCGCCGGACACCCGTTGTTGCGCCCGCTCAGTCGGCCGCTTTCGCCGCGCCCAACACCCTGAACGCCGTGCCGTCCCCCCCCCCCCCAGGGACGCTGACACACATTTAAAACCCCAAGAACAAGCTTTTAATCTTTGGGGAAGCAAGAAAAACCCGGAAAATCACCCTTCAAACGGGCCTCTAACGCCAAAAAAGGCGTTCCAAAAGGCCTCGCCGGACAAGCTTTTTGTCCGAAAACCGTCAAATTTCACTGTTTTAGACCGCTTTTTTGGCCGTTTAGACCGTTTTGGCCGCTTAGACCGCCATTACGACGGTATTTTTGTTGACCCCGCAACCGTTGACGTTGTAGGGGCGAACCCGCGTGTTCGCCCTGCTTTTGACGTTTCCTTTGACGTTTCCGCCCGCTGCGTTAATAATACTAAAACACATAATAATAGTAATATAAGGACTCTTACTGGGGGGGAGGGTAGGAAATGGGGGCGAAGATGGGGGGAAAGATGTCGGAATGTGGGGGAAGGGAGTCGGAATGGGGGGGAAAGGATGTCTGAATTGGGGGGAAGGGAGTCTGAATTGGGGGGAAAAACGTCTGAATTAGGATGATAGGATAAAAAAACAGATGATAGGATAAACGTCAAAAACAACGTCAAAACATAAAAGATGAGGGTTTTAACTTGTTTATCTCGGCGAAGCCAATCCTATAATCCTTTTCTTTTCATCCTATAATCCTAATTCAGACAATGTTTTTAAAAACAGATTATAGGATAAAAACAAGTTAAACAGATTAAACAGATAAAAGGAGAAAACCCGTGAGCATTACCAAAACAGCGAGCGTCAACAGCTCCTAACGACAGTCGGCGGAAGCCGATTTAGGAAGAGGCTTGGACGCAGGGAACGCTACGACCGTAGCCTAGGGAGTTCTTTTGCCGTTTTTGAATGAGAAATAACTGAAAAGCGAAAAATGATTACGAAGAGATTTGCGTTTTACCTTAATAAAAAAAGGAGGGAGTGGAGATGAGCTTTCTGAAGTGCTGTAGCAATGGCGGTACCGGAATGGGGAGTGAGGGGAGTGGCTTTATTAAGTCAATTTCTTTAAAATTATCAACACTAACAAAAGGAGTGCACATGACTTTACTTAAGTCGATGTGGAGGTCGGTGGTGCTTGCGGGCATTGCCGGGGTTTTGATGTTTGCGGGGGGGGCGCTGGCTGCCCCGACGGTGGCCGTTACAACTACGACGAGCGCTGCTTGGGCCGGCCTTGTCGCTAACACGGCGGTCTCCGGTACGACTTTGAGTTTGGTGTTCACACTGACCGAAGATGGGGACGTTACCGCATTCGAAGCGGATGCGGCGTTGCAGATAGGGAAAGCCGGATTTAAGCCGAGCAACCTTCCTGCCGGACTTGACATCGGCGTGTTGACCCGTACCGGGGATAAAGTAGTGACCGTGACGTATACGGGGACTCCTACTACTGCGGCTGCGGCGGGGAACTTGACTTTCACGGCCCTTGATAAGGACTTGTTCGATGAGCCGGCTACCTCAGATGTCGCTGTGTCGGGGACAATTTCGTGCACTGTTGGGGCTGCGGCGACGGCGGCGACAGTGACCGTAACCACTACGACACAGGCCGCTTGGTCCGCTCTTGCCGTTAACACGGCGGTGGCCGGTTCGACCTTGAATTTGGTGTTCACACTGAACGAATTTAACACGGTAGCCGCGTACGTTGCCGACGGTGCGTTGCAAGCAGGGAAAGCCGGATTTAAGCCGAGCAACCTTCCTGCCGGACTTGACATCGGCGTGTTGACCCGTACCGGGGATAAAGTAGTGACCGTGACGTATACGGGGACTCCTACTACTGCGGCTGCGGCGGGGAACTTGACTTTCACGGCCCTTGATAAGGACTTGTTCAGCGCTGCGGCTTCCGCAAACGTTGCCGTGGCTGGATCTGTTTCCCGCACCGTGACAGGAGCCGGAGGTACCGTCACCACCCCCACGATCTCCATCAACGGCGCCGCGAGCAACGACAACAAGCTCACGAGCGGCGCGGGCGGTGCCGCGAACGCCATCAACGCGGCGATCATTCAGTATGAGGGGAACATCACCGAGCGTTTGAACGTCTCCGCGACTATCGGCGGGCTGCCTTCGAGTTCTACGTTTACTGCGGATACCGGGTTCAGGTATACGTGGTTCAGGACTACGGCGGCCAACGAGGCCGGGATTGTTTACAGCGGGACGAATCAGAATACCAACATGGTGAAGTCGACCACGACGTCGGCTCTCGGCGGGGCGTTCTTCCAGCTGCCGGAGAATTTGACGGCTGAGGATGCGACAACGAGCAAAGACTATAAGTACTTCGTGCGCGTCGAGGCTCCTTCTCTCGGCAGCCAGAGCAATCCGGTCAGCAAGATTTCGGGTTTCGTGACTATCACCGTGAAACCGAGACCTGTGATTACTATTTCGGCTCAGCCGCAGGGATATTTCGGATCGACCGGGACGAGAGACGCGCTGGTACAAGGATCTATATCGTCGGCGACCTTGACTCTCACGGCGGCCGCCAATCCGACAGTGACCATCGACGGGAACACCGCAGCTGTGGCCTATCAGTGGTATTGGGTGGCCAACTCTAACGGAACCGGCGGCGGGAGCTTAGGATCTGACGCGGGAGCGAACACGGCAACCTATACTATTCCGACAGGATTGGTGGCCGGCGTTTATTACTACAGATGCGAAGTGAACTATGTGCTGACTGTCAGCGGCGTAACGACCAACCTGTCGATCCCCGTAAGGTCGACCGTGGTCCGTGTCGACGTCAATCCTCCTGCCGGCGGCGCGGAACTCATCCCGGCCACCGCGAAGATCGACATCCCCGACGTAACGACCCTGACCTACGACGTTCCGGCTCTCGCTACCAGCTCGACCGGCACGAAACTGATGGTGGCTCTTCCTACGTCCAACATTGTGACGGGCATGCCGGCGGCAACTACGGGTCAGGCTTATACGTGGACTATCGCCCAGATCGACTATGTCAAAATATTGAAGACGGGCGGAACGGCGTATACCACCGCTATCGGGACTACCGGTTCTCATAGCGTAAGTTATACTACGCTGGGCGCTCAGAACAAGAATCACGGCGTGCTGCACGCCGGGACGTACGAGGTGTCGGTGAAGGTGACCGGCGAGCTTAAGACGGGTTCAACGGTGGACAAGACGTTCCTCGGTTGGAAGAAGGTTCTTCTTACGGTGAATCCGAAGAATCTGACGGCTTTGACGGCGGCGGGATTCTCCGTGAAAGCGCCGGAGAGGGACTCTGTTTACAACGGTCTCAAGAAGACTCCGCTTGTGGTTCTTAAGGACGTGAACGACCTTACGGCCGGGAAGGATTATTTTGTGGAGGATCCTTCGAACGCGAAGTCGTGGATTGACGCGGGCACGGCTAACGTGACGGTCAAGGGTTGCGCGGACAACAACACGGCGGCTTGCGGCAGCGCCGGGGACGCGAACTACATCGGCAGCCGCGAGGGTTCGTTCACGATCCGCCGTCTGCCTCTCGCTGTGAACGCGGCGGCTACAATGGTGGCGAGCAAGGATTACGACGGGACCGATACGGTCGCGGCGAGCTCCGTCGTGGTTGATTTCACTCCGTCGAGGGCGAGTCTGCCCGACGTGCTTGTCCAGGGCGTGGATTTCGTCGTTAGCGGCGCGAAGTTCGACAATAAGGACGTGGGCACGCGCAACGTTAGCAATATCACGGTGCGGTTGGACGAGACGAACAGCCCGCTGGCTAAGAACTACACGTTCGGCGCGGTGAACGCGGCGGCGAATTTGTCGGCCACTTTCAGCAAGTCGGGCGTCGCGATCACCAAGAGGGACATTACCGGAGACGCTACGATAAAGTCCATGCTGTCGTATACGATTCCGACGAATCACCGCTACAACGGCCAGGCCCGTGGCATCGGGGCGGTCGCGTGGAAGGCCAACGTGACGAATCCGAACCAGGCGGCGTTTGAGATTTTCTACGCTAAGACTAAGGTTGGCGGAAGCGACGTGACGGAGGCTCCTACGAGCACTCTGCCGAAGGGCGACGAGGGCGCGTACACTACGGACGGCTCCGGCAACGTGACTTGGACGAACGCGCCGGGATCGCGCGACGTGGAGTACGCGGTTTCGGTCAGCGTGCGCGGCGGCAGCAATTTCAACGACGGCACGATCTATTTCGGCACGGACGACGTGTACAAGATAGCCCAGCGCGCGAGACTCGCGTCGATCGCTCCTAAGCCTTCGAGGAAAAACAGCACCGACTGGACGGGGCCGTTCATAAACGGAACCACCGAGGACACCACGGTGTACGTCGGAATGTCTCTTTCCCTGAAAGTGACGCCGGTGCGCCCCGACAGCCTCACGGGCTTTACCTTGAAAGACAGCAAAGGACAGGATTCCGTGGCGAACATTAAGTACCAGGGCGGGACGTTCGCTTACCAGTGGTTCAAGGTGAAGGACGCGACCTCGTCCGACGGCACGGCCGACAAATGGGACACGCTGAAAACAGCCAGCGCGAAAACGGACACGTACACCCTGCCCTTGCCGCTGGTTGAGACCAAAACCACCGACAGAGAGTATTATCAGGTGCGCGTGATATGGACTTACGCCGCCGTGACGGTGCCGGACACGCAGTTCCTTCATGACGGAACCAGCAACGCCGCGATCCGCGTCAGGATCGGCCCCGAAGCGGTCAGCTTGACGAACGCGACGGTTGCGGTTGCCGGAACGTTCCCGTACACCGGCGTGATTTATAACAAAGTCGGCGCCGCTGTCGACAATCAGGGCAGCAGCACGGTTACCGTAACGGTGCCCGGCGTGGCCGGAGCGTTGACGTCGGACGATTACACGTTCACTTCCTACGGTTTGAACGCCGGAACCGGCGCGGGAACCGTCACAGTCACCGGTAAGAACGCCTACAAGGGCACTGTTATCGGCTACTTCGACATCGACCAGATCGTCACCGACGAGTCGTACTTGGTTTTCGGCACGACGAAGCAGTACAACGACTCTATTCAAGAGTTCACCGTAGCGCCGAGGTCTCCGTTCTCCGGTTTGGGCAAAGTCGACCGCGTGTACCTCACGCCGAAAGTCGGCGGCGAACCCGACGAGTACGACACGCTGAAAACCGCGCCTAAGGCGGTCGGAAGCTACATCGTAAGCGTGACGATCGAAGAGGGCCAGAACTTCACCGCGATGGACGAGTTCAAGAAACCGTTCAACATAGTGAAGCGCGTGCTGACGGATGCGGATTTCACCTACAACTTCCCCAAAGATCACGCTTACACCGGCGTGGCGGTGCCTGTCGTAAAGGCGACGCTGAACTCGTCGGTTAAGGGTTACACTAAGGGCTACAAAGTCGTGATGCTGCAAGGCAACACGGAAACCGAACTGAAGACGATGCCTACCGCCGAGGGTTCATACCCGATTTACATATCGGTGGAGGGCGACGCGAACTTCGCCAACGCGATGGTTCTGCTCGGCACGTACACGATCCACGAAGAAGGCTGGGTGGGCGTGAAGGGCTCCGACCGCGAGGTTCCGAAGTCCGACGCGGCGAACGTCGCGGCCGTGGCTCCCGTCAAGGTGGTTGCGTCCGGCTTCACCGCCGGTCCCAGCCCGGTCAAGGCCGGCTCCGCGATCAAGTTCTTCTCCGCGAAGTCTGTGAAGAGCGGCACGCTCTACATCTTCGACGCGAACGGCAACGCCGTGGCGAAGATTGCGGCGAAGAGCGCGAGCGGCGAGATCGGTTCCTGGAACCTGAAAGACAAGAAGGGCGCGTCCGTAACCGAGGGCACCTACGTGGTTAAGGGCGCTCTGTTGGGCAAAGACGGCTCGAAGGAGAAAGTGTCCTTCCCGTTCAGCGTAGTGAAGTAAGGTTTGCTGTAGGGGCGGCCCCATGCGGCCGCCCCGTATTAAAAGAATGTCTGAATTAGGATGATAGGATTAAAAAGAAAAGGATGATAGGATAAAACACCGTCTTTTATGTGTTGATGTTGCTTTTGACGTTTTTATCCTATAATCTTTTTTAAAAATCCTATTATCCTATTCGACAACGCGGCGACGCTATGGCCTAACGCGTTTGTCCGCCAGGTCGGCTCCGGGACCAACCACTTCCTTCCCGGTGCCGGCCGCTTTTTTTTATAAAGATTGACTTCCGGCATCGAAAAGCAGTATATTAATGAGAGCAGGGGGGAGGTGTGCGGATATGGAGCTTTCGGATGAATATTTAAAGCGTATCGTAGCAGGGCGGCAACGGAAGCATATTGCCGGAACAAAAGAGTTTGAACAGAATAGAAAGGCCATGCAAAAGAGAAGTCCTGGCAGCGAGCCTTCTATTTTGACGGCGGATGCGGAGGAATTGGTTGAAAAGTATGCCGGCAAGGGTACGATGAAAATAGTAGGCTCGTCGCCGTATCCGCGAGAAACAATAAATACGGGGGAGGTTGTAGGGAAGACATGGGTTAAAAACTTACAAAAATACGTTGATACTAAGAGGATAAAAATAATATATTCGTTGACAGGTGTGCATGTTGTACCTATTAGCGATTACGTAAGGAGGTAGATTATGGAAGTAGCGGACGTACTTGACGCGGCGATGTACGACGGGCGGATACTGAGGATGGAAACTAAAGCGCGCGGCGTTATTATAGGCAGTCCCGAAGGGGTTGATGAGTTCGATACGGATCCCGATCAATTAGGTTATTATGTATCGCTTAGCGAGACAAGAGAGACGACCGTCTTTTTAGACGAGGTGACCCGTATTTTAGACGAAAAAACGGGCGAATTGCTGCTTGACGCGGCGGCGGCCGCCGCGCCCCACGCGGTAGCCGTTTAGGAGCCGGCTATGGTTGCGAAGAAGAGTCCGTAAAAACGGGGCGGACATGTATGCCAGCCGCCCCTTGCGATTATCCATCCTTCCGTATCAACCTCTAAGCGTTCAGCCTCTCCCGCGCCGCTTGCGTCTCGCCGGAGAAGACGCGCTTCAAGGACGCCGGCGGGCTGTTCCGGCCGCTTTTTTATCAACGCCCGATTAAGACCTTCTCCCGCAAAACCGTATTCCCGGCTTGCAGTTTGATAATGTATGCTCCCGCCGCGAGGCCGGTTGCCGTTGCGCGTTCCTGATAACTGCCGGCTGTTTTGACCGAGTTGACGAAAGTCTTAACCCGGCCGCCTTTCATGTCGAACAGTTCCAACCGCACGAGGCCGTTGTCCTTTATCGCGTAATTGACGCCGATCGTTCCGTTGTTGTTGTTAATGACCCGTAACGAACAGCCGCCGTTCCGCGCCGCGCCGGCTGATTTGACGGACGTGGTT
>Ga0268262_10005819_pt1 | contig 12071 bp, 9 predicted proteins | sample TergutNc150P3_FD_190354 | JGI IMG/M metagenome (GOLD analysis project Ga0268262, IMG submission 190354) | Nasutitermes corniger P3 segment gut microbial community from laboratory colony in Florida, USA - Nc150 P3 (SPAdes) (version 2) | ecosystem: Host-associated > Arthropoda: Insects > Digestive... | reverse complement strand
ACAACGACGGCAAAAACGGCAACATCATGGCCGTTACGCAGGACGGGCAGCGGCATGCGTACACATATGACGGCATCGGCCAGTTGATTGAGGACAAAGCGATTGTGACGAGGACCGAGACGGAGATCGACGACCTGACTGGCGTGGAAACCCAAACGCAGAAGACCGAAGAAACCATAACCAATTATACCTACGACAACGGCGGGAACCTGACGCAAGTCACAGAAAACGGCGCCGAAACAAAGAGGTTCGAGTACGGCGGCGACGCGGCCAACCCCGGCTGGAAGGACCAGTTGACCTCGTACACCGCCGGCGGCGTGACCAAAACCCTGACCTACGACAACATCGGCAACCTGTTCAACGACGGCGCAAGCACCTACCACTGGCAAAAAGGCGGCCAACTGGCGAGCATTGAGGGCGCGGTCAACGCCGGCTATGCCTATGACTACACAGGCCTGCGCTCAAGCAAAACCACCGGCGGCGTGAAAACTGACTTTGTCTGGGTCGGCGGGCTGCTTATGGCCCAGATTGGCTCCGATGGCAACACCATTGCATGGAGCTATGATCAAAATGGCAAGATGCTTGGGTTCACGCTGACAAACAGCACAGGCACTGCAAACTACTTCTACCTGCGCAACGTGCAGGGCGATGTTGTGGGGATATTCAACGATGCGGGCGAGCTTATCGTAAAATATTTCTACGATGCCTGGGGGAATCTTTTGTCTTGTGAGGATACCTCGGGGTTTAATATTGGGGAGATAAATCCCATCAGGTATAGGGGGTACTACTACGATACCGAGACCGGGTTCTACTACTGCCAAAGCAGGTATTATAACCCGCAATGGTGTCGGTGGATTAGCGCGGATGTGTTGATGGATACTGGCGATGGCATACTCGGGACTAATATGTATGTGTATTGCCAGGGCGATCCCGTGAATCGGTATGATCCAGCAGGAACTAATGCTATATATATGGTTGAGTATGAATGGGGCAATTATGGTTTACCTGCAGCAGGTCACAGTTCTGTGTTTATACAGGATGCCAAGGGAGTATGGTGGTTCACAGAGTTTTCAGGTTCAAGCTTAGACCCGAGGAATGCAAAGGTAAAAACAAGAATAGCAACAGATGGGGACTGGGCAAGAACTAAAGCCACTCGAGTAGGTCTTTGGAAAGGTTCGAGTACCGCCCTTCTCGAAGGAGATTTTTCAAAAGGTGTTGAGGTGGCAAGATTTTTTGGCAAAGCGGACGAAGGTAAAGGGCCAACAAAGGTTAGCAGATTTGGGCCATATTCTTTGTATGGGAATAATTGTCTGAGTTATGTTCTGAAAATATTGCTAGCAGGAACATTCGAGGACAACGCTGTATTCCGATTTTTAAACCAAGTAAATCCTTTAACTACAATACCATCTCTTTTCTATTCTGAACTTTTAGCGACATTGAGGCTATCGGGGGTGAAAAAGCCAACATGAACAAAAAAAGATTTTGGCACATTGTGTGCATAGTGATCGTCAGTATCAGTATCCCCCCCATCCTATTTTGCATGTGGGGAATGTATAAAGCTTTTTACATGAGTGGAGTGGAATCCCATGATATAGAAGATTATGTTTCTGGGAGATATTTGCGCTTTCCAGGAGGCAACGATATTGACGGTTGCATCCCGACTCTTGAAGAATTGGGTGATTACGAATCTTTATCCTTTGGCTATTTTGACGGGCGCAGAAAGAGCTTTTTGAGCCGCAAATATCATATATCCTTTGGCCTTCGCGTTGAGTATAACGAGGAAGAATACCTCAAGAGAAAAAGGCAATCAGGTCTAAGGACGAATAACTACGATGACGAAACTGGAGCAATTGAAGGATATAAGTTTGTTGAGACGGACAGCTTGACTCACGTTCTTTATGGTGCGCTATATAATGATCGCCTCAATACAATTAAGTATGTGGCCATTTGTGTGGACAATGGAAGCGCTATGGTAGACAATGGAGATATTAAAATAAAAGGGGAACTTTGGTTTCTGCTCACATGGAATGATCCATTTTGATTATTCTTGCCGACCGCAAAACCCTTACTCGTACTAAACAACGCTAAACAGGAAGGGAGCCCAAACAGAATGAAGAAACACCTGACCTGCCTGATGGCAGCCACCCTGACGGCCTGACCGCCATGACGCGTGGGGTAACATCACCTCGGCCGTGTTGGCGCGCTGGCGTTGCCCTTGGCGCGAATGTGCTGCTCCTGGTCGGCTGGCAGAGACACCCTAGCAATGGGACTCTGACAGAAAACGAGGTTTCGCAGCAATGCCGCAGAGAGAATTGATACTGTTTGCCGCATAACAGTTATGCGCTACCGCCTCTCGTAATCCCATCGGCTGCGAATCTGAACACCGTTGGCTTTCAGAAGCCGGTTGATAGCCGACGCGCTAACGCCGTACTGTTCTGCTATCTCATCCATGAAGTGCCTTTCTTCGTAAAGCGCGATGATATTGCGCACCGCTTCCTCTGATCGGATTTTGCTGCGGCTAACTTTTATGCCATGCTTTTTGAGATGAGCGATGATGGTGTGACGATCGCAGCCGTATTCGTCGGCAAGTTGGTTCGCGCTTTTCCCGTTTTGGTAGGCACGGATAATTTGGGCGATTTCTTTCTTGCTGAGGTGCTTCTGGATTTGTCGCACCTGCCTCACAACCATTGCTCCTTCATCAGAAACAAACCATATAAAGGCAGATGCTGGTCTCCCGAACTCCAGAAGCGTTGATATTCAAGAGCTTTTGGACTTCGCCCTAAAACACATGCAGCCACGGGGCCGCAAGGCACCCCTGGCGCGACGGGGCCCATGGGGCCGGCCGGGCCGACTGGGGCAGAAATAATTGCTCAACCGCAAAATGCCGCAATACGCAAGGCTTTTGCCGAGCGTTACTTTCTGCTATCCTTGCTTACAGGCGATAAAATAGTTTTTTAGGTGGCTCTTCAAATCGCCGCCCTCCGGGTTAAACTTCAAATGTACCACCGCCCCATTGCAAAGAAAGCAACAGGGGTTTTTGATTTGCTCAATGTATTGGGCAGCCCGTTCCACAGGCGGTAGTGCCGGATCAATATGGACGGTATTGATATCTACCAGCACCGCGCGTTCTTCTTCAGTCAAAAAATCGCCCCCCGCATATAGTGTCAAAACAGTATATGCGGGAGAGCCTAGAGGATATTAGTAAAGGCACCTAGTGAGACCTGTGCGAAGATCAAAATTTGCCAAAATACAACAAGCATCATATTGCAGACAAACACATTGCAAATGCAACGGAGGAAGCCTGATACCTATCTTAATCTGCGAATGCATTCATTGCAATATCCCAGAAAGCCATTAACATCGTCTTGGACTTGTCCGCTTGACTTCGATTTGATTATATCCAACAATCGCTTAACTTGATATAAATTTTCACGCAACTCAGTCTTTAGTGTTTGATCCCATAAAATTGTACTTGATGGCAACAAATCTACAAGAGCTAAAAAAATATCTCGCAAAGGAACTACAGAGGCAGAAATTGCATCGACATCGCTTGGAATCGAACACCATGCGGTTAAGAGAGCAGATGAATGCACAAGCGCGAGATAGCTGTGTTGCACAATATTCCCATATTTCGTGAATACATTTATTCTCTCAAGTTCACTCTTCATGTTTTCTACCTTATCCTGTATCTCGTTCCTTTGCTTTTCCATTACATTTTTTTCTTTGTCCATATCATCTTTTGCCTTTTTAAAGAAGTATCCAAGGCCAGAAACCAGTACCGAAGATACTAAAACATAAATCAATGCGATAACATTAAAATTCTGTGCTTCTTTATAGTAGTCCGCCAACGCACGAATTGTGTCTAGGCTCTGCTTGCTCAGCGCCGAATTTGCATTCACAAATCTTGTTAATTCAAATGCATTTACTGTATATACAATCACAGCGAAGAAAAAAAGAAGAACGCATAACGAAATACTGGCGACCAACAAATAAGTAATAAGCCTTTCGTTTGATATTTTAGATAATTTCGACACAAAAGCGGCAATCGGCCTATGTCGCGGCGATGCCTGTAGTTTCGCTGCCTTGGCAGCTCTTTTTTGAGCCGTTTTCGCTTTGCACTTTGCACTACGCACAACATTTTTTTCTGGTTTTACTTCTGGAGGTGCCGCTTGGATCGGGGCTTCTCTCTCTTCGGTCTTCATAATTGTATTCTCCTTTGCTACCTAAAGTGGTGATATATCTCAATTTGCCGAACTCATGAAAGCATTATTTTAACCATCTATCAAGCGCCGAAAAACCAGCACTCTTATGCAAAATAGCGCTGTTGGCCTTTAGCTGGCTATAAATTCTTTGCTCGAAATCGGAACCATGAGCCGATATATAGTCGTCCAGGATTTTACTCCATCCTGAAAAAACAACAATCTTTCTCTCCGCATCTGGGCACTTTGGCAAAATAATATCCCGTATTACTATCCAGCCTGTAAGCCATCCATTTTGGGATTCAATTGCTTGCTCATTGGTTAGTCCTATAGTCGGAGCATTCATGTCTACGATAAATAAGTCATAGGGTTGCTCATTGCATTTTTTTTGATAGTCAAGTTGATATTCCACATCAGCGCAATGTAAACATCTTACGATATGATGCGACCTATCTGCTAAAAGAATGTAATCTGCTAAGTCATCTTGGATAAAATGGCTGTCATCAAGAATTAGTATTTTCATTCTTTCTCCTAACTACTGTATAAATTTTTTCAAAGCTTCATATCCATTAATTTTGTAGATAAGCCTATCTGCTCTAAGCAGTTCATAGTAAAGCTTCTTTTCTTCGTCTGTGCTTTCTTTCGATAGAATATAGGTTTCCAGAGCTTTACACCATCCTGAAAAAATAACTATTGACGCTTCGGGCGTTCGGTGAAGAATGATTTCTCTAAGAGCAATCCACCCTGTAAACAAACCGTTTTTTGTCCGTTGTGCTTGATCTTTTGTCAAACCCAGTGTTCTGACATTCAAATCAAGAACAAACAAATCAAATGGAGCTTCGCAACTATCATACTGATAGGTTATACTCGCGCAATTATTGCAAGTAACAACTATATGCTCTGGATTGACTGAGCGCATATACTCTGCAATGTCGTCGAGCACCTGCTCGCTATCATCAAGAACGAGAATTTTCATTTCCTATTACCTCCTTGAAATCTGTCGGAAAGAAGTCGATAAAATTCGGCCACTTTTTCTGGTATATTGGGTCTGTTTGGTATTTTGATTGTAAACACAACCTCATATGTGTGGAAACGAATTTGTTGCATAATTTCCAGCTCATTTGGAAACTCAACATCAGCTATGCGTTCATTCACAATTTCTCTCATCTTCTCCATTCCCAAATTATCTTTCACGCTCCGCAAATGCCTTATAAATCCCTCGTCTTTATCATAAACATGAAAAGGACGATCCAAATACGCGTCAATTAGTGGAACATAACAGTCCGCTACTGGATTACAAGTGTGTGTACAAGACAAATCAAGCAGGTCGCAAATTTTTTTTACGACATACAGCCCAATCCCACTTCCTTGTGCGTTCAGAGCTAAAAGCTCTTTGTTCTCTTTGTCCCTAAAGGAAAAATCATAGGGCCTCTTACCTTCTGGTATGCTGGTGCCATAATCCCTGACAGTCAGTAACTGATAATCTGCGTCTCTCGTTGGACGGCAACAGTCCAAGTAGATATTAGATCCCCAAAACGAGTATTTAATTGCGTTACTAATAAGGTTAAATACAATTTGTTCAATATAACGCTCGTCACTAAACACTTTCGGACGATACGGGTCATCGCCAGACACATCAGGAATATCAATGTAAAGAGCTTTGTTTCTTATTTCCTTCTCAAACATGATTCCCCATTTAATAAAAACATCATGAAAAATAAGAAAATGATTTAAATCAATAAATGACCTTGAGTCTTCTATTGGCTTTATTAACATCTCAATGTTCTGATCGAGAAAATTTAATAACAATCGTGTCGAATGAAAGTCATCCCTAACATCATCGAATTTTTTCTCATCGACTCTCTGTATTTGTCTGTTTTGCATATATTTCCGATACCATGAGCCAAACCCAAGACAAACCTGAGCTACTTCATGCTTGAAGAATCGTAGCATAGCACTTGCATTGTGCTGAAGTATACTGTTCATTAGATACCCATTCACATAAAATATAAGAGTAGCTAGCTGAAATACTTCTGTATGTATTTTGTCGGAGATTAATTCGATCTGGCCATCATCCAAATAGTTTCTCAACCAGTCTTGCTCATACTCAATTCTCTGCTTATGCTCCTTGAGCTTTTTATCATCGAAATTTTCAGCACTGACCTGATCAAGCATAATAGAAAGCGCTTTCTCGTGCGGCGTCTTGCTCCACAATGAAAAAACGATAGCGTGAGAGTGGGGTAGATTATCTCGAGCAGGATAGAAAAGAATGTGTGGCCTTCCTTCGTCGTCTAACTCGTATGCTCTAGCATAATAGGCAGCCTTGTTGCCCTTTTCAGGATAGCATATAACAATTCGTTCTAGTAGATCGGGACTTGAATCAAAGAAATAATCAATGAGGTTATGAGAACTGACAACAAAACTGGTTGTTTCTCTATCGGAAGCATATACGCTGAATTCGAACTTATATGCTTCCTCTTTCTCTTCGGACACTTGTGTCTCCAGATCAAATTCACATGCGGAGGAAATGCGCTGGGCATCATTTTGTATGCCATACGCGACACAGGGCATATTTGTGTCATTTGCGTATTCGCCAGCTTCTGAAGAGATTTCATTAGCGCCAAACAACTGTATATCACGAATTGGGAGAAGATGAGTTAAAGGTTGTATGACTTGTTGCGCCAGGTTCCAATATCGAACGATCCTTTCCGTGGCTTTTCCTTTATCAGTGTTAGTATCCAGATAATCTGAAACAGCAATATAAAAAGTTCTAATCTTGTCTCGCACAATTGTTCCTATAAAGCTCTTGCGCAATTCTATGAATCGATTTTGCAGGTGCGTAGTTAATCCGGCCATCTGAGAGCTTGCTTTGACAATTAACAGTCCGTACTCATCAATAGATAACACCTCACTTGCTCTGCGCTGATTTGTCCATTTCCCATCTTCTAGTCTAGCCTTATCATTGTCCTGATGAATATATTGAGTTATTTTTTTGTATCTATCATCACCATTTATTAAGTTATCCCTTAACTGAGTTTCCAATTGCTCTCTGCTAGCACCTTCAAAAAAATATCCAGGGGCAATACCCTGTTCATTACCCTTTGTAACCATCGACACAAAATCATAATTGTTAAATAGTTGTGGGTTGTTCAACAAAAAACTAGATCTGATATTTTTGCAGATCGTCTTGCAATCTCTTCCACATGAGACTTGACCACAAAAAATGACTCCCAGAATTCTCCCGCAAATCACAAGAGGAAAAATAAGTTCGTGAAACCCAAGGATTTGACAATAGTATTCGATATATCCAGCTTCTCCGTTTTCCCTAATAAACTTTGGTTTGTATTCTGCAAGTAAATTTCCGTCTTCATCCCGACAAAATGGATTATAATAAGCCCGTCTTGCTTTCGATAGGGTTTCTATGTTTTCCCTAATACTGCTTTCGTATTTTGGGTCATCGATGCTATAGGGTATCCCGTTGGGGTTCCTAAATAAACTGGCATGGTCTATGTCATTATCGCGGCAATACTCCGGGCCAGCACATATACGTAAAGCCTCGCAACACCAGTGTAACGATACAGAAGCAATGTTTGAATCTATGCGTACCATTTCCTTTATATCGTTACCGTCGGCATCCTTGCTATGTAGAATATCATAAAAGCAAAACAGCGTCACCGGATGCTCTATCTCGGCACACATAAGTTCAAGTCGACTTGTGAGATCGCTGTATGGTGTAACACCCGTTATGCTGATGTCGTTGCTCTGAATGAGGTCTCCGCTTGCTGCCCTAATGGGCCCCTTTTCAATCTCTTTACGTGGCCTGTCATCTGTTGCGATTAGATGGGCTGGCTTTTCGAATAGCGCGTTGCTATCCGTCGAACTATACGGTAGCCTACTGTCTGCCATTAGGTTTTTCATCCTCCCATCGTGATGGTGCAAATGGTGGTGCGCTTAACGATCACAAGCGATTTCGACTAACTATCTTATTATAGCACAGTGATGTGCAAAAAGCAAGGGGTAATACCAATATTTATAAAAAATAAATGGAATCATATGACATCTGCAAAGGTTAGGTTTTTTGGCATTTGGGGACATATATAGGACAAAACCTCCGGCGCATATGCATATACCGAATATATATTTTTGTCTGGGGGTACAGCATGGACTACAAACCAATTTTTTCACTGGCAGCTTTGCAGGCATATCTGCACGCCGCCACCTGCATCGCCTTCGACTTCGAAACCTCGCCCACCGAACCCTACCGCGCCGAAGAAAAAGCCGCACTGGATGCCCACAAGGCCCAAATCACCGGCATCAGCTTCTCCATCGCAGAAGGCAGCGGTATATATCTCCCGCTAACCAACCGGGTTGCAGTGAACGCCGCCGATCAGGCCTCCATTTGGCAATGGTTGAGAGAGGCTATCTTCACCAACCCAATCATTACGAAAATCGCCCACAATCTTGCCTTCGAGAGTGCCTTCCTGTATGCGCGTGGGATCGTGCTGCAGGAGCCAGTCTATGACACAATTGCCGCCGCGCAGCTGATCTACAAAGGCGAGAAAGAATTTCGGCAATTGAGCGATTGCGGCCTGAAAACCCTGGTGAAAGATTTCTTTAAAGTGGAACTGCCCTCATTCAGCGACACCGTAGACAGCAACCATTATGATGAGCTTGATTCCACCGCCACTGCCACCGTACATTACGCCTGCGCCGACGCGGACTATGCCCTGCGGATATATCATCTGCTCAACAACTGGTTTGACCGCTTCCTCCCTAAGCACCGCTTTATCGTAGAGAAGGTAGAGTCGCCCACAGCTGTCTATGTTGGCCTCATGCGCTACAATGGCCTGCCGGTCGACCGCGCGCTGATGGAGTCCAAGCGTACCGAGGTCGAAATCCGGCTGGAGCAGCTGCGCCGGGAAATCGCCTTCATCATCTGCGACATCCCCATCGGCGCAAACGCCAGCACTGCCGCCTTCAAGCGATATCTGTTTGACCGGCTGGGCCTGCCGAAAGTCAAACAGACCGCCAAGGAAAACGATGCCCTCGACGACGAGGCCATTATCCTGCTCAAGGAATGGTGTGCGGAAAACCGCGATGAACTGGTTCCGCTGTTTGATCTGGTGCAGGAGTACCGCCGCTGGGGGAAAATAAAGGGTACATACATTGATGGCTTCCTGCGCTACATCAACAGCGCGACGGGCCGCCTGCACCCGGATATGCTGCCCTTGGCCACGGAAACCGGGCGCTTTGCCTCAAAGAACCCAAACTGCCAAAACATGCCCCGCGCCGGGGCCGACGACATCGGGGTTCGCAACTTCATAACAGCGCCGGATGGCAAGTTATTACTATCGCTGGACTTCTCACAGATCGAACTGCGCGTTGGGGCCTTTTATTGCAAAGACGAAAAGATGCTGGAAACCTACGCCGCAGGCGGGGATATCCACGCACTGACAACAGCCGTCATTTACAAAATCCCGCTGTCCGAAGCACTGGACAAGAGCGCGCCCTTATATAAGGAAAGAAGGACGATCGCCAAGAACTGCAACTTTGGCACTTTCTTTGGGCTTTTCCCGAAGGGCTTGCAGCGCACACTGAAATTTAAGGCCGGACTAGATGTGTCATTGGAAGAATGTGAACGTATCATCAAAAACCTCAAGCAGGGTTATCCGCGCCTGGTGCGCTGGCAGGAGGAAGTCAAAACCCGCGTGGGCTTCCGCAAATACACCGAAACATGGCTGGGGCGGCGGCGCAATCTGCCGGATATCATCTCGTCCGACTGGCATAAAAAGTCCTTTGCGCAGCGCGTGGCCATGAACACACCTATCCAGGGCACGGCGGCAGATATCCTGAAGTTTGCCCTCGGACGTGTTATTCGCGGCTTGCCCGAGCGGCCTTGGCTGCGCCCACTGCTGCAAATCCACGATGAATTGGTGTTCGAAATCCCGGAAAATCGCCTTCAACAAGCCGTTATTTTCGTGAAAAACTGCATGGAAACGCGCCCATTTCAGGAGTTTTCCGTGCCTATCGTCGCCGAGGCCGCTGCCGGGCAGCGCTTCGGGGAACTGAAGGATGTGGAGGTGGGTTTCGATGCATGACCTACATATCGGGCCGGAGGAATTTTTGTCGGCCTTTTTTCAGCCGCACGAAATTGTCTGCTTCCAGATTATCGACGACAAGAAGGGCAGTGCCTTTACCGGGGCAAAGCTGGATAAAGTGCTTGGGCATTTCCACAAAATCGAAGGTGAACTGCGGCGGCATAATGAGCAGGGGCGCGGTGTCTTTTTTGTGGTAAATCTCGGCGGGCATGCGCAAGAAAATATTACCCGCATCAACGCACAGTTTGTTGACATGGATAACGGTACCCCTGAGGAGCAGGAGGCCCGGATCGCCGCCTTCCCGCTGCCGCCGTCACTGGTCGTGCGCACGGCGCGCGGGCATCACTGTTATTGGCTGATGAAAGACGCCAGCCTCGACCGTTTCCGCTATGTGCAGCGGCAATTGGTGAAGCAGTTCGAAGGCGATCCCGCCTGTGTCAACACAAATCGCGTGCTGCGTGTGCCGGGCTTCAACCATTGTAAGGGTGATCCTACGCCTGTTGTTTGCATAAAATTCAACCCGGAATTGCGATACACGCAGCGGCAGTTGGAAGAAGCCCTGCCCATGGTGGCCGAGGAAGCGCCCAGCGCGCCCGCGGCACCTGTGAAAGACCGCGGTACCCAAAAGGGCCTGAAACTGGTGGCGCGCTGCCCGTTCATGAAGTATTGTCAGAAGAACGCCAAAACGCTCAAGGAGCCGCTTTGGTACGCCATGATCACGAACCTAGCCTTGTTTGAAGGCGGCGAGGCCGTGATCCACAAGCTGTCGAAGCCCCACCCTGGCTATTCGCCTGAGCAGACGCAGGCCAAGATCGCCCACTTCCACAAATCGGGCACCAAGCCCATGACCTGTGCCAAAATCGCCGATCACGGCTTTGTCTGCCCAAAAATGCAGAACGGCTCCTGCAAATGCAAATCCCCGGCAGGGCTGGCGTACCGGCCCTACGAAGTGCCGGAACTCAAGAAGCTGCTGTTCAGCCAAAAAAAAGCCGGTGACCAGGCCCTCGACCTTCTCGCGGCCCGGCAGTTCATCGCGGACTATATGTTCAATATCGACCCCGGCATCGCGAAGGTGATCATCGCCAACGACATCAAGGCCCACTTCGGCTTCAAGGCCGCCGCCGTGGAGGACTTGCCGAACTACCAGCGGGAGCTATACCGCGCGCACATGGAAAAGCAGGAAGTCAAGCGCGACCGGCACGGCGAGGAACTACCGCCCTGGTACGAAATGAGCGAACGCGGCGGGCTGACCTTTCTGCCGGGCGTCCTCGCTGACTGGTGCGCGGAAAACGAGCACGTGATCTATGTGGGCGACAGCTACTATTTCTACGAGCGCGGGGTGTATGTGCCCAAAAACGACACAGCCGCCGAGCGCCTGATCCGCAGCCACATGCAGCGGGATCGGAAGAAAACCTCGGCGCAGATCGCCGACGCGGAACACCAGTGGCGCATTGAGATCGACCGCGACGTGCGGGAGATCAATCCCAACCCGTACATTATCAATTTCAAAAATCTGATGTATAATGTACTGACAGACGAAGTGCTGCCCCACGACCCCAAGATGCTGTCGACGATCCAACTGGCCGGGAACTACGACCCGCAGGCACGGTGCCCGGTGTTTCTCAAGTATCTATCGGATGTGCTGCCTGAAGTTGTCAAGATCAGTTGACACATTTTTCTCGAGCCGGATGGGACATGTCTGGGTATCCTGTTTTTCGTAGTAGTCGTGCGGTTGGATTGTGGGAAACGCCGCAGCGTTTTCCATAATTCAACC
>Ga0268262_10005818_pt1 | contig 12072 bp, 12 predicted proteins | sample TergutNc150P3_FD_190354 | JGI IMG/M metagenome (GOLD analysis project Ga0268262, IMG submission 190354) | Nasutitermes corniger P3 segment gut microbial community from laboratory colony in Florida, USA - Nc150 P3 (SPAdes) (version 2) | ecosystem: Host-associated > Arthropoda: Insects >... | reverse complement strand
AGGATTTTTCATACCACAAAATTAGGCTCAAACCAGCCAAGCGATCCAAACAAGCAATATCAGAAAGATTTAGTCCGTCAAAACAAAATGTCTCTCAAACATATGGCGGCTAAACTTTTATTAAAACGAATCTCGTTGAAGGTTTTAAACAGCCTGACACTTGATTTATTGCATAAGCGGCAACCCAGCGGTTCCCAAGGTGATGGATAGCGATCCATCAGGGTATATTTTATGCATAGAAATATACCTGATGAAGTTGTAAGTCCGATGGACTTTGGGGTGCGTTTTCCAGATGAGGAAGCCGCAAGAAAATACATTGAAGAACGGAGGAATAAGGGCAAACCACCCGTCTGCCCCGTCTGCGGGTCGCCTGCCAAAATCTGGCGCAGACCGCGACCCAAACACCGTAGACGCCCTGACCTTCCCGATTACTACCCAGGGTACTACAAGTGCGGCAGCCGAAAGTGCAGGAAAGGGTTTACCGTCAAGGATAATTCTATATTCAGCTATTCCCATATCCCGCTGCACCGCTGGCTGCACGCCATATACTGCCTGCTGACTGAACTGAAAGGCAAGTCGTCCAGGCAGCTTGCCCGCAGGTGGGCTAGGGTATGCCAGAAGTCCAGCTGGCATTTGGGGCATAGGATACGCGAGGTGATGTCCAAGCACAAGGAAGGCTTGGAATTAGGCGGCGATACCGAGGCTGATGAAGCGTTTTTCTATGAAAAGAGAAAGAATAAGCATTTGACGAAACGCAGGAATAGAAGCAAGAGCATCGGTGTTATGGGTATTGTGGAGCGAAATGGCGGCAAGGTGGTATTCCAAGTGCTTCCCGATGCTGCGAATATAAAGAAAGGCAAACTGAGAATAGAACCCGACACGAGCAAAGAGATGCTTATGGGCATACTTTGCAAGTATGTGGAGGATGGTTCAACCGTTTTCACTGACGGAAACCCATCCTACGGCGATTTGGACTCACTGGGATATAATCATTACTCGGTAACCCACTCGGATAAGATTTATGTCATCGGGGGCTACATACACACAAATGGCATAGAGAGTGTGTGGCGGCTTCCGAAGGATGCTAGCCGTGCCGTCTATTACAGGACATCGCATGAACATTTGCAACGTTATCTTGATGAGATAGCCTACCGATGGAATGAAAAAACAGCGGAAATATCCGTTATGGATGCACTTGATGCGTTCGTGGATATGTGCTGGGGGGTGAGTTTGCCGTGGAAGAAATTGACGGCAGACCCCATTGACCTTTTGACTGCCCGCGTGGAAGCCTGCAAAAAAGCCTGCGCTTTGGCTCCCGAATTGCCTCGCACTCGCCCGAGGGGTTGACGATGCCGCTTATGCGTTTTCCGCTTGTTTGGCAGCCAAATTCGTTTCAATAGCTTTCTTTTTTTCGGTAAGCTCGGCGACTTTGGCATCGGTGCTTTGCTGTATCTGCTGCATTTTTTCTGCCGCCTCGCGCTCTGCGTTGCTTTTCTCATCGTCTGTTGACATTGGGCTACTCTGCGTGGCTTGCACTTTATGCTGCTGGGCACTTTTGAGAGCTTCTGCCGATGTATTTACCAATCCGATGCTTTTGTCTATGTTCCAAATATCCGCTGTTGCTTTGCTTGCCGCCGCCCATGTGGAAGCTGCTTTATCTTCAATAGACTCGAAAACAGTTTCAAGTCCATCCATAGCCGCATCAATGAAAGGCTTGCTCAACCCATCGGACATCGCACAAATGGATTCAACAAGTGGGCGAAGCAGTTTTATTTCATTGGCGGTCATAATGGGTAGTTTATAATGGTGGCAAGCGATCCAAAAAGGGCGAAATAGATAACGATAATTAGTGGAGGACGATATATGCCGAAGTATGTGAAAAAATTTGAATTGACTGGGCAACAGATGACACTCAAGAAGGGTTTAGTTCTGCATCGCATCAGAGCACTGCGGGATTTCGCTTGTGTGAAACGTGGCGACCTTGGGGGTTGGATTGAAAAAGAATCAAACCTGGCAACTGATTACAACTTGGCTTGGGTGAGCGGAAATGCACGTGTTTTTGGAGCGGCTAGAGTTGAAGGCGATGCATGGGTATCCGGCGGCGCGCAGGTATATGGGCAGGCTTTGGTAAATGAAGAAGCAGCCGTTGATGGCAACGCACGGGTTTACGGGCAAGCAATGATATCCGACTGTGCCAACGTAGGTGAGAACGCACGTGTGTACGGCGAAGCGCGAGTAATCGGCAATGCGAAAATATCAGGAGAGGCACAGATATATGACGAGGCGATGGTATCGGGCTATGCCTTGGCGCGAGAGAAAGCTAAAATATACGGCAAGGCGAAAGTTTACGGCGAAGTGTATTTATTTGGCGATGCGGAAGCGTGTGCGGAAGCAGTAATTCGCGGCAAGGCATACATTGGTGGCGATGTGAAAATACAATGCACAAATGACTATGTAACTATATCGCCAATTGGTTCAGAAGAAAGTTTTATTACTCTCACTAGATGCGGGATGGCATTTAGTACTCACTTTTCGCTCGCATGGGATGAACTTCTAGACGAATGCAAAAATAGGAAAATGCCTAAACTGCATCGCAATCAATATCGGCAAGCTGTCAAATTCGCCGAGAAGTTTTTCAAGGAATGATAACGATCCAAAGTAGCTAAGACAGAGAACGATAACTAGGTTGAGGACGATGATATGGCTGAAGACAATTGCGAGGCAACGGCTGCACGGCTGGGTCTCAAACAAATAGGCGATTCGGATTATTACGAAAAGCTATATGAATATAGCGGCAACACGATAATTGCATATTGGGGGGACGGCGAGTTCCATAAAATCCTTGAATGCACCATGAGAAGCTTCCTAACGCCACCCACGCACATCCTTTCAATAGATGCTGTGTATCTTTCATGCAAAGATGGGCAGAAGTTAATAAACCGAAATGGTATAATCCTGTCCGCTCCGGAGACTTTCGCCAGAATCAACAGTTGCTGCTACGAGGGGGATGCTAATAAGAAAACCGCTCTGTTAAGTGTGACTGACGACAACGGGAACCACAACGCAGCCATTATTAGGGACATGGGCAACGGTGAGTACAAATGGTGCCTACTATTCCCACCAGGCGGTGAATGCGGAGTGTCAATAGATGGAAATAGGAGCGACAGAGGCAACGTGTTTGTCAAAAAAGGGAACGATGTGTTGTTTCTCGAAACCCTTATCAGAACAAAAGCCTACTCATATCGGATGCCATCTTTGGTGAATGGGGCTCCCGAGGTGGTGTTTTTACAAAAATACAGTGATTACGACCGCAAGACACATGAGTATGAAGTTTGGCAGAACGGGAATTTTATCTGGAGCTTCAATACCAATAAAGTCATAACTTCCATACGGTTCCTCTTTTGGCACCCTTGGGTTGCCCACCTGAAATGCAACGGGCGTGAGGGGTTGATAGACCTGAAAAACAAAGAGATAATCCTGCCTGCCATATATAAGAACATAAACGTAGAGGAAGGCGATTTCGCCTTTATGATAGCTGGCAATGGTGCTCGTTGCCTGTATGACATCGCGGAACGCAAATGGGTAGTGGCGGAAACCGATGGGTGGGTGCAGTCAAAGAAACGGAAGCAATATAGGGTGTTTATTGGCGAGTCTGAAAGGAGAGCGGTGTTTTATTATAAGGAGCGGGAACTACGCGGATAAAAGCGGAGTGTTAGCGAGTGAGTATGTAATAATGTTATTGCTCGATGAAGTGTGTTTTGACCCCGAATAAACCGTAAATGGTTTCCAATTGAGATCCTTCGATGGAAACGTAAGAGGTGGCATTGGCGTTCAAAGTGATGCCAAGGAGCTGAGGCGGGTTGGATGTCGTGTTGGATGAATTGTACTTGTAAAACATGTCGAAATATTCCACGGCTTGAGTGATGTTTGTCGGGTTGGTGAACGACAAGACGTTGGTTTGCCCGTTCTGCTGGGTAGTTACTCCCGCCCCTGCCAGTTTCAGCCTGAAAGCCCCCAAAGAAGAGTTGTATTTCAGCACGGCGGTGCCTTTGGTGAAAGTATTCATTCTCGTCAATGGCACGTTTATCCAGTTGTCTTTGACATTGTTCACCGACACAGCTTGCGGAAACCATGTGTATCTGAATCCAATGTTGCCACCGAGTGCAGAGGAAACGATAATGGTTACGATATCACCTTTTTTAAGAGGCAGTAAAACATTGGCATAGGTATCGCTTTGCTGAAACATCGAGACATCAAAACCGTTGACGTGAAATTTGATTCTTCCGGTTCTTGGCGGAAAGTCCGTGCTCAAGATGAAATACGTTCCGTCTTTATCAGCGGTGAAAAGAGTTCTCGGTGTTGTTCCGTCACTTGGGAAATTCAACGTGATTATGTTTGAAACCACTCCGTTCGAGTAATCAGGATAGATGTTGAAATTATTCTGAGGAGCAATGGGGATGAAATGCGAACTGAATCTCATCGGTGTGGTGTTTGAAATGTTCGCAATCCTAAATGTTACAACGTCACCAGCTTTAACAGCTATCATTGTTGACTTGATCGGATATCCATTTTGTTGCACAGTTTTTTGATATGAAAAAACTGCTACGTTATTCACATCTACTCTATATCCCCAATAAACAACATTAGCCAACATATTAGTTGTCGCGTTCAACGCACAGAAAACATAACCATTCTGGGTAGCCGTCCATGTGGCTTTATAATAATTGCCGTCATTTGGTGCAGGGACGGGGTCGATGTCAGTGATTAATGAACGTCTTGCGTAATCCGGGAACGCTTGATTGCCTATAATGCTGTCGGCGTATCCCTTATTGGCTATCTGCGTTAGTTCAGTCGGCGTAGGCACAATCGGGCTCTGCCCAAATGTCTTGATGCCGGCTATGGTTTGATTACCCGATAATTTCACAACGAGGCTTTCCAGGTAGTCCACGTATTCTTTGTTGTAAACACGTTCGTTTACGGTTGTGTTTCTAAGTATCTTCTTGCCTGCCATGTTTTACCTCTTATGCTTTATATTTTTGTCGAGCAGATCCACGTATTCCTTGTTGTAGACATACTCTCCGGTACAGATGTTTCTTAATTTTCCAGGTATTGACACGATGCCTCCATACTAAGGTTATTAACTCAGTTCATAACGCAACGCACTGAATACGAGGCAACCTTGTTAGTTGAGGATCTACTCACATCAGCACTATTATAGTTAACTACGCGGGCGAAGGCGCTATTGGAATTATCATCCGTACTACTCCACCATCTGCCGAAGGTGCCAACACCGCTGAACAAGCTATTGGTGCTACGAGAGCCAGTCGGCAAGCCTGCGAATTTGAAATCATCGGTTCCATCGCCGAGATTTCCGCCATTCGCATTCCAAGCAGCATTAGGCGGTTGCTCTGAATTGCGTGACTTTAATTTAGCACCTCCGCCCGTTATCCCGCCTATAGATGTAATCAATTCTTCCCATTCCGCATCGGTTGGCAAATGCCAACCCGGAGGGGCTATCGTTAATGCCTCCGCATGTGTATACAGCCGCCCTGCTTTTGGGAACGGCTCGTTGTTGCCTGGCACGGTTGTGCCGGTGTCGTTATAATAAACGCCCACATTGTTATTGTTCCCAGAGTAATTCAAATTCTCGGCAAGCCAAGTCTGATTGCCTATTTTAACGGTTCTGTACATTTTGTTGTCTCGCGGGTCAATGAAAACCGAGTCCAACCCTGCTGCGAATGTTAGAATAGTTCCAGTCGAATTTAATCTGCCCTCATAGTTTGCGCCATTCAAAGTAACGGTGTCGCTATTCCATCTATAACCTTCACTAGCGGTTAATGTGAATGTTCCCGTGGATACTCCTTCTGGGAACGTGGCACCTGCGGGAGACCAGCTTATCGTGCCAGAAAAATTAGTCCCTGATACCGTAGCCGGTCTGTTTGCACCACGCTCTGGCGTTATGGCGATACTGGGCACGGGCAAGGCTATTAGGCTCGCAGGGAAAGTCTTTGTTATCGTCACAGAGCCGTCTGGATTCGGCACGGCGGATGTGGGAGCGCCCCCGTTCAGTGAAATCGATATCGGATTGGCGAACACGAAACTACCGATGGGCGTTATGGTGAATGTTGCCGTGTGCGCGTTCGTTCCATTTACTGTACCGCTCGGCTGCCAAGCGGCTGCACTGACGGAATAATTCGGGTTGGCATCGTTTATGGTTACGTTGTTGTTCAGCGATTGCCCGTTCACGGGCTCAACAACTGAAAGACTGACTGATTCTAGTAGGTCAGATGTAGTCGTGGCGTATGCAAAGGTTATTTGCGTTCCATCCGCATTCAAAACTCCGTTATGGTTTGTTCCGTTCAAGGTAACCGCAACCGCATTTCCGTTCCCGTTCCACCTATAGCCTGAATTGGCGTTCAAGGTGAATGTTCCTGTGGATACTCCTTCTGGGAATGTTTGCCCGGGCGGAGACCACTCTATCGTGCCGGAGAAATTGGAGCCCGCTACCGTTGTGGGCCTATTGCCTCCTAGATATGGACGACTTATGGTAAGGCTCGGCTGCGGAAGAGCTGTCATGGTTTGCGTGAATCGCACAGTTATGCTCCAAGAGCCATCCTCGTTGCTTTCGGAACTCACAAGCTGCCCATTGACATTCACTTCCAAATCGTCCGCGAACACGTACAGGCGGCTCGGAATCAGAACGAATGAAGCCGTATACGCTTTCGTCCCGTTCACAATCTCAATCGGATCCCACGATGCGCTGTTCGATGTGTATTTTGGCTTAAAATCATTTATAGTGATTCGCGTGCCTGGCATCGTTCCGTTCACTGGAGCATTCACGGAAATATTGACTGATTCAATGATTGGGGCAACGAGCGGAATTCCTGCCTTTTCGAGAGAGGCCAAGATTACCTCTATGTCCTCTATGTATGAATCGGCGTATTCCTTGTTCACCGCATGCTCTGGCTCTGTAGGCACGGGAACTATCGGGGAAGAGCCAAACGTCTTGATGTCGGATATGGTTTGATTACCCGACAGTTTCACTATGAGGCTTTCCAGGTAGTCCACGTATTCTTTGTTGTAAACACGTTCGTTTACAGCGGTATTTCTAAGTATCTTCTTGCCTGCCATGTTTTACCTTTTGCATCGGCGGTGTGCGCCGCCGATGTTGTGCGTTGCCATTGGTTTAAGGAATTTCCTCAACCACCCATGTGTCGTTTAGCTTCGATACCAATTCAGAACTTAGTTTTTCTTCCGTAATTGAGCCGTCCAGCAATTCGGCAGATATTTCCGCAGCCGCTGGGTCAACCGTAATCTGAATCTGGTCGCCTATGGTGCCCTCATAGTTAATCAGCAATTCGGACATCGGGACCCGCTTTTCCGTGCTATCTTCGAACTTGAATACGATTTCCTTATTGGTATCGTCTATTTCAAGGGTGAAGGGCATTTCAAAAAGCGGGATCGTCACTGTGTACTTGGCTCCGTCCTTGCGGGTGAACAGTATCTTACGGGTGTCCGCGTCATACGTAGGCAGCCCTACGGTTTCGTTGAAAGCCTCGTCCAGATACTCCTTGTTATAGGTTTTCTGATCGAGTGCCACGTTTTTGATAATAGCTTTAGTAGCCATTTTTGTACCTCCTAGGTTTTAATGGTAGTTTATAAATACTCAACTTCCCATACATCCGCGCCGCCACCGCTGCCGCCTAGAGGCTCGTAGTCTGAATGAGTGGGATTCCATATATATATTCTGTTCACATCTGTTGCGATGTAAAGCGTTTTCTCGGTGCCCTGTGCGGGGAACTCGGAGCGTTTAGCCCAAACGTTATGCGTATACGTATCGTTTCCGCCGAGCAGGTGGAAATTGCCCGCTTTGTCCCGCCATACGACCGTGTTGCTATCCAATGCCAGCCCGCGTTGCCCTGGGTGAAGTTCCTGCGGTCCCGACATCAGGGCTGCCACACTAGGAGCCTCAATGTTTATGAACCTTACATTCTGTTCCTTTTTGCTCGCTGTTGCCATATCAATGTCTCCCGTCTATCGCGTGTGATAGGTGTTTTGGGTCGTCAAACCATACTTCCGCTAGTAAATTAGAGGTATCCACCATTATGGGCACCCCTTCGCTGCCATCAATACCGCCGTTGTTTCCCCCGAACATACCGCACATCCGCACGCCATCCTTTTCCCATCTTGATAGCCAATCTTTTTTCCAATCAACCTTTACGGCTTCCGCATGGGGGTCTAGCCATTTATCAAAGTTCCAGTCAAACTGCACCAAAGGCGTTTCGCCGTTGTAGCCCTTTCCCTGCTTGCCGAGCCCTACCACACCCACAAAACCACCCAATGTGGGGCGTTTGGGGGCAGGGAGGAGACCCATTTCAACACCTAGGTACTCTTTCATTTCCGCCGTTTCTAGGACGGCTTTGTCGGGGTTGTTCGCACTTTCCACGGTTGCCTTGCCGAAGCGTATCACAGGTAGATTCGCACCAAAAACCGCCATATAGCCGTTTATAGCACTCTCAAGGAACGAGAGAGACATATTACTGCCCTCTGCAATATCGCATATTGCCTTGAGAAACTCTTTGTGCATCTATGCGTAGTTTATAATGGGAAACAGGCTGGGAAATGCCTAGCCGTTGGGCTTATTTTGAGCTTTTATAGTTGTCGACACGCTCGGTCTTAAACTTTTTATCGCCAGACTTTGGTTTAGCATCTTCAACTCTAACTTCTTTTTCTTTGGCTTTTGCCGCTTTTATACCTATTATTGCTTCTGGCAATGAAACCAAGCCTGTGCCTTTCATAATTGCCTCGGCACGCTTTTTATCCTCTTCGCTAGGGGCCACATCACCACCAGGCATAGCCCACTCAGGGAGTTTCCTCCCTGTTGGCGAGAAGGTTTCTTCCTTGCTTTTTGACTTGTTCATTTTTCTATCTCCTTAACTAATCCTGCAAGCAACGTACACTGAATACATAGCTCTTATTTTCGCTACTCATATTCGTGTTCTCGGAACTGTAATTCATATTAAGGCGTACGGCATTTTTGGCATTTTTCTCAGTAGAAGTCCACCAGAAGCCAGTGTTGCCAACGCTGCTGCAATCGCCACTAGAATTGCAGGAACCGCCTGGCAGAGCCGAGAACCCGAAATCATCAGTGCCGCGTATCACAGGCTTGTTATTCCAGCTACTCCATCCATTTTTCGTTTTCAGTTTGGTTCCGGCATTTGAAAGCTTCAAGAAACCTGAAGGGTTGACAAAATCCGTGAGCTTACCCCATTCAGCCTCGCTTGGCAAATGCCATCCGGCAGGGCAAATTTTAATCGCTGTTTCCCAATTATACAATCTGCCGTATTTGCTGCAATTCGCCGGATCATTTTTATAGCATTGGCTGCCCGCCGCATCAATATTCAAATTCTCCGACATCCAAGTTTGGTCTCCGATTTTCACGGTTTTGTATTCCTTGCTTCCACTTTGGTCTTTGAAATTTGAAGTTTTGACATCATTGCTTGTAGATTTGGCATCATCGCTTGGAGCTTTTGGGGCTTCGCTTGATGGCTTGGCATTATCATAATTGGCAGGATCATCTTCCACTTTTATTGCCTGGTATTTCCCGCCTGGCATCGCTTTCAGATATGTTCCATTGTCATTCGGTACATCGGAACCCAAGTTTTGCCCTTTGTTGTCTAGGTATATCTGCCCTAGTGATTTGTTTCTGTCAAGCTCCGCCCATGCGGAATTCAAGGCGTTTCTAGTACCTTCCGGTAGTTCTTTATAAGCCTTGGCCCTCTTCTCGATAACATTTTTGCTTACCTGCACGGGAGGGGCAGTACCCTGCACACAACGTACACCAAGCAGAATTCTCTTAAGTTTGAATTGAGCATCGTGTTTCTCGTTTCGGTAATTTATAATATGGTAATAAGCGTATCCAGCGCCGTACTCTTTAGCAGTCCACAAATCGCCGCTGTATTCAAGCAAGGAACAACCATATTCATCGCAGTAGCCACTAGGCAACGCAGTAAATCCAAAATCGTTGCTGCCATTGCCGTCATTTTTCCAACCAGTTCTGGATTTCAGTTTTGTTGCTCCGCCAACATAGTCAGTCAAAGCCACCAATTCCTTGGAGCTAGGCAAACGCCACCCTTCGGGGCAAGATTTCATAGCCATATCCCAATCATAAAGCCTTCCATATTTATTGCAGTTTTCAGGTTTGTCATCGTAACATTTGCTGCCTGCCGCCGCATAACTCAAATTCTCCGCCAGCCAAGTTTGCTTGTCTATGACAACGGTTTTATAAGTTTTCCCGTCTCTGGAATCGGTAAATTTCCCATAATCTTTAATCGTATTGTTGGAACAAAATTGCCTATCCTCGTTGTACCAACCATTTCCGCAGCTTGAAAGCACAACATTATTTTCGCATTTTTGATTTTTCGTATCATTAGGGTCATAGGTTTTCCCACCGCATTTGTTGTAAATTGCCCCTTTGAGGCAGAAGGTATTATTTTCCTCAAACGTAAATCCTTTAGACCCCGACTTTGTTAAAATTGTTACTAAACTGCAATCAACCAATCCGTACAGAGAATTGCCGACAAGAGTAAAGTTCAAGCCTTCATTCACTAGATGCACGCCTGAAATCCAGGAAGTGCTCATAAATTCTTCCAAAAGTTCATCGCTGTATTTTAACTCTTTAATCTGCCGCTGTTTAAATGCATCATTATCCCGTTTATATTGGCTCCATGCCCGTTCGGCATCTGCCGCGCATTTGGCTACCTCATGCGGTTTATACCTTTTACCATTAAGACCAAAGGAGCCAGAGGCTCCAACGTTCTCTGCTTCCCAATTGCAATCCCGCCATGCCTTATCGCTATCGAAAGAACCTCCTAAAGTTGATTCCATATCTTTTTTAACCTTTTTGACAACCAACTCCTTGCTTGCCGGATTCGCCGCTGTTTTTCCGGTAACTAGAAAGTTGTTGCCTTTTTGGGTATAAGTGCACGTGATACTCACTTTGTCTACGGTAAGTTCCGCTTTGCCGTTTGGGTTTATATTGAGGCAAATGGTTTTATCTTTGAGGCAATAATTGCCCGTGTAGGCGTGCAGGTAGGCAACGCTGAGTATGATAAGCAATGCTATTGTCTTTTTCATCTCTCTATCTCCTTTGGATATGTGGAATAAGTCATATGAATGCTCCTTTGGCTGCCAATCGGCGGTTAATCACATCAATAAATTTTTCAAAACTATAATACATTCTCTTCACTACTTCAAGATGCTTTTGTTTATTTGTTTCTTCACAATATTGTTTAAATTGCGAAAGCCTACCGAAATAGTCTCGTAGATGTAGCTGAAAGATACTATCAATAATGGCAATTTCAATTTTATCAATGTACAGCTTCGTGTAATTGTGCAAAGCTATTAAATTGTTTAGTTCCTTCTCTTGTATATCAATTTTATAAGTTATCAAAAATTCATAATATTTTGACAGTGTGTCAAAATGCAGCGACCACTCTTCTTGTTTAAAATAGGCAATAGCAAGCGAAAAATACATATTGCCAATCTCATCAAATAGTACATTTTTGTTCGAGTCCAGATATTTTTTCTGGCTTTCAATTTCTCGTTTCAAATAGGAAATAGTTCTGTTATTTTTACTGTAATATAACTTTATCGTTAGAAAAGAACCGCCTGTGAATAAGGTTATTACTATGGCTATACTAGCCAAAAATATCATAACTGAACTTTGCAATTCATTAAACGCCTTGCTATAAAATTCGCCAGAGTTTATCATAGTTTTGGCGGTTATGTTTTGGCGAAGAACTTGATTCAAAGAATCGTTAACCTTATTGATGATATGATTAGCTATTCTGAGGCTATCCGCATAGCATTTAACACTGTCTTTTTCATCTGCCACTTCTTTAAAATACTTTATTATCCCAACGCAATCAACATTTGGTTTGCACTTGGGGTCAATGTACCCACAAGCAAACGTGAATGCCGTAGCAAGCAAAATGGTAGCCAAAAGGGTAATCCTAGCCTTCATAGGAACCCCCTCGGTCTAAATGTCTGAGAAAAAATCCCAGAGAAATT
>Ga0268262_10005817_pt1 | contig 12072 bp, 10 predicted proteins | sample TergutNc150P3_FD_190354 | JGI IMG/M metagenome (GOLD analysis project Ga0268262, IMG submission 190354) | Nasutitermes corniger P3 segment gut microbial community from laboratory colony in Florida, USA - Nc150 P3 (SPAdes) (version 2) | ecosystem: Host-associated > Arthropoda: Insects >... | reverse complement strand
AGTTGGGTAATGCCGTGCGCCTTAAGCCAGCCCTCCAGAAATACGCATTTCTCCAGTTCGCCTTCACCGCCTGAATCCGGAGAAACAGCGGGACGTTTGGTCAATTCGCCCTGAAGTTCCACCGCCAGAGAAGCGGCATTATCAATCCATTTGAAAATTTTTTCTTTCATAAATGAGCCTCCTTGTATACTTCCCAGCTTGTTCGTATCAATGTTTCCATATCTGAATATTTTGCCGACCAGCCAAGCAGTTCGCGGGCAAGAGCCGATGACGCGGTCAGCTTTGCGGGGTCGCCGACGCGCCTTTCAACGATCCTGGCGGGGACAGGTTTACCTGTCACTCGCCGCGCGGTGTCAAGAACTTCCTTTACCGAATAACCCGCTTCGCTGCCCAGATTCACAATAAGGCTTTTATTGTTTTTGCTGATATAATCCAGCGCGGCAGTGTGACCCACGGCAAGGTCGCTGACATGGATATAATCCCGAATGCAGGTTCCATCCGGCGTGTCGTAGTCATTGCCGAAAATCTGAAGTTCCGCCCTCATACCGCAGGCTGTTTCCATAATAACCGGCAGAAGATTCGCCGGATTCTGTTCCAGGCCCTTTATTGCTCCCTTTACATCATAGCCGGCCGCGTTAAAGTAACGCAAAGAAGCATAATGTATGCCCCTAAGTTTTTCGTACCAGAAAAGGAAACGCTCAATTTCCAGTTTTGTAAAGCCGTAGTAATTCTCAGGTCTTGTGGGGTGCTTTTCGTCAATGGGAAGATACTCAGGCTCGCCGTAAACCGCCGCGCTGGAAGAAAACACAATGTTTTTGATGCCTGTTTCCGAAGCCGCGTTTAGGATATTAAGCGTCCCGATGATATTATTGCGGGAGTATTTTTCCGGCGCCAACATTGATTCCCCGGCGGCCTTTGAAGCCGCAAGATGTATAAGCGCGTCGTAGCCCCTCTTCATTTCCTTTACAAGACTTGGGTAGTCGTGAATATCCCCGTGGATAAAAGTAACGCCGCCCCCTATAGCTTCAAGAGAAACCAGGTTTTCCCGCAGGCCGCTGGAAAGATTGTCGTACACCGTAACCTGGTGTACCTTCTCAAGAAAATCTTTTGCTACATGGCTGCCGATATAACCGGCCCCGCCAATTACTAAAATATTCATGGTTATATTATACTCTATATTTCTCTTCCCGCGAATTGGCTGTTGTAGAGTTCCGCGTAGAAGCCTTGTCTGTCAAGAAGCTCCCCGTGTTTTCCCTGTTCAACAATCTCGCCGTTTTTTAATACCAAAATAAGATCCGCGTGGCGTATGGTGGAGAGGCGGTGGGCGATAATGAAACTGGTTCTGCCTTTCATCAACAGGTCCATGGCTTTCTGGATGAGCCGTTCGGTGCGGGTGTCAACGCTGCTTGTCGCCTCGTCAAGGATCAGCATTCCGGGATTCGCCAGAATCACCCGCGCAATGGTGAGAAGCTGTTTTTGCCCGGCGGAAATATTGTCGCTTTCCTCGTTCAGAACCATGCTGTAGCCGCCGGGGAGCGTCCGCACAAAGTGATCTACCTGCGCGGCTTTGGCGGCTTCTTCAGTTTCGGCTTCGGACGCCTCTGTCCGGCTGTAGCGTATGTTATCTGCAATGGTTCCAGAAAAGAGCCATGTGTCCTGCAATACCATGCCGAAAAGGGAACGCAAGTCCTGCCGTTTGAAGGCGCGGATATCCCCCCCGCCGATTGAAATGGAACCGCCGGTCACGTCATAAAAACGCATGAGGAGTTTTACAATCGTCGTCTTGCCCGCGCCGGTCGGCCCCACTATCGCGATTTTCTGGCCCGGTTCTATACGCGCGCTGAAATCCCCGATGACCGGCTTTGCCGGATCATAGCCAAAGCGGACATGATCAAAAACAATCGGGCTTTGGGGGGAAGGCGGCGGCAGCGCCGCGACAGGGTCGGGTATCTCTTCGGTTTCCGCGAGAAATTCAAAAACCCTTTCAGCCGCCGCCGCTGTCTGCTGGAGTATGTTTGAAATATTGGCGATGTTGGTCAGGGGATGGTTGAACGAGCGGATGTACTGCAGGAAAGCCTGAATGCCGCCGATGCTTATCATCCCCCGCAGGACAAAAAAGCCCCCGGAGGCGCAAATTACGACGTAGGTCAGGTTGCCCACAAAAGCGGTAATCGGCATCATAAGGCCGGAAAGGAAGTTGGCCTTCCACGCGGACTGGTAAAGATTACGGTTCAGGGTGTCAAAGGTCTTTACCGAATCAGCCTCGCCGCAAAAAGCTTTTACCACTATGTGGCTTGAAAACATTTCTTCAATATGGCCGTTCACGTTCCCCAGGCACTTCTGCTGGGCCTTAAAAAACTTTTGTGACTGCTTCACAATTAAAGTGATGAAAATAATTGAAAGGGAAAGAAAGCAAATTGCGATAAGGGTGAGAATCCAGTTGACCGAAAACATGATGCACAGGATTCCAACCACGGAACTGACCGACGTAATGATCTGGGTAAGGCTCATGGTGAGGGTTTGGTTAACAGTGTCCACGTCGTTGGTAAGCCGCGAAAGCACTTCCCCGTGGGTAACGTTGTCAAAATAACTGAAGGGCAACAGGTGAAGTTTCTTGTTGATATTGTCCCTTAAAGTATAAGTTATCTTGACGCTCACATTGGTCATTAAAAAACCCTGAAGCCACGAACACAGGGCGCTTACAAGATAGAGGCTTAAAAGCATGATAAGTATTGACGCTATCCTGCCGAAGTCGACAACGCCCTTTCCTGATACTTGCCGTGAAATTCCTGTTACCAGTTCGTCCGTAACCATTCCCATAATCCAGGGGCCGACAATCGTAAAGGCCGTGGAAGCTAAGGCCAAAATCCAGACGACAATGATTGTCAGGCGGAATGGTTTCAGGTAGGAGGCAAGCTGCCTCATGGTGCCCTTAAAGTCCTTCGCCTTCGAGCCCATGGCCGCGAACATTCCTCCGGGGCCGCCCCTTCCCATTCCCGGGCCGTGAACGCCTGAGGCTCTGCCCGGCTGGTTTCTGTTATCGCTCATGAGACGGCTTCCTGTGAAAATTGGGATTCGGCAATTTCCCGGTATTCGGCGCAGGTTTCCATCAATTCCTTGTGGCTGCCCATGCCGGCGATTCTGCCTTCTTCCAGCACGATGATCTTGTCGGCGTGCATGATTGTTCCCACCCGTTGCGCGACGATGATCTTTGTAACGGGCTTCCTCTTTTCTTCCAGCGCCTGCCGCAGCCGCGCGTCTGTGGCAAAGTCCAGGGCGGAAAAACTGTCGTCAAAAATGAGAATCTCCGGGTCGCGCACAAGAGCGCGGGCGATGGAAAGCCGCTGTTTCTGCCCGCCCGAAACATTTGCCCCGCCCTGCGCAACGCCCGCTTCAAAGCCTTCCGGCTTTTCTTCAATAAAATCCATAATCTGCGCGATTTCCGCTCCCTCGCGAATCTCCGCGTCAGACGCGTCGGTTTTCCCGTAACGGAGGTTGAAGGACACAGGCCCGGAAAGGAGGATGCTCTTTTGCGGCACATAACCGATTCCGCCGCGAAGGTCCTTTTGGGAAAGCGCTCTTACATCCACGCCGTTAACCGCTATGCTTCCCCCTGTAACGTCATAAAAACGCATGATTAGATTTAAGATTGTTGATTTTCCTGAACCTGTCGCGCCGATAATCGCGGTGGTCTGTCCGCTTTCGGCAGTAAAATTAATATCCTTCAAAGCGTCTTCCGCCGCGCCTTCATAACGGAAAAACACGTTTTTAAATTCAACTCTTCCGCCCCTGCCGGAACCCGCGCTTTTTATAGCGGTTACCGGCGCTTCCGAATCACGGATAGAAACTTCCGTTCCCAGCACTTTGGCAATCCTGTCCGCGGAAACCGCGGTTCTGGGAAGCATGACAAACATCATTGAAAAAAACAGGAACGAAAAAATTATCTGCATGGTATACTGGATAAAAGCCATCATATCGCCTACGCCCATGGCGGACGCGGCGATCCTGTGCGCGCCCGTCCAGATGATCAGGATAATGGCGGAATTCATGATAAATTGCATTAATGGCATTTGAAGGATCATCATCTGGTTTACAAAAAGAGATGTCTTTGTAAGCTCCCTGTTAGCGCTTTCAAACCTTTTCTTTTCGTGCTCCTGCGCGCCGAAAGCCCGGATCACCATGAGGCCGTTCAGGGTTTCCCTTGCTATTCTGTTAAGGCGATCCACCAGATTTTGAATCATTTTGAATTTGGGCATAACAAGGGAAACGAGCGCTACCACCAGGCAGATAAGGACGACCACCGCAAGGACAATGATCCAGCTCATGCCGGGGGCATGATGCACCGCCATGATAATCCCGCCTATTCCCATGATAGGGGCGTAACAGATCATGCGGATTCCCATTATGAATATACCCTGCACCTGGTTGATGTCGTTGGTACAGCGGGTGATGAGCGAGGCCGTTGAAAAAGTATCGAATTCGCGGCTGGAAAAACTTTCCACCTTTTGGAAAACGGCGAACCGGAGATCACGGGCGATCCCCGCGGCAATCCTGGTTGAAAGAAAACTCACGCTCACCGCCGCCGCGCCGCCGGCCAGCGTAATTATCAGCATTTGCAAACCCAGGCTGATGATATTGCCGTCTTCCGCGCCTGTTTCCGGCGTGTTCTGCGCCGCGCCTTGCGCGATGATACTGTTCACAAGACGGGACATGAGATTTGGCAGGCTGAGATCGGTAAACACCTGCAGGAAAAGGATCGTCACCGCCAGGATAAGAAGAAACATAAAAGGCTTTAGGTACTTAAAAATTATACGCAAGACAACTCACTTTTAAGGTAATGATATAATAAAAAGACCATAAAGCGCAACTGATCTCGTTGAAATATTCGGCCAGAGCGTCTTTTCTTGCGTTTTCGGAAGCGATTTCATTTATCGCTTTTTGTATAAGCGGTTCTTTTCCGCGTATCCTCCTACAAAATAAATTTTTCCAGGCCAACGGTTTGTTTGTTATCGATAAAGTTTGCTCTATTGATATATGGATAACAACTTATCGATTTGACATGGTGAAGATGGAATGATGCCTGTCTGAATTTTAACTGAACTTTTTTGAATGAGTTGGCTTGTCCAGGAACCATTGTTAAAACCGGCCCCTGCCGCCCATGCCGCGATTAGAATTACTATTGCCAATAGCGGTGACAATGCCGCTAAGAGTAATGTCCTGTACTTTCTGCCGGTTGACATACAGCGAATACGTTTTACCGATAACAAAGTCAGGTGATGTAAAACCCGACATAAGGAAGGCGTTTTTAGAGGTATAGTCCAGGAGGGTATTGCCGCTTGTATCCCTTATTTCGATGAGAGCGCCTGTTGGCAATTGTTGAGTGTATGTAATAAGCACGGCAGGCTGCCTGGATTGGGCGGATACGCCTGCCACGCTTCCTGCGGTAATAAGCTTGCCACCGTTGATAAAGACAGAGCCGTCAACGTCAATGGCCCCTTCCACTCCTCTTGACGGCCCGCTGATGCGGAGCGTTCCGCCTTCAAGGAAGACATTGTTGTTGGCGTCAATGCCGTCCGTCATCGCGTAGACATGTATATTGCCACCTGTAATGCGCACATAAATATTTTCATTTATCTGACGGCTCATTGGCTGACGGCCCATCGTAAACCTGCCCCGCACATTAGCAGCAGTCTCCACATACTCTCTTGCATTGATGCCGTCATCCCTTGAAAAGATATCTATGTCTCCGCCCTTGATGGTAACATTAAGCCCCTCTATGCCCTCATAGCACTCCGTGATGCGGATAGTACCGCCTGTTATTAAAACAGAGCCTTTAGCCGTAATGCCGTCGTCTTTTACCGTCATTGTCAAACTGCCGCCATTGATGGTAACGGTGCTTTCGGCCTGTATGCCGTCATCCTGCGTATTAATGGTAAAAGTACCGCCGTATATGGTGATGTAGCCACGTTCCGCGTTGGCATCATTATTGGACTGTATGCCATCGCCTCCGGCGGTTAATGAAAAAGTCCCCGCTTCGACGATCACCGCATCGCGGCCACGCAGCGCGTCGCCAACCGCTTTTATATTAAATACGCCGCTCTTTATAGTGAGGGTATCCTGAGCGCGAATGCCGTGCTGGAAATTGGCCGCAATGTTTAACGCGCCGTTTCCTGCCCCGTTGGACGAAATAACCAAATCATTCTGGACGAAGATAACGGCACTGCTATCGTTATTATTATCGTTTGGATGCTTGCCGTCGGAAATTGTATTTAACGAGCCATCGAGCAAAATCAATTCCACCCTTTGGGAGCGGGGCGCGTATATGGCGGGACCGTTCGGGTTATGGAGGGTCAGGTTGTCAAGCACCAATTCCACCACGTCGTTTCTTGTTGCCTGAATAAGGACTTGCCCTTCATGTTTTCCGGATAAAACGTATCTTCCGCCCGTGGTGATACGGAAAATGCCGTTTGAAAATACGGCCTGCCTGTTGTCGTTACCTGAGTTTTCCGAAGATCCTCCCGCGAATACCGATGTTAAGCCCAAAACTGCGGCGAGTATTAGAATTATCTTCATTTTCCATGTGTTCTTCATATTTTTACAACTCCTCTCCGCCGCGATTACGGCTTAACGAAATATTCAGATTGCCGTTGCAGCAGCGCAGTTCGTCTATAAACGCCTTGGGTTTATTATGGGACGGTTTTAGACGAACGGAATAGGTCAGTTCAAAAAGGCTGCCCATATCGGCGGTTGCCACTTTTTCCAGCGTAATACGCGTGGTGTATTTAGCGAAAATATTGTCAAAAAGCCCTTCATAATCCAGATTTTCGGGGATCTTTATTTTAAGACGGCGGCTGTTCCTGTCTTCGCCGAATGATAACCGGGTCAGCAGTAAAGACGCTCCGCCGATAAGCAGCAGGAATAAAAAGGCGTAAAATATATAACCAAGCCCCGTTACAAAGCCTATGGCCATAGCAAAAAACAACGCGGCTATTTCCCTTGCGGTTCCCGGAATGGAACGGAAACGTACCAGTGAAAAGGCCCCGGCTACCGCGATCCCCGTGCCGATATTTCCGTTTACCAGCATGATGATGACCTGCACAATGGCGGGTAACAGTACCAGTGTCATAGCAAGGCTTCTGCTGTAATCATTTTTGAACATATAAATTCCCGCTACGGCAAAACCGAATATTAACGAGAAGACGGTACAGATAATCATGCCCTGCAGCGTAAGGCCCCCGTTGGTTACGCTTACGGTAATTATGTTAAGCGGCATTTTTAACCTCCTCAAAACTCTGCCATTTGGAGATATATTTGGCATAGGAAACGCCAAACTTGGAAAAGGATACCGGTAAAAGACGGTTTTCACTAAGAGCATCCACGAACCATAAAGGTATAGCGCCCATAGTTTTTATTTCCATTAACATCTGATTGTCATTCAGAATTTGACCGCCATAATAATCATCAGGATTATATTCCCAAAGATTATTGTTATTCAGGGAATACAAATGAAAGGCAATGCCTTTGTCGAATGTAACGCGCAAGCCGTCGTCTTTGACGCCTGTATAGGCAATTCTTTTATAAGTGATATGGATTTTTTCCGAAACCTGATTTGTTTGCAGATAATGGTTTATTTCCCGGGCAATCTGGGAATCAAGCTCCGATACAATCTCCATGACGCTGCGGTTTTTCAATTCGCCTGAAGGAATAGCGATCCTGCGTTTATATACGGTGCTGTTGTGCTTCCTCTTCATTTCCAAAAAGCCCTGAGAACCGCTTTCGTAGCTGCCATAAAACCTCAGGCGAAGTTTTTCCTTAAATAACGGTTTTTCTATTAATGTACGGACTACGTCCCAATCATCTGTATCGTAATAAAGGTCCTGTACAAGGTACTCGCCCTGCCTGTCAATTTCCGCATAACGCCTTATAAGCCTTTGCAAAGCCTTTCCCTGCTCTGTTGTGATAAGGTATTTTTTTTCACGCCGCCTGAAAATATCCTGCATCTTTTGCCTCCGGTTCAAAATATAATTGCTTTATTATCATGGGTTTTTGTTCTGCCGCCGATCAAGAAAACAAATAGGGCTGTCCAAGAAGTAACGCTTGGGCAGCCTTTTTTTGCAAACTACCGCTTCCCCCCCGCGCGCGGAGCCATACTTTTGCTGTTTCGTCCTGACGCCAATTTGTTCGCGTCAGGAGAACCTACCTCGTAATTTTTGCCGTTTAAGGTAAGGGTTACAGGATAGAATGACCTGTAAGCCTGCCCCTCTATTGTCGGCGCGGTAGCATAACCGCTGATCGAGACCTGGGCGCCCTCTTTAAGGCCGTCAATAAAGCCGACAAAACGGGTAAGCCCGCTGACGTAATAGGTGATATTTCCGCTTACTACGGAAACCCTTCCGTTGCTTAAGCCAAGCGTCCCCCTTATTGTGGTGGTCGGGGTGTTCGACTGGGCAAAAATACCGCCGGCTATAACAGCGGTAAGCAAACATACGAGTACTACTTTTTTCATAGTACCTCCTGAAAATAGATGTCTTCCAAGCCAACGGCTCGTCTTTATAAATAAAGAATGTTTAAGCATGCTCTATTCTCTATTTATATAATTAGAACAGTTCATTTGGATGAAAACGGTGAAAATGAGGTGATTAATCTCTGAATTTTAGCTGAATTTCGGCCCTTTATCCCGGCAGCCCAATCTCAAACCAGAAGGTGCTGCCTTTTCCGGTTTCTGAGGCGACCCCGTATGTACCGCCGTGTAAATCAATGATTTTTTTTACGATTGACAGCCCCAGCCCGGAGCCGGTAACAGCGCGTTTATGCGCTTTCACGCTTTTGTAATACCTGTCCCAAATAAAGGGCAAGTCGGCCTGCGCGATTCCCTCGCCGTAATCAATAACGCTTATCCGCAGGCGGTTTCCGGAAATCGTTTGCTCCACCAAAATGTTCCTGCTCCCGCCTGAATAATTAATGGCGTTGATAAGCAGATTATAAAACGCCCTGTCAATTTTCGCTTTATCGGCGTTCACATAAACGTCGCCTTTATGGGAGAATGTAATTTCAAATCCCTCTTTTTTCAATAATTTTTCCGTTGTTTTTACCGTTTCTGAAATACTCTGAGTCAGATTGAAGCGCGTAATGTTGATATTTCCCATTTCGTTTTCCAGCTTCGATATATCCAGTATGTCGTTGACAAGGGTGGTCAGCCGCCGTGTCTCGTCCATAATGGTTTGCGTCTGTTCCGGCGTGATTTCGTCGGGAAAATCGCGCATCATTTCCGCGTAGCTGTAAATCAGGGCAAGCGGAGTCCGCAAGTCGTGCGATACATTGGCGAGCAATTCGCGCCGCAGGCTTTCAACCCTGCTTAACTCAACAGCCGCCGTGTTTAAGGTGTCGGACAGGGCGATTATTTCATAGAATCCTTTTCCGGTAAAACGCGTGTCATAGTTTCCGTTGGCGAGCGTCATCGCGCTTTGAGTGATCTTCTCGATAGGTTTGGAAACTCTTTTCGCGATTATTAACGCTAAAATTACGGCAAGAAATAAAATAATGCAGGATATGTAATATAACTGATAGCGCAGCGTCGTTACGGTCGCGTTCACGGGCGAGATAATGGCGCGGATAATGACGGCGAACTGTTCACCCTGCCTGTTATTCGCCATTTTAATATATATCAGGGATTGGGACGGCTGCCACCTGGGGATCATTATTCTGCGGACGTCTGTCCTGTCCGAATCGGTATTATTTCTGGGACGTTCTCCCGCCCCAGGCGTTGCCTGCGGTGTTACATACTCATGAATTTCGCCGCCGTTTTCCAGCGCCTTTGCTATTAACGCCGCGTTTTCTTCAAACCGCCGCCTGTTGTCCGGCGAAAAAGTCCGCGGCTGGTTTCTCGCGGGATTTTCCGGAAACCCCCTTCCGTTCAAGCCGGTAATATTAACCGTTATGTTGTTGTTATCTGAAATATCAGTTATAATTTTGTCTATATTTTCACTGTCTATATTGCTTATAATTTCCGCCGCGTTGCGCCTTATTTCCATAACTTTTATTTTCTTATAGAAGGAATCAAGAAACACAATTTGAAACAGCCATAAAACAACCAGCAGCAAGGCGCAAAAACCCAGCAGAAAGGCAAAAATCTTCCATTTTAACTGTAATTTATTTAAGTTCATCTGTTTATTACCCCTCAAATCTATAACCATGCCCGCGCAGGGTTGTAATTAATTTCGCGTATGATCCCAGCGCTTTCCGCAATAATTTCATGTGCGTATCCAGCGTCCTTACATCGTCAAGGTTTTTATAGCCCCATACTTCGGCCAAAATTTTCTCGCGGGGCACGGCAATGTTCTTGTTCCGTATTAAGAAAAACAGTAAATCGTATAATTTGGGCGCAAATTCCACCTCTTTGCCGTCTATTAAAATTTTATATGCTGTCATATCAGCTGAAAATCTGTCTTTTGTGAATATTTCATGTTTGTCGCTATCAGAGGTAACGGAGGCTTTCCGTCTGAGTATGGCGGTAATTCTTAACATTATTTCTTTGGAAGAAAAAGGTTTTACAACATAATCGTCTACTCCATACTCGAAGCCTAAAACTTTGTCATATTCTTCGCCTCTGGCCGAGAGCATGATAATGGGCACGTCAGAAGTTTTTCGTATTTCCTTTACTGCCGAAAAACCGTCCATTTCCGGCATCATAACATCCATGATAACAATGTCAAATTGCTCTTTTTTACAGGCTTCTACCGCTTTCATGCCGTTTCCGGCTTCTACGGTTTCATGTCCGTCAAACTGCGCGTATCTTTTTATAACGGCGCGAAGGCCCGGTTCGTCATCGCATATCAATATTTTTGCCATGTGAGTTGAAATGATACAACAAAACAGGGGTTATTGCTAGGACGCGGATACAAGCATAGGCGAGCCCGCCAGATCAGCCTAAACGAGCTTGCTAAATCAGTCTAGACGAGCCCGCTAGATCAGTCTAGACGAGCCCGCTAGATCAGCCTAGACGAGCCCGCCAGATCAGTCTGGACGGGCCCGCCAGATCAGCTTAAACGAGCCTACAAGATCAGCCTTATCACGGTTTTCTGATGGAAAAATCGCTTTCTATGGTGCGGACTTCTTTCAGGTAGACGCTGGAACCGGAATACTGCGTTTTTATAACGATTTTGAAGGTATCGCCGACAACGATCGGGCATATGCCTATCAGCTTGGACGTGGTGTTCTCCGCAAGGCTGTACGCCTTTGTCAGGGTGTTGGTTGTTGTGTTGCGGAAAAAAAGCCCTACGGAAGGGTCGTCGCCGGCGATTTTAAGCCTGTAGCCGGTTATGACGAACTCGTTCATCATGGTAAAGGTGTCGTTGACAGCCCTTGTGGTAACGTCCGTAAACTCCAGAATGTAGCCGTTTGTGTTGGCTATGCCCTCTATTTCCACGTTGATCATCTCTGCCAGCTGGCGCAGTTTGGAAAGAGAGCGGAACCGGAATGTTATCGGATGCCTTTTGTGGTCGTGGGCTTCCTTGTCGGAATCGAAGGTGCCGCCAACGTTGGGATGTATGGAGAAATACCCGAAGTTGACGGCGTATCCGTCCAGAAGCTGGTACACGGCCTCTTCCATGAATTGGGTTACGTGTTCCACGTAATCTTCGTATTTGTCGGTAAAGCCTCCCCTGTTTATGCTGGTTGTGCAAATATCCTGGATGGTCAGGGTGGCTTCGTTGTTCGTTCGGGCGATGTACCGGCCTTCGGCCTTGCTTCCGTTTGCCTTTGCAAGATGGTTGAGGTAAAGTTTTACCCTGATCTTATGCAAAATATCTTTCAATTCGTTAATTGCCATATTTGGCTCCTTATCATTAAAATTGGGCGGCCGCTAATTGCGGTTTTGGTTCACGCGACGCGTAAACCGGCCTGGGAAAAAGGTATAATATAGATAACTTTGTTAATAACTGAGCGGACAACGGTAAGAACTAACTTATTTACTAACCATAATAATCTAAAATATCCTAACCGAATTAAATAATAGAGAACTAACTTGCCGCGGTACGGCTAAACATCTGCCTACGTCATACGTGCCTCCTCAAT
>Ga0268262_10005816_pt1 | contig 12073 bp, 11 predicted proteins | sample TergutNc150P3_FD_190354 | JGI IMG/M metagenome (GOLD analysis project Ga0268262, IMG submission 190354) | Nasutitermes corniger P3 segment gut microbial community from laboratory colony in Florida, USA - Nc150 P3 (SPAdes) (version 2) | ecosystem: Host-associated > Arthropoda: Insects >... | reverse complement strand
GGGGTTTGTTGTATTTTGGTTTTGATTTCTTTTTCTTGTTTTTCTGTTAGGGTGCTTTTTCTGCCTGTGTATGGTATGGGTTGGTATTTTCCTGTTTTTTTGAATTTGCTATGCTTTGTCAATGGTGTTTAGGCTTACGTTAAGCCACATTGTTATGGTGTTTCGTTTTTTCTTTGCGTTGCATTGCTAAAACAATGTTTTCCCTTGTTTTATCATCAGTTGCCCTCATGTCAAATAACTACCTAAAGAACCATACACAACCAAGATATATAAACTATCAATGTAAAATCAAATTGCTATATGTGGTTAAATGTTTTTGGGCATGTTTGTAGTTGGTACATGTATGCGGGTAGTTGGTGTAGGAAGTCTTGTAGTTGTAGTATTGGTACAATGGGGATGTTGTTGCAGAATTTGAAGTTGCTTGGCACCAGGGATAAGATTGCTGGTATGAATTGGGCATTTTTCCATTTAGTGCATTCTATTTGTAGCTTGGGGTTAGGTAGTGTTTCCGCTAAGGCTTTTGTGCGGTCTGCTTGGGCTGTTGCTATTTTGCTTAAAGTTGAGAGTGAGATAGCGTGTCCCCAATGTTTGCAGTCGATGCATATTACTATGGGTTGTTTGCAGCCTATGGCGTCGATTTCCCATTTGCGGTTTGGTGTTTTGAATCTTAGGTTTTTGTGTATGGTAAATCCGTTGTTGTGTAGGGCTATTGTGGTTATTTCTTCGAATTCTTGCCAGCTGAGGAGGTCGCTTATGTGTTGAATGTCTGCGCCTAAGGAGACTGCTTTAATGGATAATTTTATGCGGTCATTGGTAGAGACTTGGATGATGTTGTTTTTTATGCTAAGTAGGTCTTCTGCTTGTAGTTTTTCTAGTAAATTGAGTGTTGTTTCTGTTGGCAGTTTAGCATCGTTTTTGAGGTGAGATGTTAGGACTTGGGATTTTTGGGTTAATTTTAGTAGTGATACTATTAGAGTACGTTCAATACTCATGGTAAGGGGCCTCTTTTTTTATGTAAAAATTGGTGTGTTGGTGTGTTGTATACAAAAGCATCGCCCAAACACATTTTTTTATTGCATTTTTTTGTAGGCATATCTGAGATCGTCCGTACTTTGTTGTAGTCCATGTGTTTTCTTGTCAATAATCTTTTCGTTTGTTTTTGTAAAATGGTTTTTTGCTGTTTTTGGGGTTGTTGTGGGATTTCGTTTTTTGTGGTGGCTAATTTTTGTTATGATATGGTTGATTATACTTATTTATGTTAAATAGTTATTGTTGTGTGTGCTGTTTTTAGCTTTTTAGTGTAAATTGTGTGTGTTCGATTTTTTTCGTTTTTGTGAGGAGGCAAAGTTGTCCGAAAATGGTGTTAATCAGGTGTTGTTATGTGTAAAAAGTTGGGGTTGTTAAAGTTTTTTGGTGTTTTTTTAGTTTTTGTGCGGGTTTTTTTTGTTTGTTTGGGTGTGTTTTGTTGTTTTTTAGCGTTTGTTTCTTTTTTTTTGCTCTAAACTGTTTGGGTTTGTGGTATTGTTTTGCGGTTTTTTTGTTTTTTAGGTATGAATATATAAGGTTCGGTTGTTTTCGTTTAATTTTTGTCATTTGGGTTTTTAAAAATTTGGAGTCAACTGTGTTTTGGTGATGCTTTTGTATACAATACGGTAAAACTTTGTTAAAATGCGTTATTTGCCACGAAAATGTGGCGTTAAGAAAAAATGGTTTGATCGCTAATTATTGTTTTCTTTGAAGTATAACTGTTGCACGTTTAAGATCCAATAGCGAGTTAACGCTAAAAAACGAGTGAAGATCCGGATCCATTTGTTCTGCAATCATCTTTGAAATATATCGTACCCCCCTAAGGCTCTCGATAAGCGTTTGCAGATTTCCCTCGCCTTTAGTAACAATTTCTTTGGCTGTGTCTAACGCAGTCTTTGTATGGTACACAGAGCATAAAGGCTCCATTTCATTATTAACGTTTCTTGGAACAACAGCTGTTTTGCCCACTGCAAGCTCTAACAAGAACAGAGCTAGCTCTTTGTTAACAAATGGTGCATCATAGGATAGCAATAACGTGTATTTGCTCTGCACCGCTTCAAAACCTGCTATAGCTCCGCTTAAAAAGTTAGGTGTTTCTTCGCTATCTATGACAAAATGTGCTGTTTTAGGTAAGATCGCGGCATATTTTTCTGCGCGCTCTTGCGTATTAGTTACAATGACTACTTCATCAACAATAAACTTGACACTGTTAAAAACATGTCTAATTAAGGGTTTATTACACAACAGCACTGTGCCCTTATCTTCAGGTAACTCTTTTGATGTTTCATTTGCAAGTATAACCGCAGCGGTTTTATCCAACATTTTCTTCTCCATCTTGTTTTAAACTGTGTTTTGGTGATGCTTTTGTATACCGCAAGTTAGCGTATAGTGTTTTTTTTCAATTCTATCTGCAATTTCATACAGTAAACCTGTGAAAGGATGATCCGGTTTATCTTGCGGAAAGAGATATCGACCTTCAGCTTTTAAAACCTCACAAAAACAAGGCATAGCACCAAGCAAAGGAACATTATATTCTTCCTCAATTCTTTTAACATACTCAGCATTATTACTCCTTGCCTCATCATCAAGAACTTTATTTATAACCAGACCAGTTTTTGTTTCCCACATCGTATAGAACTCAGACAGCATACGTTTTGTTCCATTAACATCTGAACAGTCACCTGTTGTTGTTAGAACTACAAGATCAGCCAGTACAATAGCGTTCATAGAGGAGTACTGTAAACCAGGACTGGTATCAAATATTATGTAATCAAATTTTTGCACACCTATAAGCTCTTCTTTTAAAGATATCAAGCGACTAAGCACACGCTTCCCCCATTCAGAACCCTTCGTAGCCATATCCTGCATAGCAGCTGGAGAAGGATCAGCAAGCCCAGCGTATAATTTACCCTCACCAGATATTCTTGAACTTAAATCAATTAGAACATTGTTTATTTCACATTTTTTATTTAAATAATCATTTAGCCATACACGAGTTTCAGCGCGTAATATAGCAAAAAGACTTGGCGCTCTAAAATCCAAATCAAATATAGCTACTTTTTTGCCTCTTTTAGCAAAAAGGGCAGCTAAATTTACTGACATTATGGTTTTACCTGTTCCCCCCTTATAGGAGTGTACAACTATAAGTTTGCTCACAACAATTCTCCTCCATCTTTCGCAAGATAAAACTGCGTTTTTTTCCCTTTACGCTGTTTCTTAATATAACCCATAATCACTAACTGATTTAAATAAGAACTTTCCATAGCTCTAGCCCTATTTGTTTGATTAGCAATTTCCTCTGCAGTAGCTCGACCATTTCGGCAGATAGCCACAGCGGTTTTACGTAAATGATCCGGCATGTTAAGTAATGTTATGACATCAAGTGGTGCATCTGGAAGCTTTAACGTGTCTTTTTCATTTACCTGTCGTAATTCAATTAATATATCCATTTTTTCGTTAAGCTTCTCAAGATTTGCTTTTATTTTTTCCAATATAGCTAAATGTTTCTTTCCTATGCCTTCCTGTCTATACAAATATTGTTTCCCCAATGGCTGTTCTTCAAATCTACATCTGTATCCTAATATATAGTCACAATTTTGATATAAGTCTTTGGAAAGCAGCTGATTTGACTCCTCTTCAGAAGGCTATAAGAGGCTATATAGGCGGTTTTTTGATGTTGGAATTGTTTAGTGTTTTTATCCACTGTTGGAATTCTTTTGATGGTAGAAATGTTTTGTATAGTTTTTTACGGTTAGCTTCTAAGAAATGGTTTTCTTCGTTAACAAATTCTGCGGCTGTTAAAAGGTTATGTTCGGCTTGTTTAGCTTGTTCTTTAATTGGGTTGATTTTTTGTTGGGAGAATTCGTCGCGGAGGGTGTGGTGTTCTAAAATGGTAAAGGGTACTGTTTTAACTATGTCTTTAAGGTTGTTTACAGCTTTTTGTAATGTTGCTGTATTTACTCGTATGTCTTGGAGGTAAAATGGGGGTCCTCCTAGCATTAGTAGGGATAAGGGTTTTTCTAAAATTAATTTTTGGGTCTGATCTGACATGGGGCCTTGTATGTCAGGGGCGAACATGAAACGTTCATTTTGATATTCTACTGTAAGCATTATAACGTGACCTAATGCTGTGTTGTCTTCTCCGTGTGGGACTGCCTGTGAGAAATGGAGTTTGGTGTTATTGTATGTGAATGTTTTTTTATCCGCTTCTTCTATGGCTTTAGCATGTGCTATGCTTGTTTTTAGAAATGTTTTAGCACGTTCCTGTTGGCTTTTGTTAATGTCGGTTTTTGTGTTTTTGATAAGTAATGTTTTGTTTTGGTAAATTTGACGTGCTGTTTCTGTTTGATTTGTCCAGTTAACTATCCAATCTTCAAAATATGGTGTGTAATGGTCATAGTGATAGTGGCTAATTGTGGCGATTTCTGCTTTGTCTGCAGCGTTAGCGATTTTTTTTCGAAGCATCTGTATGTTTTGAAGTTCCAGGGGGTGTGGGGGCAAATTGAATCGCCATGGGCATACAGATATGCCTGGATCTAAAAGTATGGTAACATCGGGTGTTTGTACAAGGGTACACATGGAGCGAACGCCAAAGCTTTCAGCTGCTAAAGGTGTAACATGCATTAACTTGAGAGGAGGTACCTGTTGTGGCATACTATTTTCTAGGTATTATTGATTATTAAAGTTAAAAAGTGTAGCTAATAGTATTGGTAATGTTTACCTGAGAGTGTTTACTTATAGATAGTTTTTCGGTATTTTGGTCTCTGTAAGGTGGTAAGTGTGTGAAAAATGATGAAGAAATACGTGACTTAACCATTAAAAAGAACCGTTAAAACCAAATAAAATCACAAAAAACCACTCATATATCTATACGTGAACACTCTCGTTTACCTTAAAGAGCGTAATTATTTGGAGCAAATTTTTATAAGGCTAACTTTTTCATAGAACTGATTATGGTAGTAAAAGAATCTGCTAAATGATAATCACATATGACTATTATTTATGGTTCTTTAACATATGCTAAAGGTGCTGTTAATGGTAGAAACTCCGCAAAGTAAAGCTGAACAACTGTTAAATGAAATTGCAGACATTGCATTAATAGAATTCCTCCCAATCATTGGACCTGCTAGAGGAAAAGTGTTAGTTGAAGAAGTAAAAAAAGCAAAACCAAAAAACGTCCTAGAAATAGGCACCTTCATAGGTTACTCAACAATACTAATAGGACGAGAACTAGAAAAAAACGCAAAAATTACAACAATAGAAGAACACTCAACGGAAGCTGAAGTAGCCAAAAACAATATAGCCCAAGCAGAAATAGACGTAAACATACAGGTAATCAATGGCGATGCCATAGAAATAATCCCCACACTAAATGAAACCTTCGACTTCGTCTTCCTAGATGCTTCTAAAGAAGAATATCTCCAATACCTAAAACTTGTAGAAAGTAAACTGACAAAAAGCGCAATAATCATCGCCGATAACGTAGGCAAATTCACAGCAGAAACAAAAGACTACATAGACCACATCCGCACTTCAGGTAAATACACCAGTAAATACATAGGCAGAGGCGATGATGGCTTAGAAGTAAGCATCAAAATTTAAAATACAAAATTCAAGCTCTTTACTATTAAACGTCCGTATTTACGCCTAAAGGTTTAATGGTTTAAACTAACTATTTTTGTTTGGTGGGCGATGACGATTCTGGCCCCGTAGACATTAGGATGATATAGATCTTGAGTGCGAAACACCATAACCTTAATCATCTGATTGAGCGTTAATGGCACGAGCCCACCACTTTTTTCAGTTGTTAAAAAAATGATTTAGCACAAGTAACATCGCCAGCAGTTCTAACAGCATAACCCTCAGACCACAAATGACCACCCAAAGATGCTTCTTAATCTACGGAAACTCTGAAAACAACAAACAAGCAGTTAGACTTCAAAACACAAACAATACCCGAAACACACACCTTTAGCCTAGCAGAAACAAACACATGCACATCATCATAGTGCACCCTAGCAATTAACAGTTGATAACCATGTTTTCAGCAATCATTTTAAGTACTTCAAACAACTTTACCTCAACTAAGCCTATCAAAACCTTTCAACGGTATTTAGTGGTCCAAATAAGGTGGTAATTGGCTTGGAAAGCACAAGACCAAATCTTTTTCAATCCATCACCCCCCTTACCTAAGAAGATCAAAAACAAGGCTATAACATTAACAGAACTAACGCATTCATCCTACCGCTACTGCGACAGGTATTCTGCCAGGTTTTTTATAAAAAACCTGCTAAAAATAATCGCCAAAAACAATCTAATACAAAACCAGAAAATAGAAACCCTCTCCAAACGCACAACAAGAGAAAAAATAATCACATATTTAGACCCCTAACTTCCCAAAATTAAGTAATATATTTCGTCTACAAACCTTGTTTATTTGTTATTTTTATAATTGAGGCAATATTTGGACGTTTAGAACTTACACACATATTACTTATCATAAGTAACATGTCACTACCGTAAAAAAAACCTCTAACACAAAAATAACCAAAAAACAAGCCCAAAACTAAAACCTATTACTTAAATCAGGAAGTTAGGGTTAGACATACAAAGAGGTACAGCAAAAAAATTACTAGACTATACAACAGAGAAGAATTAGCCCATTACCTCTGCGTAGACAGAAGCACCATGTCAAATGAACTATGCAAAATGAGAAACCAAGGACTAATAAAATTCCACAAAAACACATTCGAAATACTATACTAACAACCCTAAAACAACAGAGAGACTCATTGAAAAATAGGAGAGATTAGCGGTCTTTGGGTGTTTCCCAGAGCTGCATTTTTTCTTTCTTCATCTCAGTACGTTTACGCTGAAGATATTTGTAGACTGTTTTATGTTCACAGCCTTCAATTATCATCTGTACAGCATTTCGTGCAGCGTCAGCTTCTTCGTAACTTCCGATGATGCCTACAGTGTGCCCGTATATGGTAACGTTTGCTTCTGTTAATTCTTCTATTAAACGACGAGTCTTTCCTTCAGAGCCTATAAGACGACCCTTTATGCGCTTTATATCTGCTTCAGATCGTCCAAAAATTATGCGCAGATCAATAAGGTCAAAAACGTCATCTTCATTTCGTATTAAACGAAAAGCCACCTCAGGAGCAAAACCTCGCCCAATTGCCGTGACAAGATCTTTTGCGCGAAACAGCATGGACGGATCATTTTGGTCTTTATCCAATTTTATAGTTATACCGCCGTCTTCACTGTCAACTTCAAGATTTATTTTCATCTGCTTCTCTATGTACACTTTAGTTTTACCCTCAGGACCTAAGAGTATGCCAACACGTTCTTTGGGTATTCGTATAAAGGAGTCAAGGTTAGACATTGTTATTTTCCAACTATTTGTTTTTGTAATTCTTCAACAGGTATAATATTTACGTTTAACTTATTAAAGAACCTATTTAGATTATTTATATCTCTTGTTAACATAAATTTTGCCATAGGATGCTCAATAGAGACGGATTGGGACATGTCAATAATTACAGGTTTGCCCTTCCACATTAAAATGTTATATTCACTAAGGTCACCATGAACTAGCTTTGCCTTCTGATAGAGACGCTTAAGATTAGTTACTAACAATTTATAGATACGCTCAGGGTCATCAGGAGGCGACTCTTTAAGAGACGGCGCACTTACACCATCTTTACCTATAAACTCCATAACAACAACATTGCTTTTCACAGCAACAGTCTTAGGAACACGTACCCTAGCCTGACCTGCTTCTTCAAGATTACGAAACTCTTTCTGAGCCCAAACAGCAAACAATGAACGTGTATCCCGTTTAACACTTTTAAACCTAGGATCCCCTTCAATATACTTCAATATACCCTTTTTAAATTCAGCAGAAGAGGTTAAATAAATTTTCACAGCCAAATCCACGCCGGCACTATTCTTACCCCAATAAACACGAGCCTCCTTACCGCTGCTAACCACACCGTTAACCTCATAGAGAGTACCAGCATTTAACAAGCCAAAAACAACAAGACGCGTAGCTTGATCAAAAACCTCTTCAACAGTAGCTCGCTCATTAGTCCTATCATGATGCAGCATTTTATCTCTACGTTCAACACGCTTCTCATTATACTCAAGACGTTCACGAACTTTACGAGACATACAATTTACACACTAAAGCAGCAGAACAAACAAAGATACTTCAAAAAAAATTTGAATTAAAGAGATAACAACCCTTTACGTCTTAAATTATCCGCCTGCGAATGCGTATAACGCCAAACAACGTCAGCACGCGTCTCCTTCTGAAAATCCCAAGGCGCAACTATAACTATGTCACCTTCACGAATCCAAACACGACGCTTCATTTTACCACAAATTCTACAGAGCCTATCAGCACCATCTTGACATTTAACTTGAATACGATCAAAACCAAGTAGCTTTGTAACCACACCTAAGACTTCGCCCTGCCCAGGATAAACTAACTCGTTAATCTCGCCTTCACTTAAGACCTTCTTCTTTCCCAAATTATAACCTTCTATTATTATTTTAAAAGAATGTAAATACGTTACTTAAAAGTATGTTCATCAAAAAAAACCAATTTCCCAAAAAAGTACCAAAAAAGTACCAAAAAAACTATTAAAAAAGAACAAAATCCGAGACACACTATGCCTCGAGTTGAAGTAGTTAACATTACTTTAGGTTAGCAATATGTTACTTTTGATGTGGCAACATTTTTTTCAAAAACATTCCTGTATACGAGGTTGTGTTTAGAATTATTTCTTCTGGTGTTCCTTGTGCTAAGAGTTGTCCACCTGCTGCACCACCTTCTGGTCCAAGGTCTATTAGTTGATCACAGCTTTTAATGACGTCTAGATTGTGTTCGATGATGAAGACTGTGTTGCCGTTGTCTACTAGGCGGTTTAAGACTTTTATTAGGCGTTTTGTATCGTCGAAGTGTAATCCTGTGGTAGGTTCGTCTAGCATGTAGACTATATGACCTTGTTTGTTTTTGCTGAGCTCTCGTGTAATCTTAATGCGTTGGCTTTCTCCGCCTGATAAAGTTGTTGAACTCTGTCCTAGTTTAATATAGCCTAAGCCTACGTCATCTAGGGTTTTGAGTTTGCGAGCTATCTGCGGTGTGTTTTCAAAGAATTTTAGAGCTTCTTCTACAGTCATGTCGAGTACTTCGGCTATGTTTTTATTTTTGTAGCGCACTGCTAATGTTTCTTTGTTGTATCTTTTACCTTTGCATTCGCTGCATTGGACGTATACATCGGGTAAAAAGTTCATTTCTATGCGTATTACGCCGTCTCCTTGACAGTTTTCGCATCTGCCTCCTTTGACGTTGAAGCTGAATCGGCCTTCTTTGTATCCTCTGGCTTTAGCTTCTTTTGTTGCGGCGAAAATTTTGCGGATTTCATCGAAAAGTTTTGTATAAGTTGCAGGATTACTTCGTGGAGTGCGTCCTATGGGGTCTTGGTCTATTACTATAACGTTTCGTATGATGTCTGGGATTTCTATGTGTTCATGTTTACCCACTTTGTCTACGTATTCTCCAAACATTTTGCGGAGTTGGGGTATGACTGTAAGGTTCATTAATGTGCTTTTGCCTGATCCTGAGACACCTGTGATACCGCATAAGACGCCTATGGGTAAATCTACATTTAGGCTTTTTAGATTGTTCTCTGTCACACCCTTAACAGTTATATAGCCCATTGGGGTTCGGCGGTTTTTAGGAACTTCAATGACTAATTCTCCTGAGAGATATTTTCCTGTTAAACTACGCTTATTTTTCATAACTTTTTCAGGCGCTCCCTCTGCTACAATAAACCCGCCGTGAACACCTGCTCCAGGACCCATGTCGATAAGATAATCGGCATTACGCATGGTCTCCTCGTCATGTTCAACTACTATAAGCGTATTACCTAAATCACGTAAACGTTGTAGCGTGCTAATTAACTTGGCATTATCTCTCTGATGCAACCCAATACTTGGCTCATCAAGAATATAGAGAACACCCATAAGATTGCTACCAATTTGTGTTGCAAGACGTATCCTCTGAGCCTCCCCTCCTGAGAGGGTCTTAGCTGCACGTGAAAGCGAGAGATAACCTAAGCCAACGTTAATTAGAAAACCTAAACGCGAGTTAATCTCTTTTAGCACCTGCTTAGCTATTGTTAAATCTTTCTCGTTTAATTTTTCAGGCAAATTTTTAAAAAATTCACCAGCCTTTTCAATAGATAAATCCGTTACATCAATTATACTCTTATCCTGAATTTGAACCGCTAAAACCATAGGCTGCAAACGCTTACCCTGGCAACCGTTGCAGGGTCGTGCGGTCATAAATTTTTCTATATCTGCTTTACGCCAGTCACTGCCTGTTTGACGGTATAAGCGCATGGTCTGCGGTATTACTCCCTCCCAGCCCTCATGCAGTGACATGTGCGCGCCGTTTGACCATTTGCCATTTATTGGTTCTTGATCGCCGTAGAGTAGTACTTGTAATTGTTTTTTTGTAAAGTCTTTGAGGGGTGTGAAAACGTCAAATCCGTGTTTTTTGCCTACGGCGGCGAGTTGTTGAACGCGCCAGGAGAGATCCATTTTGCCATATACGACTAAGCCGCCGTCCATAATTGAGAGGTGTTTGTTAGGTATTACTTTATCAGGTGTTACCTCTGTTATTTCACCTAAACCGTGGCATGTTGGGCAGGCTCCCCAGGGAGAGTTGAAGCTAAACATGCGGGGTTCTAGGCTTTCAAACATGATTTCTGGATGATTAGGACATGCACCAAAGGTGCTATATGTTGTTGCGCCTTCAAAGCTTTCCAGTTCTCTTTTCTTATCAACTAACGCAGCGTTTTCGGCGTCAATTATTATCATAGTGCCCTTGCCCGCTTTTAACGCGCTTTCAACAGCTTCAGCTATTCGGGAGCGCTCATCCTCGGATATGGTAACGGTATCGATAACTATGTCTATCCAGTGTTTTTCATATCTTACCAGTTTAACCTCGTCTTTTACTGTTTCTGTTTCGTAAATTTTTTGGTCTACACGTATTTTTGTGTAGCCTTCTTTTTTGAGATCTTCAAAAACCTGCTCATGCGTACCCTTCATGCCGCGTATAATGGGTGCAAGAAACATTAGGGTCTTATTTTTTTCTTGCATAATTAGACTTGTAATGTTCTCTGGACTTTGAGGATGTATACTGCTATTACATTTAGGACAATGATGTGTACCTATGCGGGCAAAGAGTAAACGCAGATAATCATAAATCTCTGTAACAGTACCCACAGTACTACGCGGATTTTTACTAGTGCTCTTCTGCTCAATACTAATAGCCGGAGATAAACCATCTATAGAGTCCACATCGGGTTTATCCATTAACCCTAAAAATTGCCTAGCATACGCACTTAAACTCTCAACATAACGCCGCTGACCCTCAGCATATATAGTATCAAAAGCAAGAGTAGACTTACCCGAACCAGACAAACCCGTTACCACTATCAACTTATTCCTAGGCAAATCCAAATCAATATTTTTCAGATTATGCTCCCTTGCACCCTTAACAGAAATAGAGTCCCGCATATCTCTCTACCTAAATCTTAAGCCAAAACAGCTAACTTGCATTTCAACTTTATTGTTTTAGCAGATTTAAAACCATATATAGATTTACAAAAGGTAACATACGTACAAAAGCGTTAAAAAATTTTTCTACAGAAAAAAAATTTTATGAGAGTGTTCACGTATAGATATATGAGTGGTTTTTTGTGTTTTTATTTGGTTTTAACGGTTCTTTTTAATGGTTAAGTCACGTATTTCTTCATCATTTTTCACACACTTACCACCTTACAGAGACCAAAATACCGAAAAACTATCTATAAGTAAACACTCTCAATTTTATAAGTATAATAGACGTTAGTCTTAATTATTTTTTTGACGGTTTTACCGGCGTAGTTGCATGATTTTTGTGTTTTTATACATCTGATTTGATGATTTAGTAGTGCATATGTTCAGTTTAAGAATGCAAAAATAATAA
>Ga0268262_10005815_pt1 | contig 12073 bp, 7 predicted proteins | sample TergutNc150P3_FD_190354 | JGI IMG/M metagenome (GOLD analysis project Ga0268262, IMG submission 190354) | Nasutitermes corniger P3 segment gut microbial community from laboratory colony in Florida, USA - Nc150 P3 (SPAdes) (version 2) | ecosystem: Host-associated > Arthropoda: Insects > Digestive... | reverse complement strand
ATATAGTATTAGGTGCGTTGTATGTATAGTTAGCAGTATAGTACACACTTCCAGTTTTCTATTTTCGGCCATTAAAACTGCGAGCCTGAACCTCACCAGGCCCGCTCAACCCTCTTTTTTGCGCAAAAACACGTTTTTTGGGGCGCGGACGCCCGCATCCGCCGCCGCGGACTCTGCCCGCGATCCGCGCAAATTCCAGAAAATCACTACGTCCGGGGCCTCGGGGGCTCACCCAACCGCTTGCGGCAACGCGAGCGGCGCCCCCTCCTTTGGGGGTCCCGGATTCTTTTATTCCATATCCGTATTAGTAGGCTTTTTCGTAGACTTTTTGACGTTTAACCATATCTCTTTTTTGCGGTATCCCTTTGAAAGGAGGGCGATTATGAGTATCAGTAAAACGGTGGTGAGGTTGTCGGCGGCGGCGTTGGTGGTCGCTGGTGGGGTGGGGATGGTTTGGGCGCAGGTGAGCGGGGGTACCAGTCAAGATAACGCTAGTATGAGGGCTGGTATGACGATAAAAAACATTGCGGAGATTGATGTCATACCCAAAAACCCGACGGATAAAGAACTGGTTTTGGAAGGCTTGGCCACAATAAATGATGTGCCGACCGCTACGAAATTCGGTAGTTTGGGAATCGTCAAGGTGACGACGAACTCGAACAAATGGGATGTGGCAATGACGACTCGTAGCGGAGGAAGATTGCTAGATACAACGTCTGTCCAGTGTAGAGACGTAGAAAGAGTGGACGGATGGGGTAATCCGACCGGCATTTTTGACGAAGTTTGCGGTGGAACTGCTGTATATCTGCAAGCCGGAGGTTCAGACGTTGTTCTTCAGGTTGCAGTAGGCTTGGCAAAGTCGGGGAAAGCACTCGGGAACACGGGAGCGCCGGCGACGCTATATCCGATAATATCGGGAACGCCCTTGAATACTCCGGCATTTATCGCGCCGGTGGTGATTAATCAATCTAAGATAATTGGTTCGGATAAAAGCGCGGTAACGCCGCCCGCATTGCCTACCGCTGTTAGTTTCGCTGAAGAGTTAGGGGGAGCGGCAGCGGGAACGTGGGGGATGTTCCAATATGGCATTTACGGGAGCGGGTCAGTAACAGGAACAACTCCCGACACGTGGGGGAAAATCGCAACCGATGGGTTCCCCGCTCCGAAAGGCAACGCTGAGCCTCAGGATGAGTACTTTTACGTGAATGTCGGAATGCCAGAAGCCACTTATAACTCGTTGTCCGGAAATAAAAACGGTACTTTCACGGAAGTGTTCTACTTTGACTTGTTTGCGAACTTCTAAGTTCGGCAGGCAGACTGGAGTAAGGTGCGCTCATTTGGGGGCGCACCGTTTTTTGGTTGGTTCTTTCCGGCGCGGTGTCGGGTTAGAGAAAGCTATTGTTGCAAAATTGACTATATCGTGTTTTATAAACTAAATATGAATGTTGTATTAAGGAGATATGTGAATGTGGGCTATATCTGAAAAAAGCAAGAAAATATATAGTATTATAGCAACAATATTATATGTTGTATCTGGAATATTTACGATAGTTGGGGGAATACGTTCGATTATTGGTAATTTGTCGATTGTGAAATCTGTGATTATAACCATATCCGTTTACGGTTGGGTTATATTAGGTATTTTTTTGGTTTCTAATGTGTGTGTTTTTTTGTTGCGCAAAAAAAATGTTGTCGTATATCCTGGTAGAAATGATGTTCCGTCAAAATTTATTGATACCAATAGTAGGTTAAAGTATATATCGAAAAAGAAAATAAATATGACGGTAATTGGTAGAACCAACATATCATGGTTTAGAGATGTAAATGCAAAAAAAGAACTTTATAAAGATGCACTGAAAAATGATTGCGAGATTACATTTATACTTCAACACGAGTTTGTTGAAAGTATTGGTGTAATGAATGAAAATAAAATAGAGCAAAGACAAGAGGAACGAATGGAGGCACTTCAGACATTTGAAGAGATACGTTGCTACTTGCTAAAAGAAGTCGGGGAAAGTATTTCTAGGAAATTCAGGCTATTGTTTACCATGACACCTGTAAGCAATAGTATGACTGCCCTATTTAAAAATGGTTATTATGATTTTTTTTCGTACGATATGGGATTAAATATTGAGAATAATCCATATGTAATGTTTCTTAATAATTCGGTTATTCAAGAGTTAAAGGATAAATTTACTAGAAGTCAGGAAAATTGTATTGATCTTCTTGAATATAAAAGTAAGTGTGAAGAAGGAAAAGCCGAGATAAGGGAATTACTTGATAGTTACCCAGCGTTTTCACCACAAAGAAAAAATGAGAATAAAAAGTTATTATATCATTATTTTAAAAGAAAAGATTGTATACGAAAAAGGAACGGTGAATTTTATCCTCCGGTGTCGATTCAATTGCTGATTGCAAGTACTTGTACAACAAGATGTATAACGTGTGATCAGCATGAGATTGGTGGAAAAGGGGAATTAAATAATGAAGAAGTAAGAAATGTTATTGATTATATCTGTGACATTGGAACTCGAAATATTATTATTTCAGGGGGAGAACCACTGTCGAGGGATAAATGTATTGAATTTCTTGAGTATGCCAAAGGAAAGGGTCTTAATGTCGGGTTGTTGACTAATGGGATAAAACACGGTAATGTGAGTTTAACCGATGAGGATGCTAGAAGAATAAGTGAGTCGTGTAAATGGACTCAGTTATCTATAGATTCGTTTAGAAATGATACCTATAAACAAATTAGAGGTGCTGATTTGGACATTGTCAAAAAAAGTGCTGAAAATTTAAAAAATGCTGGTGTGAATCTGGAAATAGCTTTTAATATACAAAAATTGAACATAGGTGAGGCTGTAGATTTGGTACATGAAAATACCTCACCACTATATAACATAAGAGTGAGATTTAAATTCGCACACGGTTTGAATAATAAAAATGGTTTCTTGTTGACCACCGATGATGAATCAATGCTTCGCGAATTCATTGCATCTTGCAGTAAATGCGATTGCTTTAATTCGGAATACATTAAAAGTATGTTTGAAAATGGTTTTTTTACCTATGAGAGTATTATTAGTGGAAAACCATTAACGTTAGCGAAAGACTACATTAATAAGAAAAAGGATAAATGTCATATTCTAGATTATTCGTGTAAAATAGCGGCTGATGGAGAAGTTTATCCTTGTTGCTATTTGTACGACCCTAACGAGGGGGCTGACTCGAAAATGCGAAGCGAAAACTCTATAGGTGCGCTACGAAAAGAAGGTGTTGATCTAGTACCTAGGTTGTCTGATGGCGAAAATAGATTGAAAACGATATGGTTATCAGAAATGGGGAGAAATAATGAAAATACAATGCCAGTATTGCAAAGAGCGTGCTGTCGTTGCACAAGACATTTCTATCAAAATGCTTTTATGAATGGTTTGGATAGGATTGTTGGGAACTATGAGAACTATGATCTTCGCGATGCCTCTTATTGTGAAGAGATAGATAGTGAAGAAATTCATTTGTAAATAAAAGCAAGATATTTTATTGGAATACCAATTAAATATTGCGTGTTAAGAACACATTGTTATTGTGGATTTGACCGGCATAGTGTTCATAAAGAACGTGCTTTTAACGTACAATCCTCTTGAATTGATCTAATAAACTTTAAGGAGAGTATCTATGAAACCGCGTATTTTGTCGTTATCATCGTTGTCGTTAGTAAGTCTACTAATCGCTGTCCCTCATGTCCAAGCCGCTTTCACCATCGAACCCGCCGTCATAACGTTCCAAGCGAACCAAGGCGAGAAGACGGTGTTCGTAGAACTCGTACACACCGGCGGCGATCCTGCTGCGATACAGTTGAGCGTTTTTGAGCGTACGTTGGACATCAACGGTGTGTTCAACAGGTCCGAGATGCCCAAGAGTAATGACTTTGTGGTGCATCCGTCGCAGGTCATCTTATATCCCAAGGAGCGCGCAAATGTTCAGATACAGTATAAGGGCAAGGGGAAAATAACAACGGAGAAGGCTTATGTGCTCTACTCGCAGGAGGTGCCTATAAACGTGGCGAAAGACGATGAAGGTGGGAACATATCGGTGAAGATGCTTACGAACTACTACACTGTTATTTCGTTGGATGTCGGCAAGCCGGGAAGATTAATCTTCGTATCTTCCAAGGCTATCGGAGGCGGCAAGATAGAAGTTTTAGCGGAGAACAAGGGATTGGGCCGTGTAAAGATGGATGACCTTAAGCTCATAGTGGGAGGCAGGTATATTAACGAGATGACCGGCAATTCCAATAGCGTAATGCCCGGTCAGACCCGCCGTTTCACCTTCGAGTGGCCGAGGGCGTTGACGGAGAAAGAGGTGAGATTTGTTTATTGAGAGATATAAATTATCCAATATTTCGTCAATTTCGCAACGTGTCATTTTAGCTTTTGCCGCCGTGTTGTTTTTTGTCAATATGGCGCATTCGCAAGTCGTTCCGTACATAGACGACATTGTGGGCGAGGAGGGTATGGAGAAATCCAATAACGGTATGGGATCGAGTGAAGAGAGGCTGCGTATGATAGGCAGATTCAAGCTCTTCAACCCCGACACCGTCCCTTTTTATATGTGGGTAATTTTTGAGAACGGCGGTAAGTTCAAGCACACCAAGTACACCGATCTCCCCTCGGTGCGTCTTGTAGATTTAGAGCTTCACTACAAGAACGCCCGCGGTCAGCCGATGGTAAAAAAGTTCCCCAACGCCAACAGATCCGAGCCGCGTATGCTAAACAAGCGTTTCGGCGGATCATGGCTGGGCGGCGGCCGTTCCGAGAGAAAGAGGTCGCGTGGTCGCGGCGCGGTCGGCGTAGGCAGTGTGGAAGATGATGTTGGCGTCGGCGTAGATATTGATGCAGGGTCGGTGTCCGGCGGTCGACGCGGCGCGTCTCGCGGTCGCGCCGGCGGCGGTGTCTCCGAGATAGTTTTTTGGAAAGAGGACGCGCAGGCATATTACGAGATGGAGCTATGGGGAGTACTGTACGCGCCGGACGTGCGTGAGGCGGTGGTCGCGGGCAATTACGTGGAGAACATCAGTTTTGAGATAGAGCCGGTGCGGTGACGTTATTATAGAAGTATGTCAAAAAAAATTTTAAAATATTGTTGCGTATTATTTGGACACTATAGTATATTATAACGATATACTATGGTAGGGCGGCGGTTTGCTTTAGAATTAAGGCAACCTGTCTTTTTAGAAAATACACATCGCGTGAACAGGCGGCATCACACGTTCAGCCAAACCGCGTGAAGATAAGGGGGAGAGTGGAAGTGTTGGCGTTGATGACACCTTGAATGGTCGAAATTTGGTAATCTTAAAAACCAAAACGTCTATAGAAAGGAGTCGGGCGATGACACCCGAAATTTCAACAACGGAACAATTTGAGTATCTTCTCCCAAAACTAACAGCGGACGAACGCAAAGCGCTTGAGGAATCTCTACTAAAGGAAGGCTGTCGCGACCCGATCGTAACCTGGCGCGGCACGATAATCGACGGACACAACCGATACTCGATTTGCAAGAAGAACAACATCCCGTTCAACGTCAAAGAGATGGACGGGTTCCCGGACGAGGATGCCGTAAAGATGTGGATGATCAACAACCAACTCAGCCGGCGCAACTTAACGGACGAGCAGCGGGAGCGATTCATAGGAATCCTCCACAACGCAAGCAAAAAGGGGCAGGGCGGGGCCCGTAATAAGTCCGGTCGGAAATCAAAGGCTCAAATTGAGCCTTTGAAAAACGCCGCCCCCAAAGATGGCGCCGATATAGCCAACACAGCGGAAATGATCGCCAAACAGCACGGCGTCTCCCGCGAATCAGTCAAACGGGCAAGCAAATTCGCCCTGGCGCTCGACCGAATCAGCAAAGTCAGCCCCGCCGCCGAGGCCAAAATAATGAGCGGCGAAGCCAGAAGCGTCGTCAACAAAAGCGACATCCGAGACCTCGCCGAGGCAACGGAGGAGGAACTCAAAAATGTCGCCAAGGCAATAGAGAACGACAAACCGCTCAAAAAGACCTCGGCGCCGGAAAAAGGATCGCTGGTCAGGCAAGTATACAAAATAATCTATGACATAGAAAACCGAACGAACACCCTAACCGACATGATGAGCAAACTAACCAGATCGCCCGGCCAGCTCACGGACGAAGATCGGGCCGATATCGCGAACAACGTTGAGAACCTGTCGGTTAAGATGCAGTTGATTGGGCAGGGGGTTTTGTGAGAGGTTTGGGGTTAGAAATCCAATCCTTATGGAATCGCAAAACCGGGATTTCAGATCTTTTTCATTAGGTATTGACAAACAATATTCCATTATATTATGTTATATAGTGAACTTGTTTGAGGATAGATTAGCAAAATATGATGCTTCTATCACATTGAATTGGATAATCAGCGATCTTTCTTATGACAGTAAATTGGTGGCTTTTTATAGAAATTATAATATTAGCAAAGAGAAGAAATATAAGGACATGACTAAAGAGTGTTTGAAAAAACAAAAAGGATATGTAGGGAATACTTGTTTGGTGTGATGGTAACGTTAGGGATAAAATAACCTATAACGACTTTTTTTACGATATGCTTGATGATGACAATATATTTGATGGATGTTTCTTCAAGAAATCAATGGAATTAGGTGAGGTTTCCGGAAGTTTGGATATATAAATGGGAATTATATACTTAATTCCGCAAGCCGTTGTCGGCAGATGTCAGACAGAATTTCATGTGGAGACTGCGAAGTCAAGTATATAAATCTCGGTTATTTAGTAATGGACGTATTGTTCTTGCAGTTGTATAACGAATAAAAACAATAAACATTAGGAAGGTTTACTTGTGGAAAACCAGGATATTTTTAATTCAAAAATAAAGAAAATAAGAATTGAACTTCCACACTATAGCTTCAGCCATTCATCATCGGGTGATTCATCGCATGATTTCATTGGAAGAGAGCGTATATTGGAAAAATTAAAAAAATTAGTAATGGATTCTACCGATGAACCTGGCGTTTACTTGGTTACAGGAAATAGAGGTGTAGGAAAAACAAGTTTAGTTAATGAAGTAATAAAAGAAACTTCATTGAAAACCAAATCTAATTTGTTTGAGAACCTGAGAGGTTTATTTCTCATGTTGTTGGCCGTTGCTGTAACTCAATCTTGTTTGCAAATATTTGACATTCCTAAAAAGCACAGTATAATATTTGTAATTGTCACGATTTTGATATTAGTTTCATCGTTCACGTTACTATGTTTTTTTAATGGTTATAGACAGAAAATTCATAAACAAGCAACAACAAAAAAAAGGGTTTGGAATTACCTTAAATCTGCGTTTAAAGAGTTGAACCATTTAATGAACCCACACTATCCTTACAGAAAAGCACAATATATAACCAAAATAATTTTTATAGTTAGCTTTACACAAATTTTTCTTATATGTCCTTGGGTCATTACTCCCACGATAGTATTTTGTGGCTATTCAATGATAGTTCTTGGTTTTATGTGTTTTCGACATCGGGAGATCATATCGTGTGAATATAAACATAAAAAGAAAAATATATCAATCAATGATAATTTTTCTATATTAAAAAAATTAATTTTACTCCCGATTTGGAAATACATAAAAAAACATAGCCGTTTGTATTTACGCATAAACTTCGGACACAAATTAAAAGATGAGAAAGATATCTTACGACTGATAGCGCGCACATTAAGTACCGAGTACAATAAATATCATCGTTCATTTCGGCGAATATTTCTTTGGCGAGCTACGGCATTTGGCGTTCTTTTGCTTTTGGCTCATTTGTTTAGTGTCATTGTAGAACACCAAGAATTCTATAAATTAATAAAACAACATGATTTATACCAAAATAGTTCACAGGTATTTTTAAATGATACTATTTATATAAACAATTCTACCCGTTTAGAAAAAGCAAACGATTCTATCTGCATAAAAGTAAAAATAAATGATACTATTTGGCTGAATAGAAATATAGACCAAGTAGCGAAGATTATAGACTCTATTCTTTTAGCAAAAGATATGGCGCGGTTGAAGTGTGCTTTTTCTAAAGTAGATACCATGGTCAGCTATCTTTTACTTGTACCTGACCAACTCATATTTGAAATATCAAAAAGAGTGAATAAGTTTCCACGATTTCTTCTTTGCAAACAAGATAAAATAGGACTTGATAAAAAGTTTGTTCTCCCAATAAATTATCTTTTTTGGTTATCATTTTTCTTAATATATTTATTTTGTGTATTACTATTTCGTGGTACTTGGGTTACACAATTTTTTGTTACGCATCGAATAATAATGAGACGACTGAGAGAGTTGAATAATGATATAACATACAGTACCGAACGTGAAAACTCGATACGTATAAATAGTGGAGAGGTTGGTCCAGTAATTGAGACGAATACGAAAAAGTCACGCAATGTCGCCGATGCGCGTGAAATTGAAAAAGAATTGCAAGATATTTTAAACGATATGCAACGAATACCGATCGTTATGTGTCGTCCCAATGTTGTCATTGTATTTGATGAGTTGGACAAAATAGAGCCTGATGATACAGATTTAGAAAAAGAGAGTCGGCAAACAAAAGCATCTTTGTTTTCTATTGACGCCACACGAGAGAGGCAAACTGAAATTTTGAGAATTTTATCTAATATTAAATATTTTCTTTCCACTGCTAACGCAAAATTCATATTTATTGCCGGGCGCGAAATGTACGATATCTATTTAGCCGATGTATCGGAAAGAAACAATTATATTGGAAGCATTTTTAACGTTGTTATCCACGTACCAAGTTTTCTTACCGACCATCCCACAGGTAAACAACCAATACCCGAAGAGTCTGGCATAGCGTCATTACCAGAAGAATTTGTTTGTCGTAAACTTTTCCCGCACGATTGTCAGTTAAAATCCTACAATTTGAAAAGCTATCGGATGTATTTGGAAAGAAAAATTTTTTGTAAAGATACACAAAATACAAACGATACACGATGCGAAGAAATACAAAAAATAATTGCCTTATTACAACAATTTATCATTTATCTTGCTCACGTAAGCAAAGGCGCGCCCAAGAAAATGATGCAACTTTTTGAATCGTTCGTTGAGGTTCGTGATGAAAATGACGAATTTAAAAAGGAAAATACCCTAGTAGTACAATATTACCAACATTCGCGGCATTTTTTGTCATTCAACTATTATAAGCAGTATACGCTTGGTATTATCGCGTACCTGATAACGCCAATTTTTAATCGTCTCTCTGAAAGCAATATTAAAGAGCACAGTGACAAGCTATTGGTATCGTCTTTACGATTTGTTGATTTCCTATTCAAATTTCACAAACACTCTTTTTCATGGAAAACATTGGAACTTTCACCGGAATTGATGGAAGTCAACCGTGCGCCGGAACTGAGGTCGGTTGCTGTGGATTTGGTCAATTATTTGTCGCAGGTACATATCAACAAGTCGAATTTTAGTCTCTATGAATACAAATTTGACAGTTGGATTGCCAATGAATTTTTTACTATGACAAAGACAGACGATGTTTTCTCGGCGCTGTTTAGTTTTTCACTTGATGAGATGTTGCCTATGAAGAAGCGTTATCAAGATCTATTAGAAAAAAATGAAAAAGAGTATCATAAAGAGGGTATGGATGATAAAACTTCTACCAAATATATCGATGCTATTTCTTCCTTGCAAGTAGTGTTGGGTGATTTGCACTACTACGATGACGAACTTGAAGAAGCGGGAGTATATTATAAAAACGCCGTACAACTACTTAGCAAACGAGAAGTTAAAGATGACGCTGGTATGAGAAAAGATAATGATAATAAAGATTATGAAACAATGAATCATGAACACCTTTATCTATACGTACGCAATAAGCTAAAATTAGGGATGATTCACGAAAAGAGGAAGCAATATGATTTCGCTTACATGACTTACGGTGATCTATGTAAACAAATTATTCGAGAACAATATACAAAAACTTCGTCACGTCCGTTATATTTTAAAAATATTTTACCCAACATTAACTACGGATTATTTAAAAAAATGACTTACGAGGGATTGAAAATGCTTTATTTGCCATTTATTGCTAAGTTTCAAATACTTGAGAAAAGTCATGTAGGTGGTATTACTAGAAATCATTTGGAACAATTAGACAAAGAATTTAATTTTCTAACCTATATCATAAAACGTGACGAAGCAAAAATTCTTGAAGCTGAATTTCTTTCACGTGTGGCTGATATTTTGTATTACAAAAATTCGGATTTGAAATGTAAAATAGACAAGAATAGGAGAACAGATAAAGATGAAGATACGGGGCACCATGAAAATTGGGGAAATGAGATTCTACCAAAAAATAAATCTTGCACTGCTTGCTATTATTATCACAAAGCGCTTTCTTTTTTGCTAAATAAGCCGTATTTTAATAAACTTGAAAAAAAGAATGAAAATACGATAATAAAATTACTTTATGATAGCATTAAACAACTCAACGATAACTACAACACAAAATATTGCACTATACTAGCTAGGATACTTTCCGACTGGGGGAATGTGTTTTTTTCTTGTGATTCTAGAGACAAGGAGAGTACACATGGATGTTATATCTGTGATGCAAACAGCTGTAATACAGAAACGTGGTGTTACAATTGTGCCTGTTATATTTGCGATATAAATGATTGCGAAACAAATAGTTTATTAGCTATCGTGAAAAAGTATATTAATTATATAGATTCTGAGTCCAACAAAGATGACAGAGATATTCTTTTAAGCAATTTTATGAATTCAAGACGTAACTTGACCAAGCTGGAAATTGTGTTTGCAATGTACTCTATATCATCAGAAGCATACCGTAATGCTAACCTATACAAACGCTCTGCTTACCAAATATATAAAATGTTAAATTTATTCAGACACTATGAACTTTACAAATGTGAAAAATCGAAGATTTATATCAAACAATTAAGTAAAAAAGCGGTTCATTATCTATGGCACGCTAATGAAGATTTAAATGCGCTTGAATTGAATAAACGTGAAAATGATTTCGGTAAAGATACGATTGATAAAGCAATACCTGTTATGCAATATCTTTTAGTAGACAGTGAAATTACTAGAATACGGATTTTGGTGAAGGAATTGGAATTTAAGTTAGTCCAAAATCCAGAAGCCTTGAGAACATATTACGATATGCGCATCACTTCACCTTATAAAATAAATTACAGTGTTGGAGCGCGTATTCTCAGATTGCGTTTTAAATCTAAAGTTAATTATAAAGCGTATGAATTGCTTCTTGGAAAAACAGGAATAGACGAAAAGGTACCCCAAAATGAAATAAATATTATTTTGGAAAGTGATAATTGTAATGACACTGTCAAAAAAATTTGGGGAGATTATTTTGACATTAAAGATGTTACTCTTGATAAGAAACGTGAAATATTGGATAACCTCATTGCCGAAACAATATTTTGTTTGATAGACATTGTCCAATTATCAAAAACAATGGGAGAAACGTATGTTTTCACCAATAGCTTTTTGGGCTCAGTACATAAAAATCTTTCTTTTTGGATAAGACGATATGAGGCATATAAATTGTATACGAAAGGAAACTCAAAAATAAAGGAGCTTTTAGAAAGATATCTTGGTGAAGAATGGAGAGAACTACTATCCGGTTATCGTGAGAATCAACAAGCTTTGTCGTATTATCACAAATGTATAGAAATGCATAAAGAAGGTCGTGCCTACCATAATGCGATAGACACATTGTATTACATCAAAGACGACTACAATGACCGTTCAGACCATTTTAATATTGCAGAAGAGAGGCACCGCATATTGAATGGTAAGATTAAGGAAAAAATAGATAATATAAAAGATATTTACAAAGATTCTAAATTATACAACGTGGATAGTTATTATGGGATATTCTAGGAGACATTGAGACTGTCCCAACTTTTGTGTAAACTTCCTGTCAGGGATTATATTTATAAAACCCTTACAGGAGGTATTGTATGCCGCGTTACAAGTTAAGTCCTG
>Ga0268262_10005814_pt1 | contig 12074 bp, 8 predicted proteins | sample TergutNc150P3_FD_190354 | JGI IMG/M metagenome (GOLD analysis project Ga0268262, IMG submission 190354) | Nasutitermes corniger P3 segment gut microbial community from laboratory colony in Florida, USA - Nc150 P3 (SPAdes) (version 2) | ecosystem: Host-associated > Arthropoda: Insects > Digestive... | reverse complement strand
TTCTTGTGTCGGTTTTTCCGCAGTTTTTTCTTGCGTTTGTGCGTGGCAATTTTGCGCAGTTTTCTTTTTCTTCCGCAGGGCACTTAAATCTCCTTGTATCAAAGATAAAGGCAGTATAGGGCAGAATGAAAAAAAAATCAAGGCCCCCTGTATTGAATGAAAATAGCGCGTAAATCGGCACAGGGGGCAGCGCGGGGCTGCCAAAACAGATGGGGGAGTTCCGCGGCGCGCCCGGCTGGATAAACCCAGCCGGCTTTAGTGTAAACGGTAGATTTTATTGTGCGCCGGAACCGGTTGCATTTATCCGTCAACACCCCTTAACGGGGTGCTTTGTTCTGTTCCCAACTACGCAGCCCCCGCACGGCTTCTGCGCATTATTGAAAACTATGGGTAATTCCACTATGAGCGTGTTCTCTTGTTTTTCACGCCGTGCGGCTGTTACTGTACACCTAGTTTTTGCTTTTTCTCCCTGGTCTGCTCCGTCGAAGAATCCCATAATATTTTGGCAGCCCCGCGCTGCCCCCTGTGCCGCCTTATTGCAGTATCGGTGTGTATATGCTTGAAACAACGCGCACTATTGACAAGGCCACATTCCATGCTACAATAATCATGCGCCTTTAAAACACTATGGATGACCGGCTATTAACTAAAACAAGAGAAAAGGCCACAGAAAAGGTCAAAGAACCTGAAGAATACCGGGTGATTTTGCTGAACGACCACTATACCAGCATGGATTTTGTAGTGGAAGTGCTGATGGTCATATTCCATAAAGATTTTGAGGACGCGAACAAAATCATGCTGGATGTGCATAAAAAGGGCAAAGGCCTGGTGGGGCTATACAGTTGGGACATTGCCGCTACCAAAACGGAACAGGTTCACATGGCAGCGCGGGCAAACGAATTTCCCCTCCGCTGTATTGTAGAACCGGTCTAAATCGGAGATAATAGAAGTATGAAGATTTCCGGCCATGTACAGGCAATCATCAATGCGGCTTATAACGAAGCCAGAGTACGCAACCACGAATATCTTACTCCGGAACATATACTCTATGCGGCGCTTGCCTTTGACGAAGTACAGGGAGCGTTGAGTTCCTGCGGGGCAAACCCCGAACAAATAAAAACCGGCATGGAAAGTTACTTTGAGCAAAAAGTCCCGATTGTTTCCACATCCGCCGAACCTACCCAAACCGTGGGTTTCCAGAGTGTGATTGAACGGGCGGTTATACAGAGCCGTTCGGCCCAAAAAGACATGATCGATGTAGCCGACATACTGGTCTCTCTGTTTGATGAGGAACGGAATTACAGCGCTTATTATCTGCGCAAAGCCGGTGTAAAACGGCTGGAACTGCTTGACGTGCTTTCCCACGGGCTCAACGATACCGCCGCCTATACCAGAAATCAGGAAAGAGACGACGGCAGATACAGTACCTCACCGGACGATGATTTAAGCGAATCCGGACAGAAGGCAAAGGGGGCAAAAAAAGCCGCCTTGGAACGTTTTGCCGCCGATCTGACCGCCCAGGCGCGGGAAAATAAACTGGAACCGTTTATCGGCAGAGAGGATGAGCTTGACCGTACCATACAGGTGCTGTGCCGCCGGATGAAAAACAACCCCGTCCATGTGGGGGATTCAGGGGTGGGGAAAACCGCCATTACCGAAGGTCTTGCCCAACGCATAGTGACCGGCACCGTGCCCCCGGCGTTGAAAGATTTCAGTATCTTTGCCCTGGATATGGGCGCGCTGGTCGCGGGAACCAAATACCGCGGCGATTTTGAAGAGCGGGTCAAGCGGGTTATCGAAGAAATGCTGAGAAAAGAGAAAGCTATTCTTTTTATTGACGAGATTCATACCCTGGTCGGCGCGGGCGCCGTTTCCGGCGGCGCGATGGACGCGTCCAACCTCCTCAAACCGGCCCTGACATCGGGAAAATTACGCTGCATCGGTTCCACCACTCATGAGGAATACGGCAAATATTTTGACAAAGACCGGGCGCTGTCGCGGCGTTTCCAGAAGATCGACATTAACGAACCGTCCGAAGCCGACGCCATTGAGATACTGAAGGGACTTAAATCCAAGTATGAAGATTTTCACAAGGTGAGTTACAGCGACGGGGCGATTGAAGCCGCCGTGCGCCTTTCCTCCCAGTTTATTACCGAACGCCGCCTGCCTGACAAGGCCATTGACGTTATTGATGAGGCGGGAGCCTTTGCCCGCATCAACTTCGCCAATACCACCGCCAACGGCAACGCTGCGGATAATGCCGCCGCCGGCGTTTCCGGCGATACTTCCGGTATAACAGAAACTATAACTCAAACCATTGAAATCGGCCTGCCGCTGATAGAAACCGTTGTGTCCAAAATTGCCCGCATACCGGAACGTTCGGTCGGCGCAAACGAAAAGGACCGGCTGCGTCTGCTGGAAGAAAAACTGAAAGAGCGGGTCTTCGGGCAGGATGCCGCCATTGCCGCGGTAGCGCGGGCTGTTAAACAATCACGGGCCGGATTCCGGGCAAAGGACAAACCGGTGGCCAATTTCCTTTTTGCCGGGCCTACCGGCGTGGGAAAAACGGAACTTGCCCGACAGTTAGCTGACATTTTGGGCATTACGATGTTCCGTTTTGACATGAGCGAGTATCAGGAGAAGTACGCCGTGTCCCGGCTTATCGGTTCATCACCGGGCTATGTCGGTTACGAAGACGGCGGTCAGCTTACCGATTCGATACGCAAGCAGCCCTATGCGGTGGTACTGCTTGATGAAATTGAAAAAGCCCACACCGACATTTTTAATATTTTATTGCAGATAATGGACTACGCCACCCTGACCGACAACCAGGGGCGCAAGGCGGATTTCCGCAACGTAATTCTGATAATGACGAGTAACGCCGGGGCGCGGGAAATCGGCAAAGGGTTAATCGGCTTCGGCGAGCGCATTGTCGATGAAAGCGCCGTGGATGACGCGGTTGAAAAAATCTTTACCCCCGAATTCCGCAACCGGCTTGACGCGGTAGTTCACTTCGGACATCTTTCCCGCGAAATTATGATCTCCATTGTCCGCAAGGAAATTGATCTTTTTGCCCGGCAGCTTGCTGAAAAGAACGTGCGTCTGTCCGTTACCGGCGCCTGTATAGACCGTCTTGCCGAGGAAGGCTACAGCAGGGAATTCGGCGCGCGCAATGCGGGCAGAATCATCGAAGAAAAAATTAAAAGTTTCTTTGTCGATGAAGTCCTCTTTGGGCGGCTCAGTTCAGGCGGCAGCGCAACGGCGGACTGGCGGGATGAACAATACTGCATTGATATAACGGAAAGCGTCTCTTCTGAAACGGAAACGCGCGAAGAACCGGTTTCCGCGGAAATGCAGGAGGCATGAATTTCCATCCCGGCCCGGACCCAGCCTTCCCTCATTTGGGCGAATACGACCGCTACGCCTTTCCTCCTTCGCACACATGGGATGGCAGTATTATTGCCGCCGGAGGCAACCTCTCGCCGGGGATGCTCCTCTCCGCTTATGAACAGGGATTATTTCCCTGGTACGGTCCCGAAGACCCCCTGCTCTGGCAGTCCCCCGACCCCCGTATGGTGATTTTTCCGGAAAATCTGCACATATCACGCTCCATGAACAGAATATTGAAAAAAGGCGCGTTTGAAATTACCCTTAACGGGGATTTTGCCGCCGTTATCCGCGGCTGCGCCGAAACGGAACGCCCCGGCCAGGGGGGAACCTGGATCAACGCCGATATAATAGCCGCCTTCACCGAATTGCACCGCCTGGGCTGGGTCTGTTCGGCGCAGGCGTACTGTAACGGCGAACTTGCAGGCGGCTGCTACGGCATACACATAGGCAAAGTCTTTTGCGGGGAATCCATGTTTGCCCGAAAACCAAACGCGTCAAAAGCCGCCTTTCTCAGTCTGGCGCGGCGCCTTTTTGCCGACGGCGTTACGTTCATTGACTGTCAGGTACCTTCAGAACACTTGCGCAGTCTGGGCGGGCAGGAAATAAGCCGCGCGGATTTTCTTGCGTTGCTGCACAAAAACCAATACTATAAATCCTAAAACAGGAGCAATTATGGGAATATTACCCACTTCCCTCCCCTTTTCCTTTCCGGTAAACTAGCTCCATGCTTCAGGAAATAAGCGCCGTAGCCTTTGATTTGGACGGGACCCTTTACCCCAATTACCGCCTGAATATCAGGCTGCTGCCTTTCCTCTGCAAACACGGACTGCTCCTTGCCGCCCTTGCACGGGCTCGCAGCATTATCCGCCGCGAGCAAGAACAATCCCCCGGGGCCGTTGTGTCCGATTTTTACGATCATCAGGCGCGGCTTGCCGCACATCTGCTACGCGCTCCGCCTGAACAGATCAAGGAAAAAATCAAACGCCTTATTTATCAGGGCTGGGAGCCTTTTTTTTCAAAGATAAAACTATTCCCCCATGTGCGGGAAGTTCTGGCCGATATGCGGGCGGCAGGGCTAAAACTGGGCCTACTCTCCGATTTCCCGCCGGAAACCAAGCTGAAAAATTTGAATTTTGACGGTTGTTGGGATGTCGTGCTGTGTTCAGAACGTATTGGGGCGCTCAAACCGGCCCTGCGGCCTTTTACGGAACTGGCACAAGCCCTGCAATGCCCCCCCACACAGATACTGTATGTGGGCAACAGCCGTTCTTATGACGTGGACGGGGCCAGACGGGCGAACATGAAAACTGCCCTGTTTACCCGGAATCGTTCCGGCAGCACAACAATTGCCCGTAAAACGGGAGCAGATTTTACCTTTCATAGCTATCGCCAACTACGCGATTTTGTGTTATAGTAAACTATGCTGTTTGAAGCCGGTAACCTGATCACTATTGGCATCATGCTCCTTATACTCGTTTTTTTTCGTCTTTTGGATAAAAACAACAATTCTCTGAATAAAGTAAAGAAATACACGGAACGATGTAAAGAAGATATTGCCATTTATGTACAAGACAAAGGCGCGGTTATTAAAGACTACGGCATTGCCCTTGAAGTAGAGCGAAAATCTGCCGTGGAACTTATGCGGCGGCTCCAGACCCTGACCAGAGAAGAACTTGCCCAGAAAGTGGAGGCCCTTACCGAGATTGACGATAGAATCCGGGACTACGACTCTTCGCTTGAAGAACTGATCCAGATGACGGGCAGAGTACAGGAAAATCTAAGCCGCATCAAAGATGAATCTTCTTTTGTGGAAAACGTCGGGAGGCGTGTCGGTGAAATCAAGGAAAAAATTGAAACCTTTGATAAAGAAATTGTTTCCATAGGCAAAAGGCTGGTTGGCCTGGAAGATCGTTTTGAGCGGGAAAATACCGAAGCGCTGGAAAAGGCGATAGAAGAAATTATTAACGCCGCCAAATCAACTGTTGCCGACCTGGAAGCCGGCGCCCGTACCATAGAGCGGGAAATGGAAGAACACCGGAAAACAGCGGATAAGCTTGACCATGAAAGAGAGGAAAAGTTTATACACAGCGAAAAGCAATTTGAGAAACTCTTTTTGGAAGCTATTGACCGGGCGGGCAGCCGGGCGGACAAGGCCGAAGAAGCGGCAATCGCCAAACTTCGCGATCAGGCGCAGGAGCGGTTAACCGGCGTCAAGGCCAGTTTTGAGGAAAAAATTAAAACCGTGCAGGAAACTATCAAGGCAAAATTGAGTGAAATTCAGGAACAAGTCAAGAACAACCGTGAAGACTGGAAAGCCGAAACCGCCGCCATTGAGAACCGTCAAAAAACGTACAGCGCCGATTGGAAAAAAGATATACAGGAGTTTAACCTCATTGCAAAACAACAGCAGGACATCTGGAATAAGGATATTGAGGAGCTTAACCTCTTTGTAAAACAACAGCAGGACATCTGGAATAAGGATATTGAGGAAATAAATATCCTCGCCCGGCAGCAGAAGGACCTATGGAACAAGGATATACAGGAATTTACCGCCCTTGCACGGCAGCAGACGGAAAATCTGGAAGCGGCAATGAAAAAACAGCGGGATGAATGGGAAATCGCTTCCCGCAATACCGGACGGGAGATCGTAAGCGCCACTCAGGAGCGGCTTGATGAATACCGTCTGGTCCAGGAAGAACAATTCAAGCAGCTTTTCAGCATTGCCAACGACACCGCCCAGCTGGAAGTTGAATTACGGCGCTCCATGCAGGACGCAAAGAACCGCGTCAACAGCGACTTTGCCCTCTTCGGACAGGAAATACGCGGTACATGGGAAAGCGCATCAGGGGAACTCAACAGTCAGCTGCAGGCCCTGCGGGATGAATTGGCGGGCATAGATCGGGAACTCGCCGTAATGAAGGAAAAAGCTATTGAAAATGTTTCCGAAAAACTTAAAGTCTTTGAGGACGATTTCCTGGCGGACCTCGGCAGACGCGGCGCCAAAATAGACCAGCATCTGAACTCCTGGCAGGAAACACTGGACAAACGTCTGGAATCAATCGCCGCAGATTCCGAAACCAAACGGCAAAAAGCCGAGGCTCAAATTACCGAAGATGCCAAAAAAGCCATTACCGCCCAGGGTGAAAAAATCGTTTCGGATCTGGAACGGCTCAAAGCGGAAACCGCCGCATTTGAGGAAGGTATACGCGAAGAAATGCACGGGGCGGACGAATCCCGAAAATCTTTCAACGAACAGCTTGAGCGCAATTTGGAGGAAGTAAAGAACGCCGCCCAGAACGAGATCAATACCAAGATTGGCCAGTACAACCTTTCAGTTTCGGATATGCTGCGCCAGAGCCAGCGGGATTTGGAAAAACAGATTCAAGAACTCGTAACAGACACCAAAGAACGGTTCACTGCTCTGGAAACTTCATCGGAAGAATTCCGCAAGGGTATAGAGGAATGGCAGATACAATACAATGCCCGTATGAGGGAGCTTGATAATTCCATAGAGGAATGGCAGATACAGTACAATGCCCGCATGAGGGAGCTTGATAATTCCATGGAAGAATCCCGCAGGCGCAGCCGCGAACTTGCCACGGAAAATGATGAACAACTTATGGCGGCGCGTAATTCTCTGGACGAGATGCGCCATGAAATCACCGCTCAGGTAAAACTTTTCGACCATACCGATATGCTCAAGGCGGAACTTAACCGCCATATTGAGGATATGAGCGGCAACATAGAGCGGCTTCTGCAATTTAAAAACGAGATAGCCCATTTTGAAAACCAATTCATCCAGATAAAGCGCCTGGCAGATGACGTGAATGCCAAAATGACCCACTTTAATTCGGAAAAACGCCGTATTGAGGTAATGGAAGCCGATTTTACCCGTTTGCTTCAAACTTCCCAGTCGGTAGAGGAAAAACTGGCCCAGGTTTCAAACTCAGATGATATTCTGCAAGCCATGCAGATTCAAATACGCCGCCTGGAAGACGCGATAAAAGAGGCCGATGAAAAATATAAACGGGTAGAACGAAAGAGCAGAACCCTCCAGGAAACCAACGACAGCATAGACCGGAATTTCAAGACTTTGCAGGAAGATGAATTGTTGGTTAAAAAACTTGAAAATACCATTTCCACGCTGAAAATTGAAATGGAAGCCATCCAAAGTTCGGTCCAGACCCTTTCCGAGGAAAACGAAAAGGCACGGGATGCCGCCGCAAAACTCTCCACCCTGGACGAAACCGTCAAATGGCTGGAAAAACGCATTGCCGAAATGAATGTTGCCCGCGAAAGCCTGGCACGGCTTGCTTCCGAACTGCAAAACCTCGATAAAGACGCCCAGGACCAGCTTAATCTTACCCGTTCCCTGCTGAACCGTGAAGAAGGAAAAATAGCAGGCCGTGCTGCCGGCAAGGCCGCCGGCAAAACCGCCGGTAAGACCGCAGACGACGGCGCTCCGCCGCCCCGTGACCGCGAAAACATCATCAGACTCAAACGCCAGGGCTGGAGTATTGACGAAATAGCCCGATCAATGAAGATTTCCAAGGGCGAAGTAGAACTGATTCTGGAACTCGGCCCCAAAGATGTATAAATTCATCCAATCACCCTCTTGACATACAATTAAAAATCACATAAAATTAAAAAATATGAAAAGGTCCTTTTGGTACCTGTTGCTATTTCCTCTCGTTCTTACGGTTTGTTCATCTTCACCGGCAGCAGCGAAACCGCCGGCGGAGCCTCTTATTACCGTTTCTCATGAAGAAGGGGCAGTATTAAGCCCCGTCTCCGTCAGCCAGGAAATGTACGATAATACATTGGCAGAGGTAAGGCTTTTTGTGGATAGACTTAACTTATTGATTAAGAATAAAGATTATGCCGGTTGGAGAAACGCTTTATCAGATGAATTTTTTACCCGCATTTCATCGCCTGAATTTCTGGCAAATGCCTCTAAATCAGCTTTACTACGGTCAAAAAATATTGTACTTGTTTCGCCGGATGATTATTTTTTGTATGTAGTTGTTCCTTCACGCAGTAACAGCAGGGTAGATGAGATTGAATTTATCGCGGCAAACGCGGTTAAAGTCTTTTATATAGATAAACCGGAGAAAAATAATACAACCGAAATCAGGCGTCTGCGGCTTTACGAATTGATAAAAAAATCCGGTGATACCTGGAAAATAATAGATTAACTTTAGGAAGGAGTAATGATTATGTTAAAACGGTTTTTTATTCTGATAATCACGGCGCTTTTCGTGGTTTCAACGGTGATGGGACAATCCGGCAAGTCCAACCAGGAAATGTCTATCGAAGAATCCTATTTACAGGAAGCCCTCGAATTGATGATTATTCATGAGACTACCAGGTCAAACAGCCATGAGCAAAAACTCATCGCGCTGGAACATATAGGGAGCGCCCTTGAAAGAGGCAGTACCAACGAAGAACTGCGTACTTCTCTGGAGTACCTTGCCTTTGAAAGTACTCAAAACCAGGTGAGACAGGGCAGAAGACTGGTAAATAACTACCCCGATGTGCGGCGGCAGGCGGTAAAGTATCTGGGTACTATTGGAACAAAAGAAGCAAAAACCGCTCTTATCAAAGTTTGTACCACAGACAATGAACCAATGGTATTACAGGAAGCGATTAAATCGCTGGGTAATATTGGACTCAACGATAATGATGACGCGGTTAACGCTATTGTTTGGATCACCGAGAGACTGCACAACAGTACCGCTCCGGATAATATCCTTGCCATTGCCACACTGGACGCATTGGATAAATTTGCCCAAAAAGACAAACGGCTTGATCCCAATGCCATGCAGCTTATTATGAAAATAAGCGAGGGCCCCTATTTTACTCCGGTAAAAGAAATGGCCAAGCAAACTTTGCGCAATGTAAGCAAATACGCTACCACCCAGAAATAGGACGGTAAGCCTCTTAATTACATTGGCTCAATGGCTTGAGAAATCCTCATTCACCGGGCAGATGTTCTTTTATTCGGGCAATTTCATCTCTTATGGACGCCGCCTGCTCAAACTCCAGGTTTTTGGCGTGTTCCAGCATCTCGTTCTCAAGGGCTTTGATAAGCTGTTTACGCTGAGCGGGGATTAATATATTGAAGGATTTTTTCAGCACTTCAACGGAAACCGCCGCCGCGTTATCCGCCTCTTCAGTATGTCGGACAAGAATATCGGCAATAGCTTTTTTTACCGTGGCCGGCGTAATGCCGTGCTGTTTGTTGTAGGCAATTTGAATTTCCCGGCGACGGTTAGTCTCAGTGATGGCCTGTTCCATCGCTTCACTCATACGGTCGGCGTACATGATCACCTTGCCCGCGGCATTCCGCGCCGCCCTGCCGATGATCTGTACCAGGCTGGTCAGCGAACGCAAGAAGCCAATTTTGTCCGCGTCAAGAATCGCGATAAAAGACACTTCCGGCAAATCTATGCCTTCGCGCAGCAGATTGATTCCGACCAATACGTCAAAATCCCCCTGCCGTAACTGGGTGAGTATTTCCACTCGTTCAATCGTTTCAACCTCGCTGTGAATGTAACGCACTTTCAGTCCCAGACCGGAAAGGTAATCGGTCAGGTCTTCGGCCATTTTTTTGGTGAGGGTAAGGATCAGGGAACGTTCCCCCGCCTTAATCCGCTTCTGCACTTCGCCGTAAATGTCTTCCATCTGGCCTTCGCTGGGACGCACTTCGATTTCCGGGTCCAACAGACCCGTTGGCCGGATCAACTGCTGCACCACCCGCGCCGACTGCTCAACTTCGGTTTTACCGGGAGTGGCGGATACAAAAACAGTTTTGTCCAGACGCTCGACAAATTCATCGTAACGCAGGGGCCGGTTATCCAGGGCACAGGGCAGGCGGAAGCCGTAATCCACCAGGCTCTGTTTGCGGCTGCGGTCACCCGCGTACATTGCGCCTAACTGCGGCAAGGTGACATGGCTCTCATCAATAAACGTTAGGTGCTTTTGGGGGAGGTAATCAACAAGAGTATCCGGGGATTCGCCGGGCTTTCGGCCCGCCAGCAGCGCGGAATAATTTTCGATGCCGGGACAATGGCCCATTTCAGTCAGCATTTCAATATCATACTCGACGCGGGTTTTCAGCCGTTCCGCCTCCATTATTTTGCCCGTACTTTTAAAGAATTCAAGCCGTTCGGCCAGTTCCTGTTTAATCGCCCCCATCGCGTTCTGCACCATATCGGCAGGCATGACAAACTGTTTGGCGGGATAGATCAGCGCCCGGTCAATCTCTTCCAGCATTTCACCCGACACGGGGTTAAAGCGCCGTATTCTTTCAACGCGGTCCCAGTCCAAATCAACGCGGTAGGCTTCTTCCATATAGGCCGGGTAAATTTCCAGCGTGTCCCCCCGGCGGCGGAATCTGCCCCGTTCCAGCACGGCATCGTTGCGCTCGTATTGCAGTTCCACAAAACGGCGGATCAGGGAATCAACATCAACGATCTCACCTTTTGAAAAAGTTGCGGTCATTTTCCGGTATACGTCAGGTGTTACCATGCCGTAGATGCAGGAAACAGTCGCCACGATAATCACATCCTCCCGTTCCATCATGCTGCGAGCCGCCGAAAGCCGCATCCGTTCAATCTCATCATTTATGGAGGCGTCTTTTTCGATATACAGATCGCGGCTGGCAACATAGGCCTCCGGCTGGTAGTAATCGTAATACGAAACAAAATACTCAACCGCGTTATGGGGAAAGAAACCCTTGAATTCCCGGTACAACTGGGCCGCCAGCGTCTTGTTGTGGCTGACAATCAGGGTGGGCATCTGTACCGCCTCGATAATCTTCGCCATGGTAAAGGTTTTCCCCGAACCGGTAACCCCCTGCAATGTTTGATACTTGTCCCCGTCCCTGATCCCGGCTGCCAGCGCGGCGATAGCTTCGCTCTGATCCCCCGCAGGCTTAAAAGGCGATACTACTTCAAATGGGCGCATGATGAATTATAGAACCAATTATGCCTGTGGACAATGGCTGCTTTTTCTGCTATGGTAGAAAAAAAGGCGCCGTACCCAAGCGGTAAGGGAGAGGTCTGCAAAACCTTTATGCATCAGTTCGATTCTGATCGGCGCCTGATTCATAACTCCTTATGTCATAAAGGAGTTAGCATATAAAAGATAGGCTACCAGAAAACTGGCGTTTATCCTTAATCCCTGAGTGTAAGCGGGGAAGTGTAAGCAAAATCGCACCCTCCCCTGCTTTTATACCATATTTCTTTCTCCTTGTCCCATAACCCATTAAATATTCCTTTGTCTACCAAAGTTTCATAAACAGGTAACAAGAACCTTTTGATAGCGGCAACAATAACAGAAAAATCCTCAGGAACATTGACTATACCTGTCCTGCGCTGGAATGCCTGCCATTGTATTTGTTTATTCGGTAATAAAAGAAAATCATCCGTAAAAACTATCGGACATAGGAAGAATTCGGTATTCCTGCGTTTAAAGGTTTGAGCTATAGCTTCAGACAGAAAAGCGCCGTCAAAATCACGACTGCGGCTTAATTCGTAAATGTCATAAAAATCTTTCATTCTGCTGTTCAAATCGGCTAGATATACAATAGCTTGAAATTTTTCAGCAATGACCGATTCTAAAGAATACGCCTTCAAACGGGGCGGTTCCATATCTAAAAGCGTAGGGTACATCATATCAAC
>Ga0268262_10005813_pt1 | contig 12076 bp, 11 predicted proteins | sample TergutNc150P3_FD_190354 | JGI IMG/M metagenome (GOLD analysis project Ga0268262, IMG submission 190354) | Nasutitermes corniger P3 segment gut microbial community from laboratory colony in Florida, USA - Nc150 P3 (SPAdes) (version 2) | ecosystem: Host-associated > Arthropoda: Insects >... | reverse complement strand
CAATGTTTCTTTTGGCGATAAGGAAATAGCTTTAGCGGTAGGTCAATTTGGTTCTCCGCTTTGGATATACGACTTTGGAGTTATAGAAAAGCGTATATGGGATTTGCGTCATTTTGGCGTTATTCGATATGCACAAAAAGCAGCTCCAAATATAAATTTATTGTCAAAAATGAGAAATGTGGGGGTGGACGTAGATGCCGTTAGCGCAGGCGAGGTTGTCCGTGCTTTGCGTGCAGGCTTTGAGCCAAAGCACATAAGATATACCGCCGACATTCTAGACAGAGATGCGCTTGATTTAATAAGAGAACATTTAATTTCGGTCAATATAGGCAGTCCGGATATGCTTGCTCAGTTGCATGAGGCTGGTATAAATGTGCCGCTTGCGATACGCATAAACCCAGGTTTTGGGCACGGGCATTCCAACAAAGTCAATACCGGTGGCGAGCTTTCAAAACACGGTATATGGCATAGCGAGCTTTCAAGCGTTATTAAAAAGGCACAAGAACTGGGCTTTGTCATTGAGTGTTTGCATATTCACATCGGCTCCGGTTCGGATTATATCCACTTGTCTCAGGTTGTTTCTGCAATGGAGCACGCAGTTAGCAACATTGGCGAGGAGGCTAGAGAGTCTTTAAAAATAATAAGTGCAGGCGGCGGGCTTCCCATATCTTACAAAAGAGACGAAAATTGGCACTTGGATTTAGACAAATATTACAATATTTGGGACAAGGCGCGCAAAAGAATTAGCGAGAACATTGGGCATTATCTTCAGTTGGAAGTGGAGCCAGGTCGTTATTTGGTTGCCGAGAGTTGTGTTTTGGCTACGGAAATTAGAGCTGTGAAAAAAATGGGCAAAAATCTGTTTTATCTCATAGATGCGGGTTTTTCAGATTTAATACGGCCTTCTTTTTACGGAGCCTACCACCATATTTCAATTATTCCGATGAGTGGGAAAAAAAGCAAAGAAGAGGTTGATGCCATAATCGCTGGGCCTCTGTGCGAAAGCGGCGATGTTTTTACCCAAGAAGAAGGCGGCATTGTTGTTAGCCGCAAAGTGCCGCTTGCACAAGTGGGTGATTTGCTGGTTATTCACGATGCGGGTGCTTATGGTTCCGCAATGAGCAGCAATTACAATTCCCGTTTGCTCGCACCGGAAATTCTGTGGGAAAAAGGCAAATTTACGCAAATAAGAAAGCGGCAAACCTTTGAGCATTTGTTGGAGAATGAAGTTGTGGAGTGATGTGAAGGCATTTGCTGCGATAATTTTTGTTGTCGTTTCTATTGCAAATGCGCAGGACCGGGATTCTTCCGATGTTGATAATGACATAAAACCCATGCGCCTTGCGATTATAGGTTCTGGGATTGCTGCTTCGTACACGGTGATTTATCTTGCTCTTTTAAAGGACGGATGGTGGGACAAAGTGGAGCCTTTTCGTTTTGAACCACTCCATTCCGATATGAATTACGCTGCAAATTTAGATAAATTCGGGCATTTTTATACGGGTATTTTTATCGGTGAATTGCTTGCGATGAGCTATGACTGGGCAGGGATGAGCCCTTTTGCCTCTACGCTTGGGGCGGGCATAACGGTTGGTTTTACGCAAATTTTAATAGAATTCAAAGACGGCTTTTCTCCTTACGGTTATAGCGTTTGGGATGCTGTGGCGGGCACCTTGGGCGGTTTTTACGCTATGGGAAAAATGTATATCCCCGCTATGCAATATGTTGATTATAAATTTGCGTATTGGCCAAATTCAAGTGGATATTGGGACTATCATAGAGAAAAAAAAGAAACGGGAATTTGGTTTGATGATTATTACGGAGGGAACCAAACTCACTGGCTTTCCTTTAAAATTCCCCAGATATCGCCTTTTGCTCTTGCCATCGGTCTTGGATTATACGATGAGTATGCTCTCGGTAATCCAGAATGGGAATGGGATAAAATTCGTTATGAATACTATATCTCTCTTGATTATGATTTTAATGCGATTTTTCGCCCTCAAAAAACTTGGAGCAAGAATTTGGTGACAATTTTGAATCATATAAAATTCCCTGCGCCTGCCATTCGCTTGCATCCAAGTGCTAAATTCTTCTTTTTGCACCCTTGGCAAGGGTTTTATGTGTCTTTTTAATTTCCTAAATTGTAAAAAATGGAAAACATAAAATATAACGAGCAAGGCTTGGTTCCCGTAATTGCGCAGCACGCAGAAGACGGCACAGTGCTTATGATGGCTTGGATGAACGAAGAAGCCTTGAAGCTAACCTTGGAAAAGGGTGAAATGGTGTTTTGGAGCCGCAGCAGGGGAGAGCTTTGGCACAAGGGTGCCACCAGCGGGAATTTTTTAAAGGTAGCGAGCTGGTCACCGGATTGCGATTTTGACTGTCTTTTGTTCAAAGTTTTGCCCCAAGGGAAAGGGGTAGCCTGCCATACAGGGCGAAAAAGTTGCTTTTTTCTATTCCAAGATGTACTACTATTGTAAATAAAATGTATATTATATGTAAATGGAGTTCTCCTCACGGGGGTGCATTATGGGCACTAAGGCAAAATTTGTAACCGCAATGGCAGCAATCGCCGCCTTGTTTTCAAGTGCAGTGGCGCAAGCTGACTACACGGAGAGTTTGAGTGGCTTAGGTAGCTACAAAACCTTGGATATGGTATACGTTAAGGGTGGAAGTTACACAAGAGGGTGTTCCTCAAATGACAATGCCTGCGAATCTACAGAAAAGCCGTCACACAGCGTAACGCTTAGCGACTATTATATAGGCAAATACGAATTGACAAATGCTCAATGGGTTGCTGTGATGGGTGGCAGTGGAACTAAGGACAACAAACCTAAAACAAGCATCACTTGGTATGATGCCGTTGAGTTTACATGCAAACTGAGCAAGCAGACCAATAAAAAATATCGCTTGGTGACCGATGCTGAATTTGAGTATGCAGCTCGTGGAGGCATAAACAAAAACAATTTTCTTTATTCCGGTAGCAATACTGCTAATGATGTAGCTTGGACTTCGGCTAATGCTGGCGGAGGTTATGGAGCAAAAGATGTTGGTACCAAAAACGCTAATACACTCGGCATATACGACCTAAGCGGAAACGTATATGAATGGACTCTTGACAGTTGGGGTTGGGCAGCTACTTATAGTAGTTCCAGCGGGCTCACAAATCCCATGAACAGACCCACTGCTCACACTCAAAAAACGCGCCGTGGCGGTAGCTACGACCAACCCGCTTCAGAAAGCCGTGTTTCTGCGCACAAGATACGTTCAATTGAAGGCAAGGACGGTTCAATAGGGCTTCGCTTGGCACGCTCTGTTTCAGACAACGACCCAGCTGCCAAAATAGACCCGTGCGGCATAACACAACCTTTCCCATCGGGTGCAAAAACAAACTACCGCGATGAAAGAATAGCTACAGCAGATGACGAAGCGTGGATATATGATATGGGCGAATATAATCCGGGCATGGGGTACGTGCTTAGGCTTTCGCCTACTGGTGCTGCGAGATATGCCATGATTATGAACGGAAATGTAATTTCATACGGAGATGCAAGTGCTTCTGGTGAGTGGTTTACAGTCAATGGTCAATCTTTGTATATAGTGCCGAGTTCTGGCACAGCAAAAAAATATATATATCTGCCGCTTTGCAGAGAACGGTGCGACAATATGTCAATGATGCCTTCAACCGATATGCCCGGTAGATACGAGCGTATGAAAATTTCTGATTTTAAGGGAGCAGAAAAAGTTACTCTCACCACCATTTCCAGCCCCAAGACTCCTCAGGCATTAGCCCAAGCCGCTGGGAAAACTATGGTTGATATGGCTAACCCACCCGAAACCGGACATGACACACGGTTGATAGAGGGTGCTGCGCAAGCGTGGGTACAGGATAACGTTGCCTTAAACGCTGGCGGTACGCATAGATATCGCAAAGATTTTGACAATGCGCAAGATATGAGGTTTGTAGTTTGGGATGCTGCTGCTAATTCCTCAACTTTGTTGGCACATGGTCCGTGGTTCACAGTTGACAGCACATTCTTGCGAGTTAAAGATCCCAATGGTGCCAACTACGATTACCTATATAATGTTGTTGAAAAAGATGGGAAACAAACATTATATCACATATCCTTCCAATCTTATGAACCTGGCGATTTCAGAATGTTCGAAAAGATGAATGCAAGCAGTGTTCCGCAATGGAAAGAGCCTACTTCTAATACCACTTACAACCAAGGAGCTTCCAAATATATCCCACCTTCCACGAGTGGTACAATGCCATCGGTTAGTTCAAACTCCTCCAGTTCTGTTGCAGCAGCCTCGCCTAGTTCTTCTTCAAAGGCATCCAGTTCGTCTGTAGCAGCCTCGCCTAGTTCCTCTTCAAAGCCATCTAGTTCATCTGTTGCGGCATCGTCTAGTTCATCTGTTGTAGCATCGTCTAGTTCAAGACCATCTAGCTCATCTGTTGCAGCATCGCCCAGTTCTTCTTCAACAATAACATCGAGCTCTTCTGTGGCAGAATCGCTTAGTTCATCTTCAGAGGTAGATGTATCCAGTTCGTCTGAGGACGATGGAACGCCAATTTTATCTCAAATTGCCGCTAACAATTTAGCAGTGCAAATAAAGAATGGCGTAAATTTGCAGGTTGCAAAAGGTGCAGTTGTTGAAATTTATGGCATCAAAGGGAATTTAATAAATAGGCAGAACTACAAGAGCGGTGTATATATCCTTTCACTGGCTAATTTGCCAAAGGGAGTGTACTTAGTTAAAGTAGGATTTGGTAGCGATATGAAAATATTGCGCGTGCCTGTTATGTAAGGGATTTATATGCTAACGGCAATAGCGATTATTGTTGGCTTGTTTTCAAGTGCAGTGGCGCAAGTTGATTATACAGAGAGTTTAGCTGGATTAAGTTCCAGCCAAAAAACTTTGGATATGGTGTTTGTTGAAGGCGGAACTTATAAAAGAGGATGCTCCGCTACAGACAATGCTTGTGAAGAGACTGAAAAACCAGCGCACAACGTAACGCTCAGTGGTTTTTACATAGGCAAATACGAAGTGACTAATGCCCAGTGGAAAGCTGTGATGAACGACAATACCACTGCCGACAACAAACCCAAAACAGGTATGATATGGTATGATGCAGTTGCATTTACATGTAAGTTAAGGGAAAAGACTGGCAAAAAATATCGCTTGGCAACCGATGCCGAATTTGAGTATGCGGCTCGCGGGGGTAAAAAGACCAGAGGGTATCTCTATTCCGGCAGCAACACCGCAAATGACGTAGCTTGGACTTCGGATAATGCGGGTTCTGGGATTAAAGATGTTGGGGGAAAGGCTGCCAACGAACTCGGCATATACGATATGAGCGGCAATGCTTATGAGCTTACCTATGACAGTTGGGGGAATTACCGCATCGATGGTGCGGCACTTACAAATCCCATAGACAGACCCGAACTTTATTCCACAAAGGTACGTCGTGGTGGTAGCTATAGCCAGCCAGTGTCAAAGGGTCGTGTTTCCGCACGTGAGAGGCGTTCAATCAAGGGAAAGGATGGCACCATAGGATTTCGCTTGGCTCTCTCCGTTTCGGACAATGACCCAGCCGCTAAAATAAATCCGTGCGATATACACGAGCCTCTCCCAATGGGTGGCGAAATAGGTTTTCGCGACAGTAGGCTGATTACAGCAGACGATGAAGTGTGGGCAGATGATTCGGTAGGCTATATGTTGGTAATCAAGGCTAACGGTGCGGCGGCAATAAGCGGACCAGGTGGCTTGGTATCTGGTGAATGGTACACACTTAATAGTTTTTCTCTGAAAATTGTCTCAACGGGTTCCAACAAAACCACCACATCGTACCCGTATTATATGATAACACCAAACTTGATCACATTGATAGGTGATAAAGGCATTGGAGAAGGTCCCTTCGGGAGATTTATGCGCAAAAAGATTTCCGAGGTTTCTGGCGCACCTACCGCTCCCAATATTGAAAATCCAACGCCACTTGCGGAATTAGTCGGGACAAACGGCAATATTGATATGGCTAATCCTCCCTCCGATGGGCGTGATTCGCGGCTGATAGAGGGTACGGCTTTTGCGTGGGTACAAGACAATGTCGCTTTGAACTTCGGCGGTACGCATAGATACCGCAAAGATTTTGACTCGGAATCGTCTATGAGATTCCTCGTTTGGGATAATCCAACAGGTAATGGCTCCTCAACATTGCTCGCCACAGGTCCTTGGTTCACGGTTGCTAACACATTTTTACGAGTTAAAGATCCCAATAGAGCCACCTACGATTATCTATACTCCGTTTCAGCAGATGGCAAGAACCTCTATCACATATCCTTTCAATCTTATGAACTCGGCGATTTCAGAATCTTCACAAAAATTAGCGCAAGCGATGTTCCGCAGTGGAAAGAGCCTGCCGCTAATGCTACTACCTACAATCAAGGTGCCTCTACTTATATCCCACCGGTGGCTGCTCCTTCTTCATCTTCAACAGCATCCAGTTCCTCGGCTGAAGTCACACCGATATGGTCTCAAATTGCTACGAGCAATTTAGCAGTGCAAATAAAAAATGGCGTAAATTTGCAGGTTGCAAAAGGTGCAGTTGTTGAAATTTATGGCATCAAAGGAAATTTAATAAAAAGGCAGAGTTACATTGCTGGAAAGCATAACATTTCGCTCTCTAATTTGCCAAAGGGGATATACCTAGTTAAGGTGCAATTTGGCAGCGGTATGAAAATATTGCGAGTGCCTGTTATGTAGGCTCAAAAAATGACAAATCTATGACATTAATTCAGGATTTTGCCCCAAAAATTTGTTTTTTTAGGCGTAAAAATGGTTCTTTTTCTTAAAAAAAATGTATATTTATAGAGAGTTTTTTTGAGGTATTTATGGTGAAAAAAATAATTGCTCTTGGCTTTTGCGCTGCGGCGTTAATAGCTTGTGGTGAAAGTAAATTAGACCCAACAAATCCGGAATCCATAAGAAGGCATTATGCCAAAATGGATCCGCCTGTTCAAATGAGCAACGACAAATTTGTCTCTTATGCGCTAAAAGAAGATATTACCAATATGGATATGTTTTTGACTTGTAGCAAAGACTATCTGAACACTCCAAACGGCAGCGGAAACACAGCGCTTGCTGTGGCAGTGAACAAAAGGAAAACCGCTGTGGTAAAATACCTTTTGGATAAAGGCGCAGATATCAGCGTAAAAAGCGACCAGCTTGGCTTAACCCCGCTTGAAGATGCCGCCACACGCGAAGATTCCACTGTGAACGGAATCTTTTCCATGCTCATAGAAGCTCAAAAGAAAAAAGACCCAGAGCTGCACAATGTAGGTGCTGCTTTGCACATGGCCTCTCGCTATGGAGCTCTTAAAAATGTGCAACTTCTCATTGAAAACGGTGCAAACCCAAATGCAAAAAGCTTGGAAGGTTTAACTCCTCTACACGAGGCGGCAAAAGAAGGCAGAAAGCCTGTGGTTGAATATTTGCTTTCGAAAAAAGTGGAAATTAACCCCAAAGACAAAGACGGCTATACTCCAATGGACTGGGCAGAGGCAATGGGTTCGGGTTCAACATTCCCCGATGTTGCTAAGGTTCTCCAAAAAGCCGGTGGCAAGCATACAGATGAATGGCGCAAAGCTTTTTAGTGTAGCTTAAAATTTTCAGTATTTCTTTTTAATCTCTTAGTCCCCGTTCTCCAGAGCGGGGTTTCTTTTATTGTCTTCTTTTTCCATTCACTCTCTTCAAAGGCAAAATAGGGCTTCGTTTCTGCTAAATGCCTTGCATTGTAAGGGCAAACTCTTTGGCAAATATCGCAACCAAAAATGCTGTGTTTTGCCCACTCTTTTTGCTCCTCGTTAAACTCGCCTTTATGTTCAATAGTTAAATAACTTGCGCATTTGCGAGCATCCAAAAAACCATCTTCTGTTAGAGCTTTGTTGGGACAGGCATCTATGCATTTTCTGCACTTATCGCATTTAGTGGATAGTTGATGGTTGTTTTGTGTTTTTAGTTCTCCGTTGAATAATACTCCCCCTATAAAAAATGCACTGCCGAATTTTGGATTTATCAGCATTGTGTTTTTGCCTATAAAGCCAAGCCCTGCCATTGCCGCAAGCTCTCTTTCTGCTATTGGCAAGGAATCCACAAATGGTTGCCCTTCAACTTGCTTGGCTAATTCTTTTAATATACTTATGTGATAATCCTTGCCGTGGGCATAGGCTGCTATGGGTTCTTGTTTTTTTTGCAAAGGGCGTGGATATTTCCAAAGGGCGATCCAAGCGGCATTGTAGGTTTTTCCATTGAAATTTACGGGATGCTTTCTTACTTCTGCTGTGTTTGCCATCCAGTTCATATCTGCGTTAAAGCCCTTGTCCAGCCAGTGTTCCAAATTAGCTGAGTGCGGCAATGTTTTTGGCAGGGCAATGGTGGCACTAGCTAGGCACTCTATCATAGAGCTAGTTTGTCTGCGAGCAATAGGGCATCTTTTAGCGAGCCATAGTCTGCTTTGTTTTGCCAAGCTATGTCAAAACCGGTTCCGTGGTCAACGCTTGTGCGCAAAACCTTTAAGCCAAGCGTGGTATTTACTCCACTTACTAATTTTTTGCCCAAATTAAATGCGAGAGTTTTGGTCACAATATGCCCTTGGTCGTGATACATTGCAATAACTCCATCGTATATGCCGCTGTGCAACTGAGGAAAAACAACATCGGCGGGGAGAGGTCCAATTGCATCTATTTTCATTGAACGAAGTTTTTTCACAGCGGGCACTATATTCAACATTTCTTCTTTGCCAAACAAACCATTTTCGCCAGCGTGAGGGTTTATTCCGGCAACACCTATTTTTGGATTTTTTATTCCTTTTGCTTTTTGCAAGAACTCATTTAACAAGCGGCCTACTTTTACAATTCTCTCTGGCTTTGCTTTTTTTATTGAATCTGCTAAAGAAACATGAGTGCTAACATGAGCAACCACCCAGTCTTCGTGAACAAGGGCAAGCACAGGTTCTTTGTCTCCGCACATTTCGCCTATAAATTCCGTGTGTCCCTGAAATTTTGGGATGGTTTTTTCCACCGCTTCTTTGCACAAGGGAGCAGTTACCATAGCAGCAGCGTGGCCGGCTTTTATCCATTCAACCGCTTGCCTAACCCAAGCGATGCTTGCGGCTCCAGCCTCCTTTGAGACTTTGCCGGGTTCTATCTTTCCGTCAAACTCTTCGCTTGCCGCGCAAAACGGAACTCCGCCTTTTATTATTGTGCTTGAAATGCCGAGTTTTTTTCTGCATTTTTCAAGAATTGTAATATCCCCAACCAAGGCAACTGGATGTTTGATTTTTGGCAAATTTGCCATAAGTTTCAAACAAATTTCCGGGCCTATGCCGTTTGGGTCTCCGATGGTTATGAGTATAGGTTTTTTCATAATATTTCTCGCTAATCACTCTCCAAAGGTATTTCTAATTGTTCCGTTGATTCTTGCGGATGCACAGGCTCCGGCTCAGTTTGCTTTTGCAATGGATATTGCGGAATTAAAAAATCGCTGTTCAAAATATCGCTGAATTCCGTGAGGCGCGGAAGGTCGTCTGGAATTTGGTTTATGCCAAAATATTTTAAAAATTCCGTTGTGGTTATATAGGTGTATGGGTTGCCAACTGTTTCTGCACGTTCTCCCAAAGCTATGAATTTTTTATCCAAAAGGCTGTGCAAGGGGCCATCGCAAGAAACGCCGCGAACCGCCTCTATTCCAGCTTTTGTTATGGGCTGTTTGTAGGCAACAATGGCAAGAGTTTCCAAAGCTGCGGCAGATAATCTGCGAGCGTTGTTTTCTGGAAAAAGTTTGCGGATATATGGATAATATGCGTTTTTTGTTCTAAAGCGATAACCGCCCGCTACAGCTACAATCTCAAATGGAGATTTTATTTTTGCGAGCTGTTCGTTTGCGTGCCTAAGCGCACCGGAAACCTGCGACTGGTCTAAGAAATCACCCAAAATATCTTTCAATTTTTTTAGAGTGACAACCTCGGTTGAAGCAAAAACCAATGCTTGTATTATGCTAGAAAGTTCTTCTACGCTTTCAATGGGCGGCAAGTCGCTAAGGCCCTGCAATTCCTGTTCTTCTTGTATATCTTCGCTCATAATTGCAACCACAAATCCATTAAAACAAGTGCCGCCATACTTTCCACAATCACCGGCGCACGTACCGCAACGCAGGGGTCGTGCCTGCCCTTTATGCTGATTTCGCCCAATGCCCCGTTTTTATTTTTTGCCATTTGCATTTTAGAAATGGATGGAGTTGGTTTGAACGCTATTCTGCACAAAATATCTTCACCGCTAGTTATGCCGCCATAAGTGCCATCTGCAAATTTATTGTGCTCGCTGCCGAGCATATTTGCCGCTTCAAAACCTTTGCCAATTTCAAAGCCTCGCGTTGCGGGAATGCTGAGCATTGCCATTGCAAGCAATGCCTCTGTGCGGTCAAAAACAGGTTCGCCCAAATTTTTTGGAGGGTTTTTGATGGTTAAGCTCACAATGCCGCCGATGCTATCTCTATTTTTTTTTGCATTTTCTATTGAGTTATTGTCTATGTTTATAGTAGCTGTGAATTCGGTTCCGCATTTTTCCTTCAAAAATTTGCGAGCTATTGAACCAGCCGCAACCCGTGCTATGGTTTCCCTAGCCGAACTGCGCCCACCGCCTCGGTAATCCCTGAATCCATATTTGGAATCATAAGCTTCGTCTGCGTGCCCTGGGCGCCACCAGTCCTTTATTTGCTCGTAATCCGCACTGTGTTGGTCTGTATTTTCCACGAGCATGGATATAGGCGTTCCCGTTGTTTTGCCCTCAAAAACCCCGCTCATAATTTTAACCGCATCGCTTTCTTTGCGCTGCGTGGTAATTGCACTCTGCCCAGGCTTGCGGCGGTCTAAAAATTGCTGTATATATTCTTCGTTAATTTCTAGCCCAGCAGGGCAGCCATCCACCACTGCCCCAATAGCCTTTCCGTGCGATTCACCCCAAGATGAAAGCGTAAAAACTTTTCCAAAAACGCTAGACATAAAGGGGTAATATAGTAAAATTAGGCTGCAATTTATCACCCTAAAAACGGATTTACAATTTTAAGAGTATTTTCAATTATCTGTCCGTGTTGCATATCCTCGCTATAAACTATTTTGCAATTATTCTCCAAAGCAGAAGTTAAAATCAAAGAATCCCACCAAGAATAATGGTATTTTTCTTTAATTAACAAACAGAATTTAAAAGTATCTAATTTTAGAGGCATTATTTCAGCTTGTTTAATTATTTCATCTGAGCAAGATTTAATCTCATCGTGAGAATACTTGTATTTTGCCATAACAGAATAAAATTCATTGAGAATTTGAACGCTCAATATAATTTCATTTGCCAAAATATTGTCCTTTAGCAAGTTACGAGATAATTCATGTTTTTGCCAGTCATCATCGGTATAAGCATAAATAAAAATATTTGAATCAATAAAAATTTTATCTCTCATAAAGTTCATCTCTTGGAATTTTTCTGAAATTTTCACCAATATGAACAGGATTGTCTATTTTAGAATTTCCGCTAAGCCATATAGGTTGTTCTTTTACATCTTTTTGTTCATACCTAGGTTTGACTATTACATAAACATCGCTAGGAATAACAGAAATTAAATCATCAGGAATGGCAATCGTGCCATTTTTTACATAAGAACTAAATTCCACTTGTGTTTGCATACGATTTCCTCCAGTTTTAGGAACTATTTCGTATAATATAGTAATATTACCAATTTATTTCTAAATTACCCCTATGAAAATATCTGATTCCTACACCGCCTTGCTCTCACTTGCCAAAGAACGTATTATGCTGCTTGACGGCGGAATGGGAACAATGATTCAGCGTTTTAATTTAACGGAAAAAGATTTTTGGGAGCACAAAGGCAACAACGATATTCTGGTGCTTTCTCGCCCCGATGTTATAGAAAGCGTACATACCGAATACCTCAAAGCCGGAGCAGACATAATTGAAACCTGCACATTCAACTCAAACGCCATTAGCCAAGCAGACTACGG